>Ga0314774_1001439_pt1 | contig 15179 bp, 13 predicted proteins | sample MetaGCBIA2018_FD_204515 | JGI IMG/M metagenome (GOLD analysis project Ga0314774, IMG submission 204515) | Cryopeg brine microbial communities from Beaufort Sea near Barrow, Alaska, United States - CBIA 2018 | ecosystem: Environmental > Aquatic > Marine > Coastal | place: USA: Alaska | collected... | reverse complement strand
GAATCTTCGTCAACTACTGGTGTTTCATCTACTACTGCTTCTTCGTCAACTACTGTAGTATCATCTACTACTGTATTTTCGTCAATAGCTGGATCTTCAGCCACTGCTGAATCTTCATCAACTACTGGTGTTTCATCTACTACTGCTTCTTCGTCAACTACTGTAGTATCATCTACTACTGTATTTTCGTAAATAGCTGGATCTTCAGCCACTGCTGAATCTTCGTCAACTACTGGTGTTTCATCTACTACTGCTTCTTCGTCAATAACTGTAGTTTCAATTACTTCTGAATCTTCATCAACTACTGCTGAATCTTCGTCAACTATTGGATCTTCAATTACTTCTGAATCTTCGTCAACTATTGGATCTTCAATTTCTGCTGAATCTTCATCAACTATTGGATCTTCAATTTCTGCTGAATCTTCATCAACTATTGGAGCTTCATATGCCCCATTTCTGAAATTTCTATTATGAGATCTGAAATTTGCCTTTGGGGTCACTGTAAGAAATTTCTCACCTTCGTCATTAAATGTGAAATGTGCAGCGGCATACCTGTTTGCAAATGAGTCATTCATGAATTCACATTGCGTGTTAGTTTCAGCATTATTGTTAAAGTTATGTTGCCTATCCATAGCACTTGCTGGTGTCATAGATCCAACGGTCATAGCCGAAGTAACAATCACTCCCATAGCAAGTGTTGCTAACTTTTTCTTAAATATCATCATAATTTTTCCTCCTAATTTCTATAGTGACCTTTCGGTTCAAAGCCATCAATCGGTTTCAAATTAATATATCTTAATTTTTCTTAACTTTATGTTTCTGTTTCATCTCTCCTCCTTTCTATTTTCACAGTATAGCAAACGCATATTATCTATCCTTTTCTATGTAATGAAGAATCATTATGTAAATGTTAACAAATGTTACGAGCTTAAATTGAAAGATTGCCCTTGGCAGAATGGTGGCGCAATAAAGAACCGTAATATGATATCACAGACTATAAAAATAAGGGTTCCCTGACATTGCATTCTCCTGCGACTTAGCCGCAAGATAGCACAATGCTCGGAAACCCTTGATATTAATACACATAGTAAGAATTTAGTTTAGACCTTTTTATCGTGTCCATGAATAAACAAAATGTTCACACTTTGTTTACGGTGCCCGGTAACCTTTTGAGGCTTTAGCCTCAATTTACTCTTGAAATAGTGGTACATAGTTGCTCTACAATTCTATTCTCATGGTATTATTGTAACGACATACTAATTAGTTTTTGTGTTTTTCTCGTCTCCTTTGGACAAAAAAGCACCGCTTTTAACAGGACTTAAATTTTTAAGGTACATATTGTTCTTCAATAACTTGCACTACACCATCCTTAGTTGTAATCCGGAAAGGCACATTAATTGCTTTGTTTGAATATGTAGCAAGGTATTTAGCGAACTCTTCTTTATCTGTTGTACTGTAATGAAATCTGTCTTCATCACTACTTGTAAAATCATTGCCCCAATCGATGAATATGTATTCCACCTTATCAGCAACTTCATATACCACCGCCTCAATATCCGGATTATTGATGAAATATCCATTAGGCATATCGTAATCCTTTATCTCAAGCTCCTTAATTCGGTCAGTATCATCTAATGTTAACCATTCAATTGGATCAAATATTATGCTAGTTGTATCAGCTATTTCAAATGTGGAAATATATCCAATACTCTCATTATAACCATTCGTAACGTCTCCACTTACCTTTCTACTGTCTCTTATTAAACTATTTAGAGTACCAAAATCATTATATGCAACTAAATATTTTTGATCAACTAAATCTATTCTTATCTTCCCGATTACTTCTAATGTCTTCACTACGTCTGAATTGTTTTTTTTACTTTCAATTGTTATCGTATAATCATAGACTATAATATTCTCTTTTTCTACATCGGAGTTTAAGCTTATAGTTTTGACCTCATATGTACACTCATTCCCATAAGCAAGTTGTCTTATGCTGTCGAGATATCTATTTGACAATAAACGATCAATTTCCTTTTGTGTAGTAACTTCTGCGTATTCAGCAGTTAAACTATGATAATAATTCACCATATACTCCATTGTCTCTTCAGCCGTTTTATTATGACTACTGACTAATAATAAATACTCAGCAACTTTATTAACCTCTTCACTAGATGCTTCATAAAATTTATTCAAGAATTTTTGGGCAACTACTTCTCTTTCATCTATTTGACTATTAGCTGTACTGTTGTTATCTTCACTTTTCGGACTATCTGTATTGCCGTTTTCTTCACTTTTCGGATTTGTCATTAATCCAATGACTGCAACTAAAAGAATCATTATTCCTATAATAATATAAAGTTTAGATTGTTTGAAATTCAATATATTCTTAATCCGTCCTTTTGTTTCTCCTTCACCAAAAGCAAGAGGTGATATTCTAAACTGTCTTCTTCCTGTTGTAAGATTCAAAAGTGACTGGGAATAGTCTTTCTTAACATCATGACCTAATTGGCTTATAACGGATTCATCACACGACATTTCCATATCTTTACCGCTCAACCAATAAGCAATCCACACAAGAGGGTTAAACCAATGAATGCAAAGAACTAAATAGCTTATAAATCGAGTAACATGATCAAGTCTAATAATATGTGTTTGTTCATGAAGTACTATGTATTCCTTCTCAGACTCAGATAAGGACGTAGGTAAATATATCTTAGGTCGAATCAACCCTAAGACAAAAGGCGTACCTACAGTGTCTGAATAATAAATATTATCCTTTTCACAACTCGACTTTTCTAATTTTCGTTTCGTTTTCATAAAAGATGTCATTCCATAGATAAAAAGAACAGCTATTCCAATAATCCAGATACTTGCTCCGATACAGAACCCTAGCTGCATTGAGTTAGCACTCGCTATTACCTCTGTAGCAGGAATGGAATTACTAATCACATGATCAACTCTTGATAATCCCATATTAAGCTGTGGTGTCGGACTATATAGAATATCAGTAGGAATAGGGGTTGGATTCACAGGAATCAGACTTAACATACTTTCAAAAGAAAATGGAATAACAAGTCTAATAAGAGGTACTGTCCACAATATATACGAATAATTTTTAGGTGCTTTTTTAAGAAGTAGTCTTCCTACTAAAATGAATGATATAACAATGCTGCCAATAAAACTCATATTAAGAATTTGTATGAATACTCTCTCCATCATGCTTATACCTCTCTATATTCATTGATTAATTGTTGTATCTCTTAAATCTCTTTATCACTTAATTTCTTGCGGCGGGTAAAGGCAGTTAAAAATCTTGGCAACGATCCCTCGAAGGATTCCTCCAAAAACTCTTCTCCCTTTTCTGCTAAAAAATCTTCTCTCTTCATTATGATAATAACGATTCCATGTCATTCATGAAAATTTCTCGATCACATAAGCGCTTCAGCATGGTATATGTTGTTGTTCTTTTCCAATCAAATTCTCCTGCACATAATACAATAAGATCACGGGTTCTTATCGGTGCATGCTCCCATATCATATCTGCAAATCTTTGTTCCATTGCACCAAGCTTATATTTCTCCATAAACTACCTATTAATATTGTTTATTCTATCTTATACGTCACTTCATTAAATGTGGGTATCTCGTGATTATCTGTATTATAAAGGATTATTTTCTTTCTTAAGTGAAAAGAAGCAAAAAGAGAGTTTATGTTTTGCTCATTTTACTTTTTTGTAAGTAAGGAAAATTGATTCCTATAAAATTGAATCACCGATATTCCAATCAAAACTACCATGCCTGCTAAACATACAATCTGAAGTAATCCGTATGCGCCATCAAATCCCTCGGGTGCTTTCAGAAATTGATAGATGCCAAAATATGCCCATGCAATCGGTAATGGAAAAACAGCATTCTTGTTACTTTGAAGCACTAAAAATACTATTATAATAGCAACAACCAAGGTAATGACCGCTAGAATTTCATGATCGATTCCAAAGCCACTCCATTCTACTTTAACCAACGCTGCGGATATATTGACCACTGTTGCAATCATCAACCACCCAGTATAAAGCCCAAATGTCAAAGGAAGTAAAATGCGATTTTTGACATGAATTCTTCTTAGTTTTATACCTATTAGGGACAACGTAACAAGAAATCCAAATATAAATAGGGATGATAGTTCAATCTGTAAGAAGGAAAATGTAACAATCCACACTATATTGAACAAACATGAAATCCGGAACAAAAGTGTTATTTCATCAATTGCCTTTTGGTAATATTCGTCGCTTTTCTTAAAGATCATAACTAATAAGGATGTAATTAGCAAGATATAAATAACACTCCATATACTAAAAGTAGATGGACTTGGCGTTATCAATGTCAAATACCTATCAGAGATTTCTTTTTGAGAAAGTCCATTAATCACACCTGCTGCGCCTAATCCGTTAACTACCAATGTCGCAATCAAAAAAACTACATTAATCCATGCTTTTTTTGTTCTATTCATTCTAAACCCCTCCATTTTTTCTTCTTTTTATTGGGTACCGTAGCACCTTACTAAGAGACAATAGGGCGCTCTTTATGTAACTCTATACAGTTGTCTCTTATATACTATTCTACATTTCTTTATGAAAATTTACAAGAGGTTGATCACTAAAATCATATAACAACTTATTGACTTCTAATTTAAATTATTGTTAATTAGTGATATAATAAATAAGTCGAAAAATTAATGGTATTATTAACAAATCTAAACTAAACTAACCCGAGGATACAAAATGAAGGACATAACTAATCATTAAAAACTAAATCACAAAATCGTAAATATTTATGGAATAACTTCAACATATAGACACTTAAGAAAGTAGGAAAAAATGAGTAATATGTTTAACACAATGGATATCAAAGTTTTAGCAGGTGGCTCAAATCGCCCATTAGCTAAAAAAATAGCAGCAGCTATGGGTCATGAGTTATCAAACATGGATACAGGTCAATTTTCTGATGGAGAAAGTTTCGTTCATATTAATGAAATTGTTCGTGGATATGATGTATATGTTATTCAATCCCTTTCAGAACCGGTTAATGATAGTCTTATGGAATTGTTGATTTCAGTTGATGCCCTTAAACGTGCTTCAGCAGGAAGAATTACTGTGGTCATACCTTATTTTGCTTATGCTAGACAAGACCGTAAGTATTCAGCAAGGGATCCAATTAGTATTAAGTTAGTTGCTGACTTATTAGATGCTGCTGGTGTTAATCAAGTAATAACAATGGATTTACACTCCACTCAAACTCAAGGTTTCTTTAAATGTCCTGTTGTGGAAATGAAAGGAATGCCACTTCTGATAGATTATTATAAAAAGAAAATCCATGAGGTTGGTGGAGAGTTTGTTGTTGTTTCTCCTAGTATTGGATCAGTGAAGCGAAATCGATATTTAGCCGAACATTTAAATGTTCCTTTTGCGATTATTGATAGCCGATTTTCCAAAAAAGGTGGAGATAAAGACACTAAAATCATTGGGGACATTAAAGGTAAAAACGTTATAATGATAGATGACATCATCGATACAGGTAACACCTTATGTAGTGCTGCTGAGATTATTAAAACCTGTGATGTAAAAAGAGTATTTGGTGGTGGTATTCATCCGATTCTCGCTGGTGACTGTAGTGAAATGATTAAGCAAACATGTATTGAAGAGATGGTATTGTTAGATACTATTAATCATCATGATGATAAAAAAACTGAAGGTTTTATAGAGTTAAGTGCGTGTGATATTTTTGCTAACGCTATTATCTCAATTAATAAAAACCGTTCTGTAAGCCGTCTATATGATCAGTTATATGAGGTTGAGAAGTAGGAGCTAACAGAATATCAGTGATATGCACATATTTCGCCGACTCATTTATTAACTAGTTAGCTTCTTCTTCATAGATTTCAGAAATTCTCGTGCAGTGTTGTAACCCATTTGGTTCTGTCTAAGGTTCAATGCTCCGATTTCAATGATAGCTGTCGGTACTATCTGACCTGTGCGAACGGGTATTTTTATAATCGGAAGTTCTACTCCCATGAGTGTATCCGTTTTTATTTCTTCGCCAATGTCACGATAATCCCTTGTATCATCCCATTTTTGTAACTCAATGATCAAATCAATCGTTGCTGATTGTCGAACAGCACTTTTCCCGAATAGGGAATTCACATTGACAATACCTACACCTCGACATTCAATCAAATTTTTAGTTAGGTCCTCAGGTTCACCAATCAACAAATGAGAACTCAACTTTTTAATCACTACTACATCATCGGCTACAAATAAATGTCCTCGTCGAATCAATTCCATCGCTGTAACACTCTTTCCAGTACCACTGTCACCCTTGATAAGGACACCGATACCAAATAAATCCAGCAAAACGCCATGGATCATAATAGTAGGAGCTAATTGATTCTGCAGGTAGAGGGCTTCATCTACAAGGTATTCGGATGTAGCTCGTTTTGTAGATAGAATCCATTTTTTTGATTCTTTAGCAAACGTTATAATCTCATCAGATAAACTTACATCATTAGCTAGAATAAGACCTGGAATATTTCTACTCAAGAGAGTGATTAACGTCTCTTGATATTTTTCAGGCGAAAAAGTCGCTAAAAGGGCATGCTCACTCCTACCGATAACCTGTATCCTTCTTTCATCAAAATGTCCATAAAAACCGCCTAGTTGCATACCACATCTATTCGCATCGACAACAACGATCTCAGCATCTTCTAATCCTTCAGACAATACGTTCAATCTGAATATTTCGATTAAGTTTATTATTTTCATATTTTGCAGTCTCCTTATTTTTAGTCATAGTTAAAGTACAGATGCTTACATTATATGCTAAGTTAGTATATAAATGCATAGAAGATAACAATTAAAATTGGTATGTAGCATTTTCCAAATGACATCTGCTCGGGCTGTCGCCCTATGATAATATAAAAGAAGGAGCCCCTTATGAAAAGCAAATACGACCTGACATCATCCTTAGATGACACTTTACTGTCCTATTCATTCCTCAACGGAACTCCTTCTTTTTCCTAAATCATTTTCTAAATCTTCTTACCTAACTAAATAATCGCATCAAAATATTCCCCAACTTCTCTAGCGACTTGTTCTTTCGTGTAATCCATCAATTTTAGAGCTTTTTCAACTTGAACTGCTGATTGGCCCTTTTGAGTGGCTTCACGCATGATATCAATGGCTTTCTGGAAGCAGACTCATTGGAGCCATAGGATTCCAAATCCAATTTATCTATAATAAACAATGTGTTCATACTTTGTTTACGGTGCCCGGGAACCTTTTGAGGTTAAAGACTCAATTTATAGATTGAGTTGCTACTTGTCAAATAAAGCTTTTTTAATACAAAGATGCCCGTCACAGAAATTTATTTTCTGTAACGGGCTACATACCAGGAATCTTTTTATTGTTTATTTGAAATGCTTAGTTTTATTTTATTGGTGAAAAGTTATTTAAAAGCTTCTCATAGAGTGTAAGCAATTTATCATATGCCTCAAAAAGATGTAAGTAAAATCCATTTTGTATGCTCTGATCAGTAGACTCTTCGTCAACTACTGTAGTATCATCTACTACTGCATCTTCGTCAACTACTGGTGTTTCAATTACTTCTGCATCTTCGTCAACTACTGGTGTTTCAATTACTTCTGCATCTTCGTCAACTACTGGTGTTTCAATTACTTCTGCATCTTCGTCAACTACTGGTGTTTCAATTACTTCTGCATCTTCGTCAACTACTGGTGTTTCAACTACTTCTGCATCTTCGTCAACTACTGGTGTTTCAATTACTTCTGCATCTTCGTCAACTCCTGGTGTTTCAATTACTTCTGCATCTTCGTCAACTACTGGTGTTTCAACTACTTCTGCATCTTCGTCAACTACTGGTGTTTCAACTACTTCTGCATCTTCGTCAACTACTGGTGTTTCAACTACTTCTGCATCTTCGTCAACTACTGGTGTTTCAACCGCTTCTGCATCTTCGTCAACTACTGGTGTTTCAATTGCTTCTGAATCTTCGTCAACTACTGGTGTTTCAACCGCTTCTGCATCTTCGTCAACTACTGGTGTTTCAACCGCTTCTGCATCTTCGTCAACTACTGGTGTTTCAATTGCTTCTGAATCTTCGTCAACTACTGCTGAATCTTCATCAACTACAGTAGTTTCATCTACTACTGTCTCTTCGTCAACTACTGGTGTTTCAATTGCTTCTGAATCTTCTTCAACTATTGGATCTTCAACTACTACTGCATCTTCGTCAATTACTGTAGTTTCATCTACTGCTGAATCTTCATCAACTATTGGAGCTTCATATGCCCCATTTCTGAAATTTCTATTATGAGATCTGAAATTTGCCTTTGGGGTCACTGTAAGAATTTTCTCACCTTCGTCATTAAATGTGAAATGTGCAGCGGCATACCTGTTCGCAAATGAGTCATTCATGAATTCACATTGTGTCTTAGTTTCAGCATTGTTGTTAAAGTTATGTTGCCTATCCATAGCACTTGCTGGTGTCATAGATCCAACGGTCATAGCAGAAGTAACAATCACTCCCATAGCAAGTGTTGCTAGCTTTTTCTTAAATATCATCATAATTTTTCCTCCTAATTTCTATAGTGAACTTTCGTTACAAGCCATCAATCGGTTTCAAATTAATATATCTTAAATTTTCTTAACTCTATGTTTCTTTTTCATCTCTCCACCTTTCTATTTTCACAGTATAGCAAAGGCATATTATCTATCCTTTTCTATGTAATGAAGAATCATTATGTAAATGTTAACAAATGTTACGAGCTTAAATTGAAAGATTGCCCCTTGGCGGAATGATGGTGCAATAAAGAACCGTAACATAAGTTATCACAGACAATAAAAATCAAGGGTTCCCTGACATTGCATTCTCCTGCGACTTAGCCGCAAGATAGCACAATGCTCGGAAACCCTTGATTTTTATATACATAATAAGAATTTAGTTTAGACCTTTTTATAGTGTACTGTTAAAATAGGTAGGATTCACATCAGGATAAACACCTAACTAATCGACGATTGAATAAAGTTCTCTTATAATAGGAAGCTTCCAATCATCATAACCTTCAAATTCAAGATTTTTACAATGACTAAGGCTTCTTCACACTCTATACCTTCACTATAATAAACAAAGTGTTCATACTTTGTTTACGGGTCAAGTAGACGCCTCCTCACGGAGGCAATCCCTTACAGAACCGGACTTGCCCTATTTAGGCATCCGGCTCTTCACTTTATCATTTACTTAAGTAACTTAATCCAATTGTTCTATTATAGAGATTTACTCGAACTACACCTTTAGGTAAAGGATATTTCTTCATAAAGAGTACAAATTTGTCCCAATTAAAGCTTCTTTTCTGACTTCTTCGATTTAGCCATTTGAACACAAAGCTACGGCATTTATCTAAATAGTCTTTAACTTTCTTGGTATTTCCTGAAATCGCATAATAGTTACAATAACCATTCAGTTTCATGTTTAGCTTCTTCATGAACATCTTTGTCGGCATTGTCCTGTTTGCTTTCATCCATTCTTTGCACTTTTTGAGACTCTGCATGAATTTCTTTTTGCTAGTCTTCCTTGTTATGAAAGTTGCTCCATTATTAGTTCGTTTCCTGTAATGGGTAAAACCTAGAAAATCAAAAGATGGTTTGTTTCCATCATCATCCTTATCTTCTTTTCTTAGGCATACGATTTTAGTCTTTTCCTCTGAAACTTCCAATTCGAATTTAGCCAATCTGACACGTAATGCTTTATAAAATCTTAGCGCATCTTCTTCATATTCAAAACAGAATACACTATCATCAGCAAAACGTACCATATAAGCATTTCCTTTCAATTGCTCTCTGACTACTTTCTCAAACCATATATCTAAAACATAATGCAGATAGACATTTGCTAAAATCGGTGAAACTGACCCTCCTTATGTAGAGATTAACGTTATGCCGAGTTAAGGCAAGTTTTCCTTGATAATTAAGGATTAACAAATATTTATCTCGGCATAATACAGCCATGTCTCTTACTTTCTGATACGCTGTAATCATTAAGAGAAAAGGAGGCATGCCCTATGAAACTTGAAATGATTACAGAAAATTTAATCAAACTTTTACACGAAAACTATTACAATCACGTAACCATCCACTTTTATGAACGGGAATGGAATAAAATCAACACATTCCTTTTACAAGAATACGGTGATACCGAGTTTGAAATGGAACGAGGACTAAAATATCTCGAGCAAAGGTATAACCTAGTCAGTAGTTACAATAACGGGACATTATCGCAACAACGAGTCCAACTACTGAGAGTAGTGCATATGCTTGAGGATTATCGTCTTCATCAAGTACTAACACGAAGATGTTATGCATCAAAAAATACTATTATGCTCACCAAGAAATACTCATTAGTATTTAATGAGTATGATAACCACCTAGTTTCTTGCGGATTATCTGCAAGTACGCTTAAACATTATAGACGGATATCTACTGAATTTTTAGATTATATCACCCAACGTAAACTTTCTTCCATTACATTGATTACAATGGACACTTGTAACTCGTATATCAAAACACTTGCAGGATATAGCTTTAAAACTGTTGAACAAAAAGTATGTGGATTAAGACATTTTTTAAGGTTCTTGTACTCATCAGGAATACTCTCTGTTGATTATGCAATGAATATCCATATGCCTAATATTTCTAAAAGTGCAAAACTTCCATCTTCATGGCAAAAAGATGAACTAAAAAAAATACTAGCTGTCATTGATAGAAATAATCCTATAGGTAAACGGGATTATGCTATGATTATCCTTGCGTGTGTACTTGGTTTAAGGATTAGTGATATTAAAAACCTACGTTTTTCAAACTTTAACTGGGAAGATAAAAAGCTATCTATTATACAGCATAAAACACACAAACCACTTACGCTGCCTATTCCAGATTCAGTAGGATGGGCCGTGATAGATTATATTCAAAAAGGTCGCCCAAGTTATTATGAAACTGAGTTTATTTTTCTAAAACATATGCCACCATTTGATACTATCGGTGACAGTAACCATATGAGCCAAATGATTCAGCGCTACATGAGAAAAGCTGGTATTGACCAAAGGAGCAAGAAACACTCCGGCTTTCACTCACTAAGGCATTCGGTAGGCTCAATGCTTCTTGAACTGGAAACACCACTTCCAGTGATTACAAATATACTCGGACATTCAGATTCTAACGTAACAGCTGTATACTTAAAAATGGATATTCAAAAGTTAAAGCAGTGCATCCTTTCTCCGGAGGATTTTAGATATGAATAATCCAGTATACAGTAGTGTTTTTAAAAAAGAATTTCAAGATCTTGTAGTACTGAAAAGAGCTCTTGGGTTTGCCTATGTATCAGAAGCAAATGCTTTTCGACGAATAGATTCTTTTTTTATCAAAAATAATCTTAACAATAAATGTATTACAAAAGAAATATGTAAGTTATGGTGTTGTAAGAAAAGCCATGAATCCATCACGAATCAGGGTAGTCGCATCAGCACAATGCGAGTATTCTGTAGATATTTAAATACTATTGGGTTACCTGCATATATTCCTCCTAAGGGACTAACAAGAAAAGCTCCTAGATATAATGCACATATCTATACAGATGATGAGTTAAAACGATTCTTTTCTGTGGTAGATAAAAGTAGGTCTGTTCCAAGCGAATGTCCCTATAGAGGTGATATCATGCCTATCTTTTTTCGTATTCTATATACGAGTGGCATGCGTGTTTCGGAGTTGCGTTTAGCAAAACTAAACGACGTAAACCTTAATGAAGGTTGTATTACTGTTCACGAAGCTAAAAATCATAAAGAACGTATTATACCTATTCATCCTTTATTAGTAGATAAATGCGAACAGTTAAAAGGGAAAATACATGCTACATCACCTGAAGAAGAATATTTTTTTATGATTCGACCTGGTCAACCTATGCCGCTGGTAAATGTTTATCATAACTTTAGAAGATATTTAGATAAAGCAGGTATTCATCATACTGGCCATGGTCCACGTGTTCATGATTTTCGTCATACTTATTGTGTAAATCTACTTCGAAAATGGACTGATGAAGGCAAAGATCTTTTAGCATACCTCCCATACATGAAAACGATGCTTGGGCATGAAGGTTTTGAAGAAACGGCTTATTACTTGAAACTCACATCTGAGCGTTTTCCATATATCAAAGATCAGTTAAAACAGTCTTTTCCAGATTTGATACAGGAGGCGATAATAGATGAAGAACACGAATTCTACTGATTTTGCTAATCTAATCACTGGATTTTTAACAGATTACTTGCCATTACAAAGGTGTTATGCTAAAAATACATTCTTGAGTTATAGAGACACACTGAAGTTGTTCTTAAAGTTTTTATACGATGTAAAAGGAGTTTCTCCAAACGCATTCTATGTTAAAGACTTTAAGCGTGAATTAATCATCGAATTTCTTGAATGGTATCGCCAAAATGGAGCAAGTATTTCAACAGCTAATCAAAGATTAGCTGCCATAAAATCTTTTTCTGAATATGCACAGTTTGAGAACATCGAAAGTATTGCCTTGTTACAAAATATATCTGGTATCAAAGCTAAAAAAGCACCACCTAAGGAAGTTTCATTTATGTCAACAACACAAATATCTAAACTCATTAATGAACCAGCTATTAATAGTAATATCGGATTTCGGCATCGATTGATTCTTACGTTATTGTACGACAGTGGTTGTCGAGTACAGGAACTCTGCGATATTACGTTAGCAGATGTGGCTATAAATGCTACTTCAACAGTTCGACTTCACGGAAAAGGCAATAAATACCGTACTATAGTTATTTCGGACGAAACAGCAAACCTGATTCAAAACTATATTCAGCGATATATCCCTAACCCTATTGGTACATATCCATTAATAACGAATAGATATCATCAAAAGATTGATCGTGATGGAGTGGCTTATATTATAAAAAAATATGCAAGAATAATCTGTAACGTAGATCCAAGTTTTCCTGAACACATTCATTGCCACACTTTTCGTCATAGTAAAGCAATGCATATGCTGGAAGCTGGGATAAATATCATCTACATAAGGGATTTTCTTGGCCACGAAGATATTTCAACAACAATGGTGTATGTTCGTGCTGATAATCGATTAAAAAATGATGCAATCAATAAGTTGGCACCTAAACTTGTTGGAGATTTAAATCTCCCTGATTGGAACAATGATAAGGATCTAATGCATTTTTTAAATTCTCTAAAATGATAGCTATGTTATGCCGAGTTCGGGAAAGTGGTTATCAAGAAATACAGGATTTATAAGCTGTAACTCGGCATAATATCTAACTCTACATAAGGGTCAAACCTAAGTCCGGTACTTTCAAACATATATATGCACTATATATTAACGCTGTGGTTCGATAAAGTAATCAAAAAGCAAGCCAAAGGGGATTGTAGTATAACTGTGTATGCGGATGATTTTGTATGTACTTTCCAATACAAGTGGCAAGCAGAAAAGTTCTTAGAAATGCTAAAAGACAGACTCGGAAAGTTCAATCTAGAACTTGAACCAACCAAAACAAGGCTTATAGAATTTGGCAGGTTCGCTAATTCAAATCGGAAGAAAAGTGGAGAAGGGAAAGCGGAAACGTTTGATTTTCTTGGCTTTACCCATTACTGCTCAGAAAGTTTAAAGGGCAAATTTCGTGTAAAGAGGAGAACTAGTCAAAATACTTATTGATAAAATCAATATTAAGTTAGTAGGGCATTATAGGTATTATGGCGTTACAGATAATTTGCGAATGATGGCACAATTTAGGCATGAAGTTAAAATGCTGTTGTACTTGTGGTTGAATAGAAGAAGTCAAAGGAAAAGTTACACATGGCAAAGATTTGATAGGCTTATTGAAAATAATCCTTTGAGACAACCAAAGATATATGTTAATATTTTTGATATTTAAAGTGAATGTTATCATGAAGAGCCGTATACCTAAATTGGGTACGTACGGATCTGAGAGGGGCATATGCTGTGAAGTTTATGTCTACTCGACAAATACCAAATTGGGAGGGCTGACGTGTTTGCCTGTGCGGAAAGCAATATTATTCATTTCGTTATTGCGAGAAATGAATAACACCCCGGGGTCGGAGACCATCGCATGCTATACATAGATAAAGCACAGTCAACTTGGGAGACCCTGTTGCTCTTCACTCAGAGGAAGTAGGATGGTACAAGCGATAATAAAGTTAGGAAATCCAATGCAATAGGGAGTCGGATTACGCGTAGTACCGAAGAAGTGGAGTAATGTCCATGGAGGGAAGGCTGTAACACAATATCGACCTTGAAAAAGAAACAGATGCTTCACACAGAGGAAGGAAAACAGATGGAAACGAAATTGGAAAGGATAGCTAGAGTAGCTAAAGAAAAGCCAGAAGAAAAGTTTACGTCATTGATTCATTTAATTAACAAAGAAAGTTTAGTTGAAAGCCATAAAGAAATGGTAGCCAATAAAGCAACGGGAATCGATAATGTAAGCAAGAAAGATTATGAAGAGAACCTTGAGGGTAATATAGAGGATTTATTGTTGAGGATGAAGAAACAAAGTTACAAACCTCAACCAGTAAGAAGAGTTTATATACCTAAAGGAAAAGATGGGAAAAGACCATTAGGAATAGTAACATACGAGGATAAACTAGTACAAAGAACAATGGCAAAGATATTAAATGCCATCTTTGAACAAGATTTTCTGGAATGTTCCTTTGGATACAGACCAAATCGAAATGCACATGATGCGTTATCAATATTAGATAAGATAGTCAATCGAAAACGAGTAAACTATGTGGTAGATACAGACATAAAATCGTTCTTTGATAAGATGAGTCATGAGTGGCTAATGAAATTCTTAGAACATAGAATTGCTGATAAGAATCTACTCAATCTAATAAGAAGGATGCTAAAAGCAGGCATAATGGAAGAAAAGGAACTGTTAAAAACCACAAACGGAGCAATCCAAGGTGGATTATGCCGAGCTCGGCATAATGACCCTTATGTAGAGTTAGATATTATGCCGAGTTACAGCTTATAAATCCTGTATTTCTTGATAACCAC
>Ga0314774_1001437_pt1 | contig 15190 bp, 27 predicted proteins | sample MetaGCBIA2018_FD_204515 | JGI IMG/M metagenome (GOLD analysis project Ga0314774, IMG submission 204515) | Cryopeg brine microbial communities from Beaufort Sea near Barrow, Alaska, United States - CBIA 2018 | ecosystem: Environmental > Aquatic > Marine > Coastal | place: USA: Alaska | collected... | reverse complement strand
CTCCCTTAGTTTCCTTTACTTTGCCTTATCAAGGGCTATAATCAGCCTTTGTATACAAAATGTATGACACCTTAGCCCTTGGTACATATGCCTTAAGCTTATGTGTGTATACAAAATGTATACATATCTCCCTTAGTTTCCTTTACTTTGCCTTATCAAGGGCTATAATCAGCCTTTGTATACAAAATGTATGACACCTTAGCCCTTGGTACATATGCCTTAAGCTTATGTGTGTATACAAAATGTATACATATTTCCCTTAGTTTCCCTTACTTTGCCTTATCAAGGGCTATAATCAGCCTTTGTATACAAAATGTATGACACCTTAGCCCCTGGTACATATGCCTTAAGCTTATGTGTGTATACAAAATGTATACACAAAAATAAGCCTTCGTGGGCTTTGATTTTGTAGTTTCTATAAGTGAGGTTCTTTATCGTTCAAATACATGGTTGCTTTTTCCGTGTTCATGTACTCTTCTGTCCATGCATCACCAGTTGTATTGTCAATCGCTATGATCGGGATATTTATTTCTTCGCTAGGAATTAAATACTTGCCTAAATGATTATACTTAAATGTTATTTCATTATATGAATCTATGATTTCATTAAATCTTTCATCGCCTATGCTTTGTATTGAATTCAGTGCTTCCATTTCATCATCATCAATCTCACATAGCACCGTATATGGAGATTGCCATTCTACTAGTCCAATGACATAGTCAAAAAGAATCCCCATTGTATCAACATCTTTATATATCTTGTTTTCATCTACCCATATATCAATTTCGTTTAGAATATCTTCTTTTGAATAATCTTCTGTTTCACTTGAATAAATAACTCCACTCTTTTCCATTAACCTATTTCCTTTCATTTCCCACTCGCATGAGTGGGAAAATTGTTTTTTTATATCATGTCGAATATAGAAATCTGTCCTGATTCATTCTTGGCTTTTTCTATTTGTGGTAAAATATTCATCCAAAATGTTTTAATATCTTTTTTTATCTTTTCATCTATCTCATTTTTTATGGACACTGCCAGTGTCCATAAAGATGAACATAAGTCATGTTTACTATCTTCATCATTTCTTAATATTCCAAACTCGTCAATGTATATTTCTTTGTTTATAGATGCAAGTTGAAATTTATCTCCATAAATACTAACTAAAATATATTCATTTTCAAAAGCCGTAACTCTTGGTAACTTGCTTGTGTCAACTTTGATATTTTTTTTGAATACTTTTTCGCTTCTCATTTCCTTAATTATGCACCTATCAATTTCTTCAATCTCAAAATCTCTAAAATCATATTTGTATCGTTCTTCATACTCTTCATTCAATAACTCATTTTTGTATTCTTTTAATTCTACAATCGTCATAAATTGAACACAAACAACTTCTTTACCTTTTTCATCAATCCATTTTCCTAAACTCATAACCAACCACCTTGCACAAGTAACCATCTTGCGCCCTTTCTTAATTATGTATTGATTATATCATATATAGTGTAATCTGTCAATGAAATAAAGATAAAAGGATGGAATAATTGCGATGAATAAAAAGTAGCCAATGCCGAACCGATTTATGTTCTCACCGTAAAATCAAACGATTTAAGCCCTTCTAACGAGATTGGATGAACAATGGAACTGCGTTTCCCCTTTCAGGGGACGGAGGGGGTTTTCTGTTGCTTCAGGAACGAATGATTTTAGGATCACCAACAACTGAGCTTCCCGATGCTCCTTACCAACTAATCAAAATCATTTAATAAAATGAAAGTCGAAGGCTTTCTTCCTTCCCTGATCAGTGTTGCTGATCCTGAACCGTCAGGTTCAGCCGAAATAAAAAACCAGCCCTTTCGGACTGCTTAAACCCTAATCTAATTGATTTACAACTTCTCTCGGAAACTTATATAATTTCCCTGTTTCAACGCTTTTACCGATTATTGGAAACTTATATTTTTTAATATCAACTCTAACTAATATATATTCTTTATTATTTGCTATAAATGTTTTCCCATAATCTTCTGCTTTTAAATTATATACCTTACATGTATTTTCAAATTCAAATTGTTCAATTGATTTACCGTTAACTTCTGCTACTTTTCCTGTTATCTTAGTTGTCAAATTATGTGGTGAAAAACTGTAACCACCTATTGAAAGACTTAATCCATATTTTTCTTCAATTCCTTTTAATGCCACTTGCATATCTTTATCAATTTCGTCTATCAATTTCCTTGTAATATTTACACTCATAACCAACCACCTTGCACAAGCAACCAACTCATGCCCTTTCTTAACTATGTATTCATTATATCACGTATCATGTAATCTGTCAATGCAATAAAGATAAAAAGATTAAATAAATCATACTTGGAAAATAACCCAAGCCAATTATTATCTCACCGTAGGCGTTTGGATCATCAATTTAAAGCATTTCAAATTTTCACCGAAACAATTAATCTATGATAAAAAAACAATCCTTACGCGATGTAAGGATTGTTTTTTGCTAATAATGCAAGTTTAATAATTCCTGCTTGATTTAAAAATCTATCAGCTCTAGCACTATGGTTACAATAAGCCGAACTATCGAATGAAGCTTCAGCTTGTAGCGTAAGTCTCTTTTCATCCTTTGCTTCACGCTCAAGGGCATTTTCCTTCTTCAAAAGCTTGTTGTAATGCTTCTTTCCCAAATGTATTCATAAAGATAACTCTCATTTCTGTTCCAAATTTTGCAACTTCAATTGGTGTCTTAAAACTTTCATCATTAATCAATAAAGATAAACTCATAACCATTCACCTACTTGAGCAACTGCTCAAGCCCTTTCTTTTTCTTAACTATATTGTCTTGGGTCTTTAATTTAAACAACTTAAACAATGTGGACAAAAGGCATTGCTAATATAAATCTTTTCAACTTCCTTATCATTAAGGTATTCCTTTTCGAAATCTTTTTTATCTTCCAGTGCATCACCAATATTCTTAGGTTCTCCATCAACCCATCTGTTTATATCCTTTTTAAAAAGGACACCTGCGCTATATACATAATCATCAACTTCAATTTTTTCCTTACATTCCCAACAGGTGCATCCATCCTTTAAGTTATCATCAATTATCCATTTCATATTTTCACTCAAATCTCTCACCAACTTGAACAACCACTCAAGCCCCCTTCTTTGCTATGTATTTATTATATCATATATAGTGTAATCTGTCAATGCAATAAGGATAAAAAGATGGGATAATTACAATGAATAAAAGGTGGCCAATGCCGAACCAATTTATATTCTCACCGTATAATCAGGCGATTCAAGCCCTTCCAACGAGATTGGATGAACAATAGAACTGCGTTTCCCCTTTCAGGGGACGGAAGGGGTTTTCTGTTGCTTCAGGAACGAATGATTTTAGGATCACCAACAACTGAACTTCCCGATGTTCATTACCAACTAATCAAAATCATTTAATAACATGAAAGCCGAAGGCTTTCTTCCTTCTCGGATCAGTGTTGCTAATCCTGAACCGTCAGGTTCAGCCGAAATAAAAAACAGCCCCAAAGGACTGCTTGAATATTATGTTTCTTAACTTCTCTCAATATTATACGATTCATATGCTTTTTTAAAGTTACCACCATTACATAATTTTGACTTTCTAGCTTTTTTTGAAGCCACTCTTTTCTAAAACTTTTTAGTAGACATTTAAAATACCAACCTTTCATCAAATCAATTATTTACTCTTAGCAATTTCTCTTGCAGATTCTACCGAAGTAATCCATTCTTGTCCAACTAAAGATACTAGAATACTATTCCCCACATATAAAAGCACCATCACTACCAGTAAAAATATAATAATTCTTGATATCGTGCTAATGTTAATACTTAAAACCATAACCAACCACCTTGCACAAGTAACCATCTTGCGCCCTTTCTTAACTATGTATTGATTATATCATATATAGTGTAATCTGTCAATGAAATAAAGATAAAAGGATGGAATAATTGCGATGAATAAAAGGTAGCCAATGCCGATCCAATTTATATTCTCACCGTATAATCAGGCGATTTAAGTCCTTCCAACGAGATTGGATGAACAATAGAACTGCGTTTCCCCTTTCAGGGGACGGAAGGGGTTTTCTGTTGCTTCAGGAATGAACAATTTTAGGATCATCAACAACTAAGCTTCCCGATGTTCCTTACCAACTAATCAAAATCATTTAGTAAATGAAAGCCGAAGGCTTTCTTCCTTCTCGGATCAGTGTTGCTGATCCTGAACCGTCAGGTTCAGCCGACAAAAAAACAGCCCTTTCGGACTGCAATTTTCTAACATATCGTTTCTTGCCCTGTTATTACATTAATTACTTTTGTTCCTTATCCAAAACACATTTTCATTTCTTCTAATTCTTCAGGCGAAGCAACATAGTTTTTTTGCCTTTCTCTATATTCCTTTAAAAATTCATCACTTTCCCTTTCCTTGACATCCATTGATTTTTTTAGATCAAAACCTTTTCCAACATGATTCCAAATTTCTAAAATATCCTGTGGTGGAACTCTATTGTTTGTTTTCCACCTAACTACTCCATCTAAAACAAAAGCATTATTTTCAAATTTATCAATAATTTTAGTAGCATCATTTTTCCAGTATTTATTATCTCCTAGATAGTCAGTTAAATAACTCATTTAATCATCTCTCTTTCTATTTCTCTAATTTTCCAACAAAACAATTGAAATATCTTCGTCCATCTTCACTTATTGCTAAATCATTTACTCGTACTTTCAACATAGTAAGAACTTCGTCAATTACTGATTTTATATCTTTTACATAACTATCTTCTAACCTTTCAGTATCAATTACCATTATTGAATTTTCTGATTTAACATACTTGAAATTTGAAATTTCTTTGCCAATTACATTGAGTACATCTAGTTTTGCTTCAAATTTAATAGCTTCAAGCTTTTATTCTCTTTCTCTTAAATAAGCTTCAAAATAAGTTTTGAATTCCGATTCATAACCAGAAACATAATTACTCAATCCCTTTGCATTCCAACTGTCTTTTACAAAGGCACTTGCAATTTCGCCTTCTTCTAACATCCCGTCACTTTTTATTTCATTAGCTAACTTTTCAAAAACTTCATTTGCGTATATTGCGTCTATATAATTCATAACCAACCACCTTGCACAAGTAACCATCTTGTGCCCTTTCTTAACTGTGTATTTATTATACTATATATAGTGTAGTCTGTTAATGAAATAAAGATAAAAAGATAAGATAATTCTAGATAAATAAAAGCTGCCAATGGCAAATCAACTCGTATCATTTATGCTGATCCTAAACCGTCAGGTTCAACAGAAATTCAAAACGCCCCGAAGGGCGTATGCCTTTAATGTAAATCAATATATTTTTTCACTTCTTTTAACGCTAAATCATAATTATCAACTATCACAAAGATAGGGTTCTCTTCGGCTTTGTATATGCTTCTATGTTCTATAAGTCGAAGTTTGATGTTCTTCTCTACAGGAATATAACTTAACCTGTGCAACTTATTGCTCTTTGTCTTGAAGAGCCAATATAACATCCTTCTATCGAAACCAAGTTCTTTTAATTTTTCTGTAAATTTCGCACCATTCATAACCAACTCAATCCTTTCTTTACAATATTATTCCTATATCTAAAATATGCTTTTTCGTAGTTCTTACTTTTTTACTTATTACTCTTCCACCTACTTCTTGTTGAAAATAATAATGTCTGCATTTGCTCTTTGAAATAATCCATATTTTCTTTTCATTATATATATCAATAACTCTTTTTGTTCCTACATTCATAACCAACCACCTTGCGTGAGCAACAGCTCAAGCCCTTTCTTAACTATGTTTCATTATATAACGCACCATGTAATCTGTCAATCAATTAACGATAAAAAGATTAAATAATTACGATGAATGAAAGGTAGCCAATGCCGAACCAATTTATGTTCTCACCTTAATATTCAACGATTTAAGCCTTTTTGATACTTTTGCCTAACAATAAATCTATGTTTCCCCCATTGGGGGACGGAAGGGGTTTTCTTTGCCCTGAGACTTATACATTTTAGGATCACTAACTTTGTCGATACCATTACAAACTAATTGAGTTTTTTTAGTTCAGCAAAGCTGATCCTGAACCGACAGGTTCAGTCAACAAAAAAATAGCCCTATTAGACTATTTTATCTTAATTGACTTTTATGTTTTAAAATTCATTTTAACTAATGGAAGTTGAGAATTACCTATTTTTATTTCTCTATGTGGTTCAACTACAATACCACTCTTAATTAATTCATTTAATAATTCATTGTTTTTTATTGCTATTTCATCTGAATCAATTCCACTAATACTTAATGTTGCTTTTTCGAGAGGATAACCACTTATATCCATGATTAATATTTCATTATTCAATGATTTTTCGTTTACTACTGCTATGCACTTCTCACCTTTATACATTATTTCAATTTTTTTCATTCGTTTTCCCTTTCATCATAATCTATTAACTGGTAGTCCTTTTTATGTAGTTACAAGATCAATATATCCTTTTGCAAGATATTCAAAGAAATGGCAAATATCACCATTTCGAAAATCGATATAAACTATTTTTTCTTTTATTTTTTCTTTCTCCTGCATTGATAAGGATTTTATAAAACTTATCAATACATCCCATTCTAGGATGTGTGTAAAACCATCCTTTTCAATTATAAAATCAGTTTCATCTAATTCTTTTTCACTTAAAAAGGTATCAAACCATTTATTGAAATTCATAATTTTCATTCTCCTTATTCTAGTATACTAATTCTAGCAATTGGCAATATTCACCACTATGTTTATTGTATAATTTTGTTACCTTTACTTTTTCAAAATCTTCAGCCTTTTTCGAATCAATATAAGTAAGAACTATAGCAATATCTTTAAGCGAAGCCATTGATTTAATTCGCTTTTCTATTAATGCTTTTTTAACTTCTTTAGCCTTTTTATAAAATATACTATTCATAACCAACCACCTTGCACAAGTAACCATCTTGTGCCCTTTCATAACTATGTATTTATTATATCACGTATATTGTAGTCTGTCAATAAAATAAAGATAAAAAGATGAAATAATTACGATGAATAAAAGGTAGCCAATGCCGAACCCATTTATGTTATCACCGTAGAATCAAACGATTCAAGCCCTTCCAACGAGCTTGGATGAACAATATACTGCGTTTCCCCTTTCAGGGGACAGAAGGGGTTTTCTATTGCTTCAGGAACGAACAATTTTAGGATCACCAACAACTGATCTTCCCGATGTTCCTTACCAACTAATCAAAATCATTTAATAAAATGAAAGCTAAAGGCTTTCTTCCTTCTCAGGATCAGTGTTGCTGTTTCTGAACCGTCAGGTTCAGCCGAAATAAAAAACAGCCCTTAGGACTGTTAATCAAATTCCTTAATAAATTCATCAAGAGATTTGCTAATAGCATTTTTTTTAATATTAACAGGCTTTAACCTTATAATATGTGTTTGTTTTACATTATCATATTCAACATGTCCCTTTATTGTGAATTTAATATTTCCTATAAATCCATCTTTTAACCAATCAGGGGAAGAAGTTGTTCGCCACACAAGTTCGTTGTTATCAACATCATTAAAAATAATTAGGTCAGGGCTTTCATAAATAGGATGATTGTTGTTAATCACAATTCTTCTTTTAAAAGTCAAATTGCGCTCAAGTTTATCTCCAATAGCTCCAATGTAATGTAACCCGTAATGGTTCACTTTGTTTTTACCATTTTTAATTTTCATTAAAATATCATCTTTAGGATCATTAATTCCATTATACAAATCAGATACACTGAATTTTAAAAACGAATAACTTAACTAAGCCTTTGATGTGAAGCACCAATTCGCTTCATGTCGAAAATTACCACCTGCTTCTCTTAGTTCGTCTTTGATAGAGAATGCATCTTCTTCGTTGATAATCCAAATAGTACCTGCTAAAAATTCTTTTTCTTTAGTCTCCCTTTCTTTAAGTAAAATAATTGCTTTTTCTTGAGCTTTTTGGAGCTTTTTGGAGCTTTAGCTCTTTGGCTCTAACTCTTTGCTTTTTCTCCTTTTCAGTTAATATACGTTTTATTTTAATTTCAACACCACTTCCACCACATTTCCAACATTTTTTTTTAGTCTTTGACCACCATCGTTGCTTTTCTCCTTCATAGACTTTTATAATGTTTTTACCTGAGTTATTAATATAATCAGCAACATGTTCAGGATAATTATTCATATATTCACCTTAACCTTTCAATAGCAAACTTGTCTTGATTTCCAATATTTATACTCTTGTTCGTCATCTTCAATTTTCCATTTGTTATACAATTCTTTCTTTTCTGCACTCTCACCAGTTGTAAGAGTGCTTTTAAACATAAGAACTTTTAATCTTTCAGATTCCTTGACTGTCATTTAATTTCTCCTTATGTGCTATAACTTTTATATTGTTTAGATGTTTCGTAGCGATCATATATTTTTAAAATAGTTCCATCACATGTATTTGGCAAGTAAATTTTTAAACAAATGGCAATAAAAATTGCACAGTACATTTGTTGGTTGTCGCCTACTTCATTAATGCATGTTCTCTTCGATAACTTGACCGATCATAAAAAAGCAAATGAGAATGATGAACGATTCGATCTATAATTGCAGCCGTTAGTTTTTCATCAAATAAGAAGTTTTTCCAATGGCTGAATTCTATGTTTGTGGTTATGATGATGCTTCGTTGCTCATAACATAAACTGATGACTTCAAATAGCAACCTCGCTCCCTCTTGGTGAAGTGGTAAATACCCCCATTCATCTAATACAATCAAGTGAGCCTTGGTAAGCTTTTTCATGAACTTGTCATAGCTAGCTTGCTCCTTGGCATTGACTAAATGGTTGACTAGCTCATGAACTGTAAAGAACAATACAACATGCTCTTCTTTTACAGCCATAATCCCTAGGGCAATGCCCAGATGGGTTTTTCCAGAACCTACGCCGCCATATAGTATTAGGTTTTCTTTGTTATCTATAAAGGTTAGATTTTTAAGATCTTCTATGCTAACCTTATCGGGGAGCCTAATGCCTGCAAATGAGTAGTCGTCAAGGGTTTTTACTACGGGAAAGTTAGCAACCTTCATTTGCCTTGTTATGATGTTTTGTCGCCTTTCTTCATAAAGAGAAGTCAGTAATTCAAGGATGAATTGTTCCTTGTCATTGAAGGGTATCAATTCTACTATACTAGTAAGATTAGGACTTAACCTAAGTTTTTTTTGATAAAACATAATAGTTGCCATTATTGTCTTAACCCTCCCATAAGCTCATCGTAGTCCGTTAAGGTGATGTTATATGTGGGTACCGTTGGTACGTGATCCAGTAGAATAGTATTTTGATACAGTTCATTGTTTTCTTTAAACCGATAGTAGGTTGTCCATAAAGCTTCGGGCTCACGGACTTCTTTGGCAAGGTTTTCAGCGAGTATTTTATTCGCAAATTCAAGATCTGCTTCTAAAAGGCAAAAGCGAAGGAACTGTATTGCCTTTTTAAGATCTTCGGTAAAAAGGCTTTCTGTGTAGTCTTTCCAACGATCTGGTAACAACGAATAGAACTGGCTATACTTTAGTGCTCGTGGTCGTTTGGCGATGATACCCAAGAAATCCACCCAGTGAGTGAAGCGCTTGTGTTTTATAAATGACCTTTGGTGCATGGTGATTTCTCGGTAATCGTCATCAAGGATTTGGATGATGTTAGCATAGGATTTCACCCATACATACTGACCCACATGACGTGGTGATACGGAGTACCAACAATAATCAGATTTAGCATGTCCGTATTTATCTACTCGACATTTCACCATTTTTGATGTGTCGTAAGGGGCTTTAGTTACCCCATGCATAAGGGAGACTTCTTCTTTAAATAGGTCATTGTGTGTTTTTGTCTCTTCAAGATAGTGACATCGATTGTTATCTTCGTCGCATCGCAATAATAGCTGTTTGTTGTAGACCTCCAAATCAATAATGTTGGGTTCAGGGACAAACAGATGTTGGCGAAAATAACCGACTTTCTTTTCAACATTGCCTTTTTCATTCCCAGAATATGGGTTGCAAAATACAGGTTCAAACCCGTAATGGGTGGCGAATCGAAGGAAGTTTTCTGTTGCAACGCCTTTACCATCTTGGCCTTTTTGACGTATACAGGCAGCAGCCATTTGATCGAACCAGATGACCTTGGGCACAACCCCTATATGCTCAAACATTTTTTGCAGGCCCTCACATAATGCTTCTTTGGTTTCACTTCTAGTCACGTGACAAAAGCCGGCATTGCTTTTTGGAAAGGAAAGAACGAGTTCATGGGCCGTAACTGATGATCCGTTTTCAAGAATCTCAATCTCACCAAAATCAACCTGTGCTTCACCACCTGGATGTTCCAAATCATTATAGCACTGCTTAGAACCATAAACTTTTTCACGTTCCTCTTTAACAATCTTACGCATGGTTCGGGGTTTTATCAAACATAATTCGGGACATTCATCCATGGCACGTTCATAGATCCTTTCAGAAGTATGACGGTATTTACGGCGTTTGATTTTATCTTCATCAAGAATCTGTTTGATAAATGGTCTGATCAAGTCGCTTTTCTTTGGCTTTTGACGATTATATGAGTTTTGCACATTGAAATCATCACATTCAATGTATTTTTTAATGGTGGTGTAGGAATGGCCAGTTGCTTTTTCGATTTCCGAATAACTTTTCCCTTTATCAAAGAACATTTTTCGGATATAATTGATTTGAGTAATTGTCAGCACGTCCTTTCGCCCCTTTCAAGTATTGGTCTACCTAAAAGGATAATCGATTGTGGTTGTACTGGCAATTACTTTTTCATTTTTGTTTGCCATTTGCTATAAATTTATTATACCAAAAACACATCACACATTTTCGCTTTGTTTCCACCACTCATGGGGCCAAGTGTATGAGGTATATCATGCAGAGGTTTTAGGTATATACATTGCTTATTACAACGGACTTCTTCGACATAAATTAAAGCTTTTTTGTATTGACTGTCTGCTTTTAAAATATCTAATTCAAAAGGCGTGCCATTTTTTATTAAAATCAATTCATCAACACCTTGACTTACTGCATTCAATGAACTTCCGTATCCTTCGTTTATTACTTTGACTTTTTCAATAACTACTTTTTCAAATCCGTTCATAACTATTCCCCTTGCATGAGCAACAGCTCAAGCCCTTTCTTAACTATGTGTTAATTATACCATACAATATGTAATCAGTCAATAGTATATAGATAAAAAGATGAAACAATTACGATGAATAAAAGTAGCCCAATACCTAACCATTTACTATTCTCACTGTAATATTAGACGATTTAAGACATTCTATTCCAATCTTTTAACAAACACCTGTGTTTATGCTGTCGAGATAAAGAAAGGGGTTTCTTTATCTTTTAATCAGTAATGTTTAATCAATCAAAAAAACAGCCCTATTGATTCTTATCAAGGACTGTTTTTTTGATTGATTAAACATCTCAGTTCTTTTTTAAAATAAACTTAATGACTAACTCACTCCTTATTGGACAATCAGGTTCTCCTTCAAATGTATTACAACAACTATATAATTCAGGATCATCACTTCCAAGTGTTATGTCTTTGTATAAATTTCCGGTTTCTTCACACTTATAAACTGGTCTATCCCATGAATCAATTCCTATAAATGCCATAGTCCTAATATTATTGTTTCCCATATTTTATTCTCCTTCTTTGTATCTACCCACTTATTAAATTCCAATTACTTATTAATTTGAAAAACCTATTTCCTTACAAAGAACATCTACAACTTCATTAACACCAATTAGTCTTTTGATTATTTTTTCAGCAAGTTTTGTTGCTTCTTCTAGTGGAATCGCACAAGCAATACCAAAATCTAAATAATTATTTACTGTTTCATTCCATGCATTGACAATAACATCAGCTATACCATCTTCAAATTCTTGAACTTCGACTGTTACTAATGTTAGTGATCCATCAATACTTTTTAGTTTTACCAGTGCATCAAAAAACTCTTTTGCGTGAATTTTAGCTAAACAACTCATAACCAACCACCTTGCATAAGCCCATGCCCTTTCTTTTCTATGCATTCATTAATCTTTCACCTAAGAACATATAGTGATTTTCACTTTTGTATGACTCTATATAATAGACACCTTCATCTAAATCGCTTAATATAACACTGCATAAAATATATCCATCTTCCTGAGTAACTATTCTATACTTATCACTTTTTCTATTGAAATAGATGTATATTTCATTGCTTTTAGCATTTTCAATAAATTCACCATCTATAACTTTTTCATCAGTAACCCACATTACATTTTCAATACTTGTATAATAAATAACTGCATTGTCCATTGATTCAAAACCTATAACTTTCCCTGTATCCCATTCCTTAAAAGCAACATTGAAAGAATCTGCAATTTCAATATCATCATCAGAAAACATTTCACAACCTTCTGATACTATACTAGAATTAAATTGATTGAAAACAAAGTTTAAAAAATCTCCAACTCTATTAAAATATATAATTTCATTCATAACCAACCACCTTGCGTGAGCAACAGCTCAAGCCCTTTCTTAACTATATATTCATTATATCATATATTATGTAATCTGTCAATAAAATAAAGATAAAAAGATAACATAATTACGATGAATAAAAGTAGGCCAATACCGAACTTATTTATGTTCTCACCGTAAAACAAGCTGATTCAAATCATTCTAATGATTTTATCTTATAATAAGGAGTTATGTTTTCCCCCATGGGGGATGGAAGGGGGTTATTGGAATTTATTCATTATCTGATTAACAATGATGATCCTTGTTCCTGAATAGTCATAATTGGCTAAATTAAAAACAGCTCTATATAATAAACAGAGCTGTCCTTTAAACTAATTACTTAATTATGCATTTGCATAGTTTTCTTCTAATGCTTTCATGTAATAACTAAACATATTTTTAGGTTGTTTTTTTCTTGTATAATATAAGTTTTTAAACATATAAGAATAAACATCAACATCTTTTTTATTTTCTACTTTTTCCTGCGCTATCATTAGTAATTTATATATTTGAATATCACTAAATTCATCAACGATCATCAATTTTTCTTTTGCTTTATTTATATGAATTTTATCTTGTATTTGAAATGAAATTTTATCCATTTCATCATTTTCGTTTGTTTCTGTTTTTTTAATTGCAAATATGAATTTAATCGCATGAATTGAACGACCTTTTTTTATTTTTGCATAGCTAACAGTCATATCTGTAGACGAATTTATTTCATCCTTTGTTTTCTTTAAAACATTTATTTCGAAATCTTTGAATGCTTTATAATTTCCTATTAAATTAAGCTTTTCCTTAAGTTCACTAACAGTTATTATAATCTCATATTTTGTGTTTTGCCATTGTTTTAACATTTCATATATTATTTTTGCATTTGCTGATCTTATTTCAAAATACGTTCTTAAATTACCTTTTGTATATCCAAGCTTTATTTTTAATTCTTTAAATAAGGGTTTTATATTGTCATTAATACTACATTCCACCCTATTATTCCGTCTGTCAACAATTGCATCATCAATCAATGAAGTTATTAATATTTTATTATCTTCTAATGGAACCTTAAATGCTTTTGTTTTTAAGCCCATTAATGCATCTTCAATTTCACTAATTGTATAGTTATGACTAGTATTGGCTGTACCACTGTATTCTTGAATATCAACAAAACAATTAACTTCATCAATATTCGCAATAAGATATGTGAAAATATTTAATTGCAAAGCCGTTAAAGCTTTTCCTTCATAAAGCTTCATTGCAATTAACGAATTAGGTTTATCATAAACAATTAATTCCTTTTTATCTTTCATTTCATATCACCTCTCTTTAAAAAGAATAACATATAAAAGGGTGTATAACAATATATATTCCTTATATGGTTTATAAAAAAGGAATATACAAGTTCTTTCTCCTTTAAATAGATAAAAGGGAGTAATTTGTACAATATAGGGAATGTATTTTCAGTTGCTCCTTATATTGTACAAATTACTCCCTTTACATTTATTCTCTTTATACTATTTCTTAAAAAAAGTCAAAAAAAAAGTAAAATTCATAAAAAATCAACATTTATTAACTAACATATAAGTAACCTATCTTTTTTTTATCATAAAATTAATAATAAGAGGATCTTTTTCTTGCAAAACAAATTACTCCCCTCTAAAAACAAATTACTCCCTTTATAAAACAAATTACTCCCTTTATAAAACAAATTACTCCCCTCTAAAAACAAATTACTCCCTTTATACCCCTCTCAAACCCTTGCTATGAAGGCTTCTACGAAGGTCTAAATCAGTTAAATCAGTTAAATCAGTTAGATCAGTTAAATTAGTTAAAGAACTTTATATATTTCTTTACGCGCGTATATACTATTTGAGTATACTTGTCAATCTTTATTTTTTTAAAAATAGATTATTAATATTAAGCAAGTAAATGTTGAATAAAACTCACTTAGGGTCAAGCAGGTGGTTATTACATGCCCTGTAAGGTCATATATGCCCTTTTAAATTGATTTTCTAGTGATTTGAGTATATATTCCATAAAGCTAAATTAAACTGTAAAAACAGGCTTAATTTAGCTTTAAAAAGAAAACAACTGGAATGAGTATACTTTTCTTCTTTTGAAACTCTGATAGTATCTTTAATATTGAACTGAAAATATTAAAGATACTAGTATTTTCGCTAAAGTTTATATAAAGAGTTAATGCATATAATGATATTGGGGTCTAAACTAGGTTTAGACAATCCCATTATTCTTTTGAACCTTGAAAATTTTATATTTTGTAGAATATTTTGTTGATTTAATGCGTATTATGCATCAATACAGACTTCTCTTTAGCCTGTTTTTAGATGATTACTGGATTTTTGGCATAATGACCCAGACCCTTCTTAAAATTGAAGAACTTTTTAAAATTCAGTGCTGCAACTTTGCATCCAAAGAAAAACTTTCCACGTTGTTTTCCTCGTGGCAACTTTTCGAGATGATAATTCATTCGTAAATTAGAGGGCACTGTTTCGACTCCGTTACGTAATCTGGCATAATTTTTGAAGT
>Ga0314774_1001436_pt1 | contig 15228 bp, 10 predicted proteins | sample MetaGCBIA2018_FD_204515 | JGI IMG/M metagenome (GOLD analysis project Ga0314774, IMG submission 204515) | Cryopeg brine microbial communities from Beaufort Sea near Barrow, Alaska, United States - CBIA 2018 | ecosystem: Environmental > Aquatic > Marine > Coastal | place: USA: Alaska | collected... | reverse complement strand
ATTTTCATCTGCAACGATGTTTTCACCTAAATTGGTGAAAATATTCGAATTGGAAAAGCCTTTTAACCTTTGGGTTTAGTGGCTTTTCCTTTTCTTTTTAATTGAAACTTGCGGATTTAAGGAGATATATAATTAAGACATAAAACTTTTGAAAAGGTTTAAAACGAAAGATTAAAATGTTGCTATTTTATCTTGTTTTGATAAAAAAGAGCCTGTCTAAAATATAATAAATGCTAGCCACCTAACTTTTTCAAGTTGGCGAAAAAGAGTATTTTTTAGACATCTGTTTTTATTCTTTGAGTTCGCAGATAACGCTATCTTCTTTTTTGCTTATTTCGATCACGCCCATTTTTGTAAGTGCCTTAAAGCTTTTGTCCATCGCTTTATTGCTAAGATCAAGTTTGGCTTTCAGCTCATCTAAGGGCAGCGTTTTGTGCTCTTTCATAACTTTGAGAACCGATTTTTCTGCCTCATTAAGATCCAGCGGTTTTTTCTCTGGTTTCATCTGCGGGAAGAACAAAACTTCCTGAATGGACGCATTATCTGTCATAAGCATGACTAAACGGTCAATGCCGATACCAATGCCAGAAGTAGGCGGCATGCCATATTCAAGGGCGCGGAGAAAATCCTGATCAATAAACATAGCCTCGTCATCACCTTTTTCGCTCAGCGCTAATTGGTCTTCAAAACGGGCGCACTGCTCTAATGGATCGTTAAGCTCAGAGTAGGCGTTTGCAACTTCTTTGCCGTTAATCATGAGCTCAAAACGTTCAGTTAGCGCTGGGTTATTGCGGTGCTCTTTAGTCAGCGGACTCATTTCCTTTGGGTAATCAATAATAAAAGTGGGCTGCTTGTAATGATGCTCGCATTTTTCGCCAAAGATCTCATCGATGAGTTTACCCACACCCATGGTTTCGTCAACTTCTAGGTCAAGGTCTTTTGCAATTGAACGAAGTTCGTCTTCAGTTTTACCTGCAACGTCGTGACCGGTATGTGTTCTTATCGCCTCAAGAATGGGAACACGCGGGTAGGGCGCCTTGAATTCTATTTCCTGATGGCCGACTTTTATTTTACTACCTCCGGTGGCATTAATGGCCACTTTTTCCAATAATTCTTCTGTAGTATCCATCATCCAGTTGTAGTCTTTATAGGCTACATACAGTTCCATAACTGTAAATTCAGGATTATGGGTGCGGTCCATCCCCTCATTACGAAAGTCTTTTGAAAATTCATAAACGCCATCAAAACCGCCTACAATAAGCCTTTTCAAATAAAGCTCATTGGCGACGCGCAAATACAACGGCATATCTAGCGCGTTGTGGTGCGTCATAAACGGTCTTGCGGCCGCGCCTCCGGGAATGGGTTGCAAAATGGGCGTTTCTACTTCCAGATAGCCGCGATCATTAAAAAATTGCCGTATGGTACTGGTGATTTTGGTGCGTTTAATAAATGTTTCACGCACTTTTCGGTTTACTATAAGATCTACGTAACGCTGGCGGTAGCGCTGTTCAGGATCTGAAAAAGCATCAAAGGTTTTCCCTTCGGCATCAGTACGCGGTTGAGGCAGCGGTCGCAATGACTTGCTCAAGATTTGAAAATTTTTGACCATTACCGTTTTTTCTCCTACTTGGGTAGTAAATAATTCGCCGGTAATCCCTATAATATCGCCTATATCAAGCAGTTTTTTATACACATCATTGTAGAGCGTCTTGTCTTCACCCGTACAGATTTCATCACGGTTAAAATAGACCTGAATACGGCCGTCGCTATCCTGTAGTTCAGCAAAAGAAGCCTTGCCCTGAATGCGGCGCGTCATAAGGCGGCCAGCGATCACTACTTTTTCACCTTCTTTATATTCCTCTTTGATCTTTTTTGAGGTATGGGTGAATTTAAATTCTTCCGCCGGATACGGATTGATGTCTATTTTGCGTAGGGCCGCGAGTTTCTCACGTCTTACGATTTCTTGTTCTGAAAGTTGCATCTCTACTTGATTTTAATGGCAAATATAAGGACTAGCAAACAAAAATCAGTATAAAGTAGGGCAGCTTCCTTGTTTAATGGAACATCGGATTTATGGTCTTTTTGGCCAATTTATACTAGTTTTAGCCCGTTTTATTGGGATAGTGCTAATTATGGCGTATTCCTTCCATTATTTGTAATTTTACGTATGGCCAAAAAAATTGAAATACGGGATCTGGGTTTAAAGGATTACAAGGAAACTTGGGATTATCAGGAGCAGCTTTTTAAGCAAATTCTTGATCTGAAAATCCGTAACAGAAGGGAAGAAAAAAATGAGGAAACGCCCAATTATTTCATTTTAGTAGAACACCCTCACGTGTATACTCTAGGTAAAAGTGGGGATTTGAATAACCTCTTATGCAGTGAGGAAGCGTTGAAGCAAAAGGGCGCCAAATTCTATAGAATAAATAGGGGTGGAGACATTACATATCACGGGCCCGGCCAGATTGTGGGGTATCCAATTTTAGACCTCGAAAATTTTTTTACAGACATTCATAAATACCTTCGTTTTCTAGAAGAAATGGTTATTCTTACACTGGCCGAGTATGAAGTGGAAGCCGGTCGTTCTCCTGGTGAGACCGGCGTGTGGCTGGATGTGGGAACACCCTACGCGCGTAAAATATGTGCCATGGGCGTGCGCGCCAGTAGGTGGGTGACCATGCACGGTTTTGCCTTTAATGTAAATGCAGATTTAGACTACTTTGACAACATTGTACCCTGTGGAATTAAAGGTAAGGCGGTTACTTCTTTAAATGTAGAACTCGGGATGAAAAATATTCCTATTAGCGAGGTCAAAGCCAAATTGCTCAAACACTTTCAACAGCTTTTTCATGCTGAATTTATATCTGAAAATGCATCAGAAATCGGGTGATTTTACTCTAAGAATAACCCTTTTTAGGAGATTTTCAGATGATGAATCTTCCTAATTGACTCAACTGTCTGTTTTAAGTTAATGCCCATCGTTTTTTTTAATTGAAAAATAACCTAAAAAGGTCAAACTTGACGTTTTGATGCTTTTTTAGAGATACTTCTATTTTTTTCGTTCGGCAAAATTTTCTTTTTGGAAAAGGTCTGACGGGACTTCCGTATTTATTTAATACTCATATTATAGCAATGTCAATGATGGTGAACAGATATTACTATCGTTTGCGCTGTTTTTCCTATTAATCATTGTTAATACTTATGTAGGAAGTTACACACTACTAATTATTCAACACTATGCTCCTCAAATTTAGATATCATCAATGTTTTACACTATTTAATATAATTATCAGACAAAAAACATGTTTTAATTGTTGAAATTATTTATTGTGTGTTTAAATAATAATTTATTTATAAAAAAATGTTAAATTACTGATTATCAAAAACTTAGAGAGGCTTAGCTTCGTAGATTTAAGTGAAAAGATATCATTTTAACTTTAACATTTAAATTATGAAAAAACAACAAATTAAGGTAGCTACCGCAAATGGGCGCAACAGGCGCCAATTTCTTAAGACCAGCGGTCTTGCCATTGCGGCCTCTGGGCTTTTGGTAGCTTGTTTTGATGACAAGGAACTGTATGGCAATGATGGCCCCTTTGATTTAGGTGGCGGTGACTTGGGTGTTTTAAACTATGCCTATGCCCTTGAACAACTTGAAGCTGAATTTTACACTAAAGTATTAAACGGAAGTTACTGGTCTGGTGCTGCTGAAATGGAAAAAACCTTACTTCAGGATCTTTACAACCATGAGATCAATCACAGAGAATTCTTTAAAACGGCTATCACTGCAAATTTTGATGCAGATGAAGTACTTCCCATGCTTGAATTTGATTTTAGCAGTGTAGATTTTAATGATAGGGATTCAGTACTTTCTACTGCCCAACTTCTGGAAGACACTGGTGTAAAAGCCTATAATGGTGCAGGTAAGATTATAGAAACAGGCGCCTACTTGGTAATTGCCGGTAAAATCGTTTCTGTGGAAGCGCGACACGCGGCGGCTATACGCAGTATACGCGGTGGTGATATGGATGACTTTAAACTATTTGCAGGTGACGATGCTGTAGATCCAGCGACTGGTCTTGATGGTTCAGAAAATCCTTCTGTGATCTTAGCAGCAGCCGGTGGATTTATAGTGACCGAATTCACGGCAAATAAACTTCCATAATTAAAAAACACTACTAATTTTTAAAACAACATATCATGAGTATAATAAAACTTTTAGAAGATTTTACCACAGAGAAGCTCACTAGTGAGTCTTCTTCACGCAGGCAAATGTTTGGTTCTTTGGGGTCTTTAGGCAAAAGAGCAGCACTGGCAGCAGTTCCTTTTGGCCTTGCAGCGACAACCAGCAAAGCAAAAGCCGCTACCACCGCGAGCGCTATGCAGACTTATCCTGTTTCCGCCTTACAACTGGCACTCGTTTTAGAGTACATTGAGGCAACTTTTTATGCAAAAGCTTTAGATTCCGGCATTTTATCAGGTTACCCAAAAGCAGAAGCTATCTACTGGCAGATTTCCAAGCACGAAACCGCGCACGTAAATTTATTAAAGGGTGCGCTGGGCGACGCGGCTTTTGACGCTCCAACATTTGATTTCACCGCAGGTGGGAATTTTGATCCATTTGGTGAAGATGGAACGAATTCCGCTTTAGCGTACCAGCAGTTACTTATTTTAGCTCAGGCTTTTGAAGATACTGGCGTAAGAGCCTATAAAGGACAGGCCATGAACTTGATGAACGATCCCGATTTGCTTACCGTTGCACTTCAAATTCACTCGGTTGAAGCAAGACATGCTTCAGAAATACGCAGATTGCGTGGACTTAAAGGTTGGATTACGGGAGATGATCGCGGTATGGGATTACCTCCAATCGCACAACCGGTTTACATTCATGAAGATAACACCACACAAGGTGGCGTAGATGTAACCACGCTGGGCGACGGTTCTCCATTCTCTTTTGAATCATCTACAGAAGCATATGATGAGCCACTTACCAGTGATGACGCCGGTGCAATTGTTGCATTGTTTTTAATGTAAAATTCAGTAATTGAATAGATTAAATGAAAAGCCACATTTTTATGTGGCTTTTTTATTCTTTATAAATTTTACACCAAACAGTTACCAGATTTTTTTTAACGGCTTATAGGTGTCTGCTCAGGCAAAAGCCTGAAGGATTTACGATGATGTAGCGTGATTCCGTGCGCTTGTATGGCATTGCGGTGCGCTTTTGTGGGATATCCCTTGTTTTGATGCCAGCCATATTCAGGAAATTCCTTCCCCAGTTTTTCCATATAACGGTCACGTTCTGTCTTGGCTAGAATAGAGGCTGCGGCTATACTTACAAAGCGGCTATCTCCTTTTATCATACAGTCATGGGTACAATTGAGATATGTATGAAAACGATTTCCATCTACCAGGATATGTTGAGGCCTTATATTTAATTGGTCAATGGCGAGGTGCATCGCTTTGAGGGAAGCGTTTAGGATATTAATCGTATCAATATCCACAGGAAATACATGCGCAATACCGTAGGCTACTGCATTCTTTAAAATTACATCGCGCAATTTCTCTCTCATTTTATGCGAGAGCAGTTTAGAATCGTTAATAAGACCGGGTTCAAACGAGTCGGGGAGGATTACAGCGGCTGCCGTCACGGGGCCAGCAAGGCAACCACGCCCAGCTTCATCTGTACCACATTCTATAAATTGATGCCGGTGCTTTAAAATCATATGCAAAACTAAGGCTAAACCTTAAAACGATCTCAAAATTTAATAAAAAGTAGACGATTATTTCAATAAATAAATTTACAATTCAAAATGAATATTAAGAGCGTTAATTAAATTAGAAAATTATCTACGGTAGAATATATTGCGAATATAAAATCATAAGTGGTAAATAAAAGACGATTTATTGTAAATATTGATAAAAATATAACGATTTATTAATATAATTGATAAATCATACGTTTTTATATAAGTCTTGATGACGTTAAATTAACGTGATTTAACTTGAATTTTTGTTTTATCAGAAAAAAAAGGTTCATGTTTGCGATAGGCTAATTCAAATTAAATAAATTTTATGAAAACAAAAATAACATGGTTTTTTGTCATGGGGTTCTTCCTGTTGACACAAATTGCTTTTGCACAGCAAAAATCGGTCACTGGGACGGTGACGGATCAAGATGACATTGCTTTGCCAGGAGTTAATATAATTGTGCAGGGTACAACTAACGGTGTACAGACTGATTTTGATGGTAATTATACAATACAGGTAGAGCAAGGTCAGACACTTGTTTTTACTTATGTAGGATTTACTGATGAGGAGATTGTTGTACGTCAATCTAACACAATTAATGTAAGTCTTCAGAATGGGGAATCGCTTGAAGAAATTATAGTTACAGGATACGGCCAGAAATCACGGGAACTCTCTACTTCGGCGGTTTCAACTGTTACGAACAAGGAAATAGAAAACTTGGTTCCTTCTACAAGTTTGGATAACATACTTCAGGGTAAGGCAGCAGGTGTTCAAGTTACATCAGCAAATGGACGACCTGGGCAAACCGCTTTTGTGCAAATACGTGGAGTGGGCTCTATAAATGCAAGTACGGCTCCTTTGTATATTGTTGATGGTGTTCCCATCAATCAAGCTGATGTTAATAACATAAATCCAAATGATATAGCGCAATTCTCTATACTTAAAGATGCTGCAACGGTGTCTAAGTATGGATCTAGAGGGGCAAATGGTGTAGTTCTTATAACTACAAAACGAGGTACAAAAGGAGATGCGAAAATTGTTTTTCGTTCTTCAATAGGATCTGGCTCTAAAGTAAATGATCCATTTGATATGATGAATGCTTCTCAAAAACTGGAATTGGAAAGGCAATATGCCGTTTTAGGGGTTAATGGAGCTGAAGCTCTTCCTGGAGCTTCCTCTAGTCCAGAACAACTTGCACAATTGATTTCTTATGATACTGATTGGGAAGATGAGCTACTACGCAATTCTTATATTCAGTCCAACTCTTTGAGTATATCTGGCGGAGCTGATAAATTAACGTACTTTCTCTCTTTAGGGTATGATAAAAATTCTGGGATAATAGACCGTATAAATGGTTTTGAAAGAGTTTCTGCCAGATTAAATTCAACCTACGAAGCCAAGGATTGGTTAACCGTAGGTACAAATATATCTTTGGCCAGAAATACTACAGATGTACCCCGAGATAGAAATAATGTGCAAAATCCATTTGTAGGGCTTTACCAATATAATCCTTATGATCCATTATACGCAAGAAATGCTGATGGTAGTGTAGTTACTGCTGCCGACGGCTCTCCGGTATTCAACTCTTCAGGTTCAATAGGGGGATTTCCCATCGCACGAGCCCTTAGTACTGAACAGGAAAATAACAGGAACTTTCTTATAATTGGTAGCCTTTTTGCAGATATTAAGATTAATGACAAGCTTTCAAACCGTTTTCAAGTAGGTGGTACGAGTAATCGTTTTAATAGTACTAGTAGATCGATCGCGGGCGGTGTTTTGAATAGTATTGTAGGTAATTCGGATTTTCCAGGTACACAAAGGGATGAGTATAGCCAAGATTTTGAATATAATGTAAATAATATTCTGAATTATTCAGATACCTTTGCGGAACTCCACAACTTTAGCGCAGATTTTCTGCTTGAATATAATGAGCAGATATATACGGAATTAAGAGTAGGATCAAGGGGCTATCCTACACCAGATATTCCCTATCAAGAAATTGCGGCAGAGCCTACTTTAGCATTTTCAACGGAAGCGAGAAGAGTTTTGTTTTCGCAAGGTCTTTTCCTTGATTATGATTATGATAGTAAATATCTAGCTTCAGCTTCAATCAGGAGCGATGGATCTTCACGTTTTGGACCAAACAATAAATACGGCTATTTTTATAGTGGGAGTTTGGGCTGGAACATAGCAAAAGAAAATTTTATGGAGGGATCCTTTATGAATGATCTCAAAATCAGAGGTTCTTATGGTACTGCTGGTAATCAGAATATTCCAAATTTTCAATATCTCAATCTCCTAGGTTTTGATACCACGTACAATGGGGGTACAACAGCATTACCTGTAGGTGTTGGTAATCCCGATATCAAATGGGAAGGGCAGTCTACTTTAGATATTGGTGTCGAATTCGCCATGTTAGACCGTAGATTACGAGGTGTGGTTGATTATTACGTTAAAACCTCCAAAGACTTGCTTTTAAATCGCCCTATATCTTATACTGTTGGTGATGATAATAATTCTATTTTGTCCAATATAGGGGAAATACAGAACAGAGGTCTTGAAGTTACGCTTAGTGGTGATATCATAAGAAACGAAAATCTTAGGTTGACAGTTGGCGGGAATGTTGCCTTTATAGATAATGAGGTCACAAAACTCGTCAATGGAGATGACATTGACAATGAAACGACTATACTTAGAGAAGGTGAAGAGACGTATACTTTTAATCTAGTGCGCTATGCAGGAGTTAACCCGGCGAACGGGCAGGCACTATATTTAGATACAGACGGAAATGTGACAAGCGAATTTCTTGCCGGGAACAATGTTGTTCTTTCAGGTAAATCTCCCTTTGCCAACTTAGAAGGAGGTTTTTATACGAGTATAAACTATAAAGGGTTTGGTCTTCGCGCAGATTTTGTAGGTAAGGCGGGGAACTATATCATTAACTATCAACGTTCAGCCGAGGTTGCCATTGGTGGCGTTGGTAATGGTAACAGACGTGTAGAAGCTTTTGATTATTGGAAAAATCCTGGAGATCAGAATGTGTTGCCCAGCCCACTTTTTCAAGGTACGGCAGATCAGAATTCAACGCGATTTTTAGAAAAGGGTGACTATGTACGGTTGCGAACCCTCACATTAGATTATAATCTTCCTTCCCAGTTTTTAAGTAATCATTTGGGTATCGATTCTTTCAGAATCTATGCTACTGGTCAAAATATGTTGACCTTCACTAAATATGAGGGTGATCCTGAAATAGGAATAGGCTCTGGGGAAACCGCTAATGCAGGAGGTAGAAATTCTCAAGCAACAGAAGGTTTTGTTCCTGGCGAATTTTCGCTTTACAGTTATCCACAAACGAAATCTTACACCGTAGGTATTGAAATAGGATTTTAAATAAAATAAAAACGAATTATGAAAAAATATATAAAATACTTCTCTCTCCTTTTTGTCACCTCTGTATTTGTAGGTTGTAACGATGAGTTGAAAGAGCTAGAGCCTTTTACAGAAGGCAATCCCGCAACTTTTTTTAATACGGAACAGACGTTCCAGTACGGAGTTGATGGTGCTTATGCTAAATTTTTTAGCTATTATGCGAGTCAAAGTGGCTATCAGGGCTTACCTGATATATTAGCTGATAACGTGGTCATTGCTCGTTCAGGGCGCCTCTCTAACGAAGATTTTTATGATTATCGTTATCAACCTAATTCTGCCGGATCAGTAGATTTGTGGTGGAGTCAAGCGTATGAAGCCGTAAATAATGCAAATCTCGTTATTGGCCAGATAGACAACTTAGCCGCTAGTCCTGCAAAGGATAATATTCTTGGTCAGGCCTTGGCTGCAAGGGCTATAGCACATTTTGACTTGGTAAGAGTATATGCTAAAATCCCTACACAAAGTGATGACGCCGCTCAATCCCCAGGTATTATTTATATTAAAGTGGAAGATGGCGATACTGCAGATCCACTTGCGGAGCCTTCAAGAGAGACTGTTGCTAGTAACTATACAGAAATTATTGGAGATCTCACTCGAGCTAGCCAATTGATAGGTGATGATAATGGTGAAGGAAGATTAAACAAAAACGGTGTTTTTGGGATGCTTTCTCGGGTTTATCTTTATAATGGGCAATATCAAGAAGCCATTAACGCTGCTGATCAAGTTGATACTCCTCTTGCTACTAAAGATCAGCTTGCTGGGGTTTATACTGATGATAATAATGCCGGTGTTATTATTGAATGGTCTGTAAATACAAGCACAGAAACTACATATGACAATGTAGGAGTAATATATAGCCAGACTGTATCAGGTGATTTAAAGTCTGAATACGTGATAGATTATGCTTTTTACACTAGTATAGATACAAATGATGTAAGACGACCTATTATGGTTAAGCCTGCTACATATTCTGGTAACGACTATAATGCTATCAATAAATTTATAGGGGAGGGTGTTCAAATAAATGGGCTCCTAGATATAAAAGTGTTAAGAAAAGCAGAGGTTTTACTTAATAAGGCAGAAGCTCAATTTGAATTGGGCATGGAAACACAGGCATTACAAACATTAAATACGCTAAGGGTAGAACGCTTTAACAATTTTATTGCTGGTAATGAAAGTGGAGCGCAACTGGAAGAGGCTATTCAATTTAATAGAAGAGTAGAACTGTCTTTTGAAGGACATCGTTTCTTTGATATAAAAAGACGCGGTGAAGCCGTAACTAGATCGGATTTTGGAGATTTTGCTGATGGTACTGGAACTCCTGCAGAAATAAAAACGCTTCCAGCAGGCGATAATAAATTTCAGTATCCTCTTCCAATTGGAGAGACTAATGCCAATGCTAACATTGAACAAAACCCAGGATATTAATTTTAAGACATTTATATGAAAAAACTTTTAGGAATTTTAGGGATTGTACTCTTATTAACGGCGTGTGCCGAAGAGGAATTACCTGTTTTTGATACTGAAAATGGGCAAACATTAGCCCAATTCTCTACCACAAGTGTAAGCTTGGCTACCCCGGAAGAGGGCGCATCTTCGGAAGTGTCGGTTACTGTTACCACAAAATCTGCTTCAGATAGAATGATAAACGTAGCAGTAGATCCAACATCAACCGCTACAGCAGGTCAATATAATATTAGTGACTTGACTATACCCGCAGGTTCTTTTAGTGGGACTTTTACTATATCAAGTAGCTTTAACGCGCTGCCCGAATCTGGAACTTCTAATTTGATATTAATTTTAGAAAGCATTGGATCTCAGGAAACCATTGTTGAAAACGGAGTTTTGAATGTGGATATGTTTAGAACGTGTCCTATAGTTCTTGAAGATTTTGTAGGAACATGGTCTGGTCCTACTTCATGGTTTGATACAGAAGGTTACACTACAGAGATTGAAACTACCATCGTAGATGGTGAACTCTACATGAATGGAATGATATTCCAGTGGTTTCAAGGATTTTGGGGTGAAGTTATCGTCACTAATACTCCTGTAAAAGTAGATGTGAATTTAGAAACAGGTGAGTTTTCAATATCTGAGCAACCCTATATAATTAGCACCTATGATGGTGCTCCTCAGCCTGCTTATAATTTGACTGCCACGGGTACTATACTTAACTCTTGCGATAAGACTTTAGAAATATTTCCAGTATTAATACAGGGTGGAAGCCCTATTGATGGAAGTGCTTACGGGCCTTTATTCTCAGAGACGATAAGTCTAAACTAAAGATTTTAAAAATAAAAAAACCTACTTCTCTAAGTAGGTTTTTTTTCTTTTGACCAGAGTGCTTTTTATTTGTCTTTATTGAATTTTTACAATATTTAAGAATGAAATTATTCAACACTTTTTTTATTTTTTTTCTCCTTTCCAATCTCTCTTTTTCTCAGGAAATACCAAATGATTATATTAGTCTCCAAGAACAATTTGTAGTTTTAAGAGATAGTGTGGGGAGTTCTAAGATAGAAGGTTCTCAGTTCTTTGAGCAGGAATTTGTTAAAGGAACAATTTTAGAAAATGGAAAAAAATTACTTGATGCTTATCTGAGATATAATGTTGTAAAAGAGCAAGTTCAGATTAAGGTGGATAAAGCCGATACTGAAGTATTTGTGTTGCCACGACTTCAATTATATGCTTATGATTTCGGGAATTACACCTATTTACTAAAGAATTTTTCAACGAAAAATGGGGAAGTGCTATTGGGTTATAGTATCATTTATTTTCAAAGTGATACTGATATTTTTTTGAGTAAGCCATCTGTAAAAGTAACACCAGAAAAAAAGGCAGAAACGACCTATGGGAGAACAAGACCAGCGCGTTATTCTATAAGAAATAAATACTATTTTGGAGCTAACGACCAACCACTTGAAGAAGTGAAAATAAAAGAGAAAACTTTTAAAAGTCTTTTGAAAGATTCAAAGAGACTGCAACATTATTTCGATAATCATAAAATAAATGAAGTTGATGAGGTTGTTCAGTTATTAAAGTTTTATGAGGGATCTAATTTAAGTGACACAGGTCTATAATTCCAAGATCTGTAATAATTAGAATATAAAAACCACCGCACGCGCGGTGGTTTTTCTTTTGCCATACTTTTAAATTCATATTTTCGTTAAATGCCATACATTTGCCTTTAACACAAATGAATGAAAAAAACGCTTTCACTTTTATCGATATTAATGTTCCTGTGCCTTTCCAGCTATGGGCAAACAAGATCGACTAATGATACTACTTCTACAGAAAATAAGAGTTCGCAGCGCAGGTCCCTGCGGCAAGACCCTGACAAAGATAAAAGACCACGCCCACCGGTAGACTTATACAAAATCATTTCGATCGAAAATGACACCACCGTTGTAGATACTTCACTCACTATTGAGAAGTTCTACGCCTATAACTACCTGCGCCGCGACAATTTTGATCTTTTGCCTTTTGCAAATACAGGGCAGACTTATAACACCTTGCTGTACAACTTTGATGAACAAAGCACAAAACCGCTGTTTGGCGCCCGTGCTAGGCATTTTAATTATATGGAAGTAAAAGACATTTCCTACTATGAAGTGCCCACGCCATTGACGGAGATCTACTTCAAAAGCGTTTTTGAGCAGGGGCAGACCCTAGATGCTTTTTATACGATGAATACCAGTAAGCAGTTCAATTTCTCTATTGCATATAAAGGATCGCGCAGTCTGGGAAAGTATCAGAATATTTTAACGAGTACCGGTAATTTCAGGTTTGCGTTCAGCTACCATACAAAAGATAAACGATATCAGCTCAAGGCTCATTTTGTTGCTCAAGATTTATTGAATAACGAGAACGGCGGACTTACGGAACAGGCCCTTGCCAATTTTCAAAGTAATGATGGTCAGTTTGACGATCGCTCCACGCTCGCCGTAAATTTTGAAGACGCAGAAAACATAGTAGAAGGCAAACGCTTTTTTATAGATCACTTTTACGAATTGCTGCCACAAAAGGATTCTGTGGCGTCGAATAGTTTAAGGCTAGGGCATCGGATGGATTTTAGCAATAAATTTTATAGGTACGATCAAGGGGCGCCTTCGGCATTATTCGGGGAATCTTTTCAAACTGCGGATTTAAGGGACCGTGTTAACCTTGAAGATTTCAATAATCAACTTTCTTTAAGTTTTGCAAACCCTCTCTTGGGGCGGCTCACCGCTCAGGTAAACCATAGTTTTTATGACTATGGCTATAATTCCGTGCTTATTTTAGAAAATGGCGACCGTATCCCTAACCGGCTGACAGGAAATATTGTAGCTGCGGGTGCCAGTTATGCTAAAAATTTTAAAGGCTTTGATTTTAAGGCTAACGCAGAAGCTAATGTAAGCGGCGATTTTGATGGTTATAATCTACATGCAGAAACCTCTTATGAGTGGGACAGTTATGCAAAATTTTATGCCTCATTATATGTAAACTCAAGAGCGGCCAACTATAATCATTTATTATATCAAAGCACTTACCGTAACTATAATTGGTATAATGAACCCAGTTATAGTAATGTAAAGACAAATACGCTTTCGGCAGGAGTAAAGTCAAAGAAATGGATGGATGTGGAAGCCAGTTTCACTACCATTCAGGATTATGCTTTTTTCGCTAAAACAGGAGCAGATTCCCTTGTGAATTCTTTTCAGGCAAATGATGATGTCATCTATTTTAAGATAAAGGCACATAAGCAGTTTCAATATGGCAAGTTCTCTCTAGACAATATGGTGGCTTATCAAAATGTAAGTAATGGTATGCAGGTTTTTAATGTACCAGAACTTATAACCCGCAATTCATTGTATTACACAGATCAATGGTTCGATAAAGCACTTTTCGTTCAAACAGGGGTGAACTTTAAATATTTCACATCCTATAATATGAATGCGTACGATCCTGTGCTGGCCGAATTTTACGTACAGAACGATACACAAATAGGCAGTTTCCCTTTAATAGACATCTTCTTTAATATGAAGATCCAGCAGACCCGAGTATTCTTTATTGCAGAACACGTTAATTCCTCTTTCACAGGGAATGATTTTTTTAGTGCCCCTGGCTATCCGTACCGAGATTTCATACTGCGTTTCGGTATTGTATGGGATTTCTTCCTTTAATTTTTTAGCGTTACTCCAAGCAGAAAAAGCTTGAAGTCGGGCTTTTCGCTAAAGTCTTTATGGCATTCTTGCCATAAAGAGCTACCGCTGCAATCCCTAACGTGGTTTTTGGAATAGTTAATTTCAATTTAAGGCTAGATATACACTGTGTATTTCGTCGGCATTAATCTTAAAAATGGGCAATTCGATGCCAGTAACGGAGCTTATGCAACCTAAATCAGTTAATTTCAATACTTATATATACATATAAAGCTGTTTTAAATGTGTAAATCATTAACAGTCAAAGGCTAAAATTAATTTTAAAAAACGGCCTGAAAGCTTGTTGCGAAAAGGAAAGGTGTTCTATATTTGTCATCCCAAAACACATGATATATGTGGGTTGGATGTTCTCTGAAAAAAGAAATAAAAAATCTGAAAATAATTGTTGTAGATATATAGAAGTTTTATATGTTTGCACTCCTAAAACAATGAGAGTTGTGGTGGTAAGTTCGGAGAATTTGTTTTGAAAATCAGCCCAAAAAAATAAATAACATTTTATTAGGTTGGTATTAAATAAAGGTTGTATATTTGCAGCCGCTTTCAGACGGAGTATTTGGTGTCTGGGAATTGAAAAGGGCATGTCCGCCGAAGGGGCGGTAACAGAAAAAGGGTTCGCGCCCCGGCATGTGGCAAGAGGGGGCCGATAAGGTCCCGTTCATTGAAATATTGAATTGACAACGCGTCCTCCCCTTTATCGGGGAGAACGAATTAAGGAAGACATGAACGACCGTTCTGGGCTCTGGCTGCACGGCAGCCGGAAAGGGCAACAGGCCTTGGATCGTGGATAGTATATAAGACACTACGATGAAGAGTTTGATCCTGGCTCAGGATGAACGCTAGCGGCAGG
>Ga0314774_1001430_pt1 | contig 15269 bp, 10 predicted proteins | sample MetaGCBIA2018_FD_204515 | JGI IMG/M metagenome (GOLD analysis project Ga0314774, IMG submission 204515) | Cryopeg brine microbial communities from Beaufort Sea near Barrow, Alaska, United States - CBIA 2018 | ecosystem: Environmental > Aquatic > Marine > Coastal | place: USA: Alaska | collected... | reverse complement strand
GGCGCCGGCGACGACCGCCCGAGCCGGGTGGTGACAACCTCGCCGCGTTCGCCGGCTCGTGCAGCGGATTCGGTGAGTGCGATCGCTCGGGGGTAGGCCCGGGCCAGCCGCGGCATCAACCGGCCGCTCTCCCCTGTCGTCGCCCCGTACATCGCGCCGAGCATGGCGACCTTGGCGTGGTCCCGGGACTCAACCACACCGCTGGAGACGATTCCCGCGTACAGATCGGCACCCCGACCGGCCTGCGCCATGCTCGTATCCTGCGCCAGGGCCGCGAGGATGCGCGGTTCCAGTTGGGCGGCGTCTGCGACGATGAGTTTCCAGCCGTCGTCGGCAACCACGGCGCCGCGTATCTGTTTGGGTAACTGCAGCGCTCCCCCTCCGCGGGCCGCCCACCGCCCGGTCACCACGCCCCCTGGCACGTACTCCGGCCGGAATCGACCGTTATCGACCCAGGACTCCATCCAGCTCCAACCATTTGCGCTGAGCAACCGGGATAGTTTCTTGTACTGCAGCAGCGGCTCGATGACCGGGTGTTCGAATTTCTCCAGCTCCCACCCGCGCGTCGAGGTGACTGCGAGTCCGGCCCGTTGCAGTGCCGTGAACAGTTCCTGTGACGAGTCCGGATTGAGGGCGGCATCGCCCAGGTCCGAGCGGATGCGCTGGGCCAGCCGTTCCAGACGCTCCGGCCGCACGCCGGGTGCGACCCGAGGACCCAGCTCCCGGGTCAGGAGCAGATCATGCACCTCTGTGCGCCACGGGAGCCCGGCATGGCGCATCTCCGCGGCTACGAGCGCCCCGGCGGACTCGGCCGCGAGCAGCAGTCGCAACCGGCCGGGATCGGCGGCGCCCGCCACCGCCTCCACTTGCAGACGGAACTCCCCCGCCGCCTCCGAATCGACGGCGTTCAGCACGACAGGCCCGTCGCTGCCCGAATGACCGGCAGACAGCGCCGGCGCCGCGCGTGCATCGGTTGCTGCGCTCCGGGCTGGGCGGGCATCCGCAGCAAAGTCACAATCCAAGTCGAAGAGTGTGGCTCGGGGCTCCGTCTGGTCGATCGCCGCCGAGGGGGCGATCTCCCACCGGTTCGAGGGGGCGAGAGCGAGGGTGCTGGTCTTGGTGAGGGCGGAATTCTTGAGGATTGCATGGCACAGCCGAAGGTCGTGGCAGCGTTGCACCCGAATACCGGCCGCAAGGAGCATCGGATAGATGCGGCCGGTATCTTCCCAGACCCAGCGCGGCGTACCCGCCTCGCCCCGGCCCTCTTCCCGCGCGCACACGAAAGCCCTGAACTCGGTCACGCTGAGGCGGCGGGTTGCTTCGATCGGGTCGCCGACGTCATCGAGCCGGTCGACGAGTAGTTCACCGCGGCCTGCTTGCCGCACCAGTACATGCACTCTTCTATTCTGCCCGGTGCCGGCCGTGCCCATCGGCGTTGCGTGCCGATGGGTGCGGCTTCTGTACGTGTGCTTCCTTCCCGGTCCGGGCTCCCGACACCGACACCAACGCCCACGCCGCGGGCTAGTCGCCGCCCAGATTCACGGAAAGCCGAAGAACCTTTCCAATCGGTTGCGGAGCACCCGTCGCGTCGGCCACGAAGGAGTTCGTCGTGACGTACACGCTCGTGCCGGCCACCTCAATGGCCGCCGGTGACGGTACCGGCACGCGGAGGATCGGCTTGCCGAGCGGCGGGCGTACGACGGTGACCTGCCCGGTCCCCTTCGGGCCGCCGAACAGTTCCGTCACAGCGATCAGGCCGGTGCGCTTGGACACGGCAAGGTCGGTCGCGCCGACGAATCCCCCGACGACCCAGCGCACGTCTCCGTTGGCGGGGTTGATCCGGTAAACCGCACCGCGGGCCCCCAAGCTGGCATCTTCCGGACCGCCCGGCAGGGTGGTTACGTACAGCCATCCGTTCGGGCCTTGTTCGACGTCGGTCGGCACCGGTTCGAACCGATAGCTGGCTCCCACCGCGCAGTCGGGAAATCCGACGCCAGCGGCGAGCTCAGCACTCACGACGATCGGATCGCCGGGGGGAAGAACGGCGGCGGTGCTGACCGTTCCGTCGTAGGCGACTTTGAGTATGGCGTTCGCTCCGGCATCCGCGACGTAGACGCCGTCGTCCAACGGGAGGCTGGCGTACGGGTGGCTGTCCACTATGCCGCGGTACTGGGCGGGACCAAAGGGCGATGCCGGATCGAACTGGTCAAGGCAGGTCTGGGGCAGGTCGACGAAGCCGTAGCTGTTGACCTGGTCGGGGTTCACCGAGCTCTCGTACGCGTGGATGTCGGCGAGTTGGGTGGCCAAACCCCCCGCCGGCATCGAGTACAGCGCGGATGCCGTTAGGTCCGGTGCGTTGGTGGAGTAGTACACCGTTCCCTTGCGCACCGATACAGCACCCAGCTCGTCGCCCGGGTTGGCGCTCGCCACGACGCTGCTACTGCCGTCGGGGCTGATCTTGGTCAGCACCCCCAACGCGTTCTGGGAGACATAGGTGGTTCCACCGGTGCCGACGGCAAGACTGAGCGGCAGGAAGAGATTGCTCGCCAACACTGTCGGCCCGTCGAGGGACGGCAGTTTCACAGCGGATGCCGGGGCTGCACCTATCGCCGAAGCGACGACGGTGACGCAGACGACGGCGGATATGACCAACTTTTTCACAACGTGCTCCTTGACTCGATGTGGCTTTCTGGGTGATCGTCCGAGAAAGCACGACGGGTCGCGGGGAGAACCTTCACGTGCGTAATACGTCAGCAAAGTCTGAGATCGACGTATCAGTGCGCGGTGAATCATGCCGTCTCGAGGGAGCCGACGCAAGACGCCGACGTGGGCACAGTAGCCCCGAAGCTGAGAGTTGTCTAGGCATTTTTTCGCCGGGCAGTCGGTGATTCGAGGGTCCGCACGGCGTCGGCACCGCTGTGCCGACGCGAGGAGTAAACGAGCGGGATTCACCGCGTGAGCGCGAGCCGGGCGCCCCGGTAGACCACCCCCGCGGCAAGAACAGCTACTCCTCCGACGATCGAGATGATCGGAAGTGTTGCGACCAGAATCAGACAGGCCACCGCGCCGAAAAGCTGCACCGCCTTGGGAAAGCGGCGATAGGCGCGGGTTTGGGTGAACGCCGCGATGTTGGCAATGAAGTAGTACAGGAGGACTCCGAACGACGAGAATCCGATTGCTCCGCGGAGGTCGACGGTGAGGACCAGAATGGAGACGACGACGGCCAGGGCGATCTCAGCATGGTGGGGCACGGCATGGCGGGGATGCACCGCGGCGAGCCAGGACGGAAGATCTCGATTGCGTGCCATCGCGAGGCTCGTTCGCCCCACGCCTGTGATGAGTGCGAGAAGCGCTCCGAGAGCGGCGGCGGCAGCACCGAATCCGACGATGGGCGCGGCCCACGACCAGCCCGCCGCGACAACAACATCGCTGAGCGGCCGCACCGACGTGGCCAGCCCGTCGACCCCGAGGGTGCGGAGCACGGTGACGGCGATGAAAGCGTAGACGACGAGTGCGATTGAGAGGGCGAGGACGATCGCCCGCGGAATCGTCTGCGCCGGGGCTTTCACCTCTTCACCCATCGTCGCGATCCGGGCGTAACCGGCGAAGGCGAAGAATAACAATCCCGCGGACTGCAGAATGCCGTACCAGCCCACCGCCCCGGCCCCGGTGCCGGTGTTCGTATTGACGACCGGCGGCCACAGACCGGGGTTGAGCGCGCCGGCGAGTACGACGAGAGCCAACACGACCAAGACGACGGTTACGATCATGCGGGCAAGTCCGGCGGTGCGAGTGATCCCGAAGTAGTTCACCGCGGCAAGCGCCAGAACCGCGAGCACAGCGACGGGCTTCTCGAACCCGTCCGGCGCCGTGTACGCCGCGAACGTGAGCGCCATCGCAGCGCAACTGGCCGTTTTGCCAATGACGAAGCACCAGCCCGCAAGGAATCCCGGCCAGGCACCCAGCCGCTCGCGCCCATACACGTAGGTCCCGCCGGAGGTCGGGTATTGCGCCGCGAGCTGTGCGGACGAGGTGGCGTTGCAGACCGCGACGACGGCAGCGATCGCCAACCCCACGAGCAGGAACGGCCCGGCGGCCGCAGCGGCGGGCGTGAACGCGGCGAAAATGCCCGCGCCGATCATCGAACCCAGGCCGATTACGACGGCATCAGTCAGCCCGAGCCGACGCGCCAGGGCGGGGCTGGTCACACTATTCTCTTCGACTTCGGTTTCGACAGTTGGATCACGCACGGATCTTAGTCGACGCCGGCAAACGGCTGGGGTCGGGGATCGACGCTCAGCTGACGGCCTTCTTCAGCAGCGCCACCAGTGCCTTCTGATCGGCGGCGGTCAGCTTGGTGACGGCATAGGAGGTCGGCCAAAAATTGCCCGCGTCAAGGTGCGCATCCGGCTGAAAGCCGATGGTGGCGTACCGCGCCTTGAACTTGGCGGCGCTTTGGAAGAACACCACCACCTTGCCGGCGCTGTTGACGTATGCCGGCATGCCGTACCAGGTTTTCGAACCCAGACCGGTGTGCTTCGCGACCAGCTCGTGCAGCGTCTCGGCCAGCTCCTTGTCCGTGCCGGTCATCCCCGCGATGGCAGCCAGGCACGCTGCCTCCAGGTCGGCGCCCTCCTGTGCTGCTTTCGCTTCCGCGGCCGCAGCCCGCATCGCGGCCTTTTCTTCTTTGCTGAAGGTGGTGCTCATGTTCGGTTCCTTTCACTGCCCGCTCTACGGCACCACTGTAGGCCGAACCGTCTGTTCCTACGTCGTTGATCCTCGGTTTGGCGGCATCCGGCGCAGCACCTCGTGGCCGCTGCGACTCCGTGCCGGGCCACGTGCTTCGAATAACGATTCCCATACTTTTCCGACGTAGAATCCGCGGTTTCAGACGATTTTCACGGCATCCACGGCGTTTTTCGACATCAGGTCCTGCCATTGCATCGCTGGGGCTGGCAGAATAGGCGGAAGCCATCAGGTACCCCGACGGTCTCGAATGTGAGACGGAGAGACAGAGATTCCCCCGTGGAAAGCACAGTTTTCGAGAGATCCCGTCCGAAGAGCAACGTGGTCAGTCATGCCCTGAGCGGCTCCAAGCTGTCAGCTTTCTGGCTCGACGACATCACTCCAGCCCAGCGTTACCCCAAGCTCACTGCCGACCTCGACTGCGACCTCGCGATCGTGGGCGGAGGTTATTGCGGACTGTGGACGGCCATCCTGGCCAAGCAGCGCAACCCCTCCTGGCGGGTAGTGCTGCTTGAGGCCAAGACCATCGGTTGGGCGGCATCCGGTCGCAACGGCGGTTTCTGCGAAGCCAGCCTGACCCACGGCGAGGAAAACGGCCTGAGCCGCTGGCCGAAGGAGATCGATCGCCTCAACGAAATGGGCTTGGAGAACCTCGACGCGATCGAACAGGCCGTCACCGACCTCGGCCTCGACTGTGACTTCGAACGCAACGGCGCCCTGTCTCTCGCCGTCGAGGAACACCAGGTCGAGTGGCTGAAAGAAATGGCCGCTGAAGCGGCGACGGCAGGCAACACCGACGAGGTGTATCTCGACACCGATGCGGTACGCAAAGAGGTCAACTCCCCCACGTATCTGGCCGGCATGTGGAGCAAACGCTCCTCCGCGCTCGTGCACCCGGCGAAGCTCGCCGCAGAATTGGCCCGCGCGGCACGTGAACTCGGCGTCGAGATCTTCGAGAACTCCCCGGTCACCGGCCTCGACACGGCAGGGCTGACGCCGGCGCAGGGCACCGCGGTGCGCACAGGCCAGGCACGCGTCCTGGCGAAGAAGACCGCTTTGGCGACGAATGTCTTCCCCTCGCTGCTCAAACGCAACCGTTTGTCGACGGTACCCGTGTATGACTACGCGCTGATGACCGAGCCCCTGGATGCCGCTCAGCTCGCGGACATCGGGTGGGGCAATCGCCAGGGCCTCGGGGATATGGCCAACCAGTTCCACTACTACCGGATGAGCAAAGACAACCGCATCCTGTTTGGTGGCTACGACGCGATCTACCATTACGGACGCCGCGTACGCGCCGAATATGAGGACCGTCCCGTCACCTACGACACCCTCGGCCATCATTTCTTCACCACCTTCCCGCAGCTGGAAGGCCTGAAGTTCAGCCACCGGTGGGCCGGCGCCATCGACACCTCAACCCGGTTCTGCGCCTTCTTCGGCACGGCTCGCGGCGGACGCATCGCCTACGCGACGGGCTTCACCGGCCTCGGCGTGGCGGCAACTCACTTCGCGGCCGAGGTCATACTCGACAAGCTCGAAGGCAAGGACACCGAGCGCACCCGTCTGGCCATGGTGCGCGAAACCCCATTGCCCTTCCCCCCGGAGCCTTTCGCGTCTGCCGGTGTGCAGGCTACCCGGTGGTCGCTCAACCGAGCCGACCACAACAAGGGCAAGCGCAACGTCCTCTTGAAAACGCTGGATGCCGTCGGCCTCGGCTTCGACTCCTAGACCCGCGTCAACCGCCGTTTGAGCGGGAGATGTCCCGCGCATCGTTGTGCGTCCTTCCGCCCTCGCTCCCCCATGAAATGGATGCCCATGCTTGAGACCACCATGAAGATTGCCGCCCTGGAACTGGGTATCGAGCTGGAAGCCGTCCCGGTCGAGCAGCTTGTGACCGGCCGACCGTACACCGGTTCGGCCACGCTCGGTGAATTCGGCGGCAGCGAGATCGGCGTCTGGGAGATGACCCCGGGCGCCATGAGCGATATCGAAGCCGACGAGGTCTTCATCGTGCTCGTCGGTGCCGGAACGGTGCAGTTCGACGAGACCGGAGAGACGGTGCCTCTCGCGCCCGGCGATGTGATGCGGTTGCGCGCAGGCCAGCGAACAATCTGGACGATCACACAGACGTTGCGGAAGATCTACTTCGCCTGAGCCCTGACCAGGCTCCGGATCGACACCCAACAAGCGCCGCTGTCTCGTGTGCTGTGGAAAGAAGGTAGCAATGGAGCATTTCGATACGATCGTCGTCGGCGCGGGGGTGGCGGGGCTGACCGCCGCTCGTCTGCTGGCACAGGCCGGCCGCCGCGTCGTGCTGGTCGAGGCCCGCGACCGCGTGGGCGGGCGGGTCTGGACGGATCGCAGTGATGGTCTCGTCACCGACCTCGGCGCATCCTGGATTCACGGCATCACCGCCAACCCCGTCGCGGCAGCGGCCGAGGCATTTGACATGCCCACCGTGGAATTCACGGTGGGTGGCTACCAACCGGACAGCCGTCCGATCGCCTACTACGGTCCGAACGGTGAGCGGCTACCGGATACCGCTGCGCAGGCCTTCGCTGCCGATATCCACGCGCTCGATGCCGCGCTCGTGCAGGTGGTCGCGGTGTCGGCCTCGTTTGCCTCCTACCGCGACGTGACCGAGGAGGCGCTCGCCCGCCAGGGATGGGATCCCGAGCGTGTCGACCGCGTGCGCGAGTATTTACAGCACCGCACCGAAGAGCAGTACGGGACCAGAATCGAAGATCTTGCCGCCCACGGCCTCGATGATGATGTCATCGACGGTGACGAGGTCGTCTTCCCCAACGGCTACGACCACCTCCCCACCCAACTCGCAGCCGGACTCGACATCCGCTTGGAGCACACCGTCAGCCATCTGCGCTGGTCGGCCCAGGGTGTCACCATCACGACGGACCGCGGCGCGTTGACGGCTGACAGCGCCGTCGTGACGGTGCCGATCGGCGTGCTCCAGTCGCCGGACTTCACCATCGAACCAGCGCTCCCCGAACCGAATGCCGGCGCCTTGGGGCGGCTTCAGATGAACGCTTTCGAGAAGGTCGTCCTGCGCTTCCCGACGAAGTTCTGGGACGACGGGGTGTATGCGGTTCGGCAGCAAGGGCCGGAGGGCCGTTCGTGGCACTCCTGGTACGACCTGACGGGGCTGGACGGTACGCCGACCCTGCTGACGTTTGCTGCCGGGCCTGCGGCCAGGGAGATCAGTGCGTGGAGTGATGAGCAGGTCGTTGATTCGGTTCTCGCGCAGCTGCGGCGGCTGTATGGCGACCGAGTCGAGCGGCCGACCGTCGTGCACGTGACCCACTGGCAAAATGACCCGTTAGCGCACGGTTCGTACGCGTTTATGCGGCCCGGCTCCACGACGTCGGACCACGACGACCTTGCGACGCCCGTCGGCGGGGTGCTGCACATTGCGGGCGAGGCGACCTGGACGGATGACCCTGCGACGGTTACCGCGGCCCTGTGCTCCGGCCACCGCGCGGCATCGAACGTCCTGCAGCGCGCCGTCCCGATCGCTGAGGTTTGGGCGAACCGCTGAGGCGAGTCGCGTCGCAGCACGCGCCCTCGTCGGTGCAACACGGCATGCCCCACCGGGCATCGCGAGACGGTTGACCTGTCCGCAGCTCTGACCGCGTAAAGACGATCGTCGTGCACTTTTCGAAAATGCAGAACGAGCAAAGCTCGTCTTTTTGGGTGGAATCGGGTGCAGTATGAAGTCATGAATGCCTACGTCTTTGACTTCGCCAGTGGCAATATGAGCCTGAAGGACCTTCTCGGTGGCAAAGGAGCCAACCTGGCCGAGATGACCAACCTGGGACTGCCCGTTCCGCCGGGATTCACCATCACCACCGAGGCCTGCCGGGCCTACCTCGAGCACGGCTCCCAGCTACCCGGCCTGGCCGAAGAGGTGGACGCCCACATGGCCGGGGTCGAGGGCGTTCTGGGACGACGGTTAGGCGACACGGAAGATCCCTTGTTGGTGTCGGTGCGCTCGGGCGCGAAGTTCTCCATGCCCGGAATGATGGAGACGGTGCTCAACGTGGGTCTCAATGACCGATCCGTGCAGGGGCTGGCTCGGCAGTCCGGTGACGAGCGTTTCGCCCTTGACTCGTACCGGCGGTTGCTCCAGATGTTCGGAGGCACCGTGCTGGGCGTGGAGCGGGAGGTGTTTTCCGATGCCCTCGACGAGCTGAAAGACAAGGCGGGCACCACGAACGACCTCGACCTGGGAGTGGCCGAACTGGGCGAACTGGTGACAACGTTCCAAAGGCTCATCCGCGAACATGCGGGCAGGGAATTTCCCCAAGACCCGCGTGAGCAACTCGACCTCGCGGTGGGAGCCGTGTTCGACTCGTGGAACACGGAACGAGCGGTGCTCTACCGCCGCCAGGAGCAGATTCCCGACGATCTGGGAACAGCCGTCAACGTGCAGGCGATGGTGTTCGGCAACCTCGGCCCCGACTCAGGTTCCGGGGTCGCGTTCACCCGAGACCCGGCCGGCGGCGCGCAGGGAGAGTACGGCGACTACCTGCAGAACGCGCAGGGTGAAGACGTCGTCTCCGGCGTTCGCAACACGGTATCCCTGGCTGATCTTGCCGACCTCGACCGGACCTCGCACGATGAGCTTCTCGCCATCATGCGCACGCTCGAAGACCACTATCACGACATGTGCGACATCGAGTTCACCATTGAGCGCGGCAAACTCTGGATGCTGCAGACCCGGGTCGGCAAGCGCACCCCCGAGGCCGCCTTCCGGATCGCGGTACACATGGCCGACGAAGGCCTGATCGACCTCGACGAGGCATTGCGCCGGGTGACCGGGGCCCAGCTGGCCCAGCTGATGTTCCCCCGCTTCGACGCCGATGCCACACGAGAGCTGATCGCCACAGGCATGAATGCCTCCCCCGGTGCCGCGGTCGGTAAGGTCGTCTTCGACTCCGACACCGCGGTCGAGTGGGCGGAAGAGGGTCACAACGTTATTCTGGTTCGCAAGGAGACCACTCCCGACGACCTGCGCGGCATGGTCGCTGCGCGCGGGGTTCTCACCGGTCGGGGCGGCAAGACGTCGCACGCCGCCGTCGTGGCTCGCGGCATGGGCCTGACCTGCGTCTGCGGGGCCGATGCCCTCGACGTGGACCCCCGCGCCCGCGAGTTCCGGCTGCGCGATGGGCGCGCCATCCGCGAGGGCGACGTGATCTCCATCGATGGCACAACCGGGGAGGTTTTCGCCGGCGCCGTCCCCGTCGCCCCTTCGTTCGTAGTGCGCTATTTTGAAGGAGAGACGGTCGAGGAAGATCTGGTCGATGCGGTCGCCCGACTCATCGAACACGCAGACAGCACTCGACGCCTTCACGTGCGGGCCAACGCAGACACTCCCGAAGACGCGGCCCGCGCCCGGCGGTTCGGCGCCCAGGGAATCGGTCTGTGCCGGACCGAGCATATGTTTCTCGGGGATCGGCGGCAGCTGGTGGAGAACCTCATCGTTGCCAATGACGAGGAGGCCACCCAGGCCGCCCTCGACGCCCTGCTGCCGCTGCAACGCCAGGACTTCACCGAAATTCTTGAGGCCATGGACGGCCTGCCCGTCACGATCCGACTCATCGACCCCCCACTGCACGAGTTCCTGCCGGACTACACCGAACTCTCGGTTCGGGTGGCCATGGATGAGTTACGTGGCAAAACCAAGAAGCGTCGAATTCGGCTGTTGGAGGCGGTTAAACGCTTGAACGAGCACAACCCGATGCTGGGCCTGCGCGGAGTGCGCCTCGGCATCGTGATCCCCGGCCTGTTCACCATGCAGGCCCGCGCGATTCTGGAGGCCGCTGCCGACCGCAACGCTGCCGGCGGCGACGCCCGCCCGGAAATCATGATCCCGCTCGTCGCCTCCGTGCGCGAGTTCGACCTGGTGCGGGCAGAAATCCTCGCGGTGGCCGAGCTCGTGAAGGCTGAGAAGGGTGTCGATATCGAGTTCGAGATCGGAACCATGATCGAGCTGCCCCGCGCGGCGATCACGGCCGACAAGATCGCGCAATCAGCGGAGTTCTTCTCGTTCGGCACCAACGACCTCACCCAGATGACGTGGGGTTTCTCCCGCGACGATGTGGAGGCGGCGTTCTTCTCAACCTATCTTGAGCACGGCGTGTTCGCGGTCTCGCCGTTCGAGTCCCTCGATACCGAAGGGGTCGGTGAGTTGGTGCGCACGGCCGTCGAGCGCGGGCGAAGAAGCCGGCCGGATCTGCATCTGGGCGTCTGCGGCGAGCACGGCGGCGACCCGGCCTCGATCCACTTTTTCGACGATGTCGGACTCGACTACGTTTCGTGCTCACCATTCCGGGTGCCGGTAGCCCGGCTGGAAGCCGGCCGGTCGGCGCTCGGCGCGCCCTGACATCCCTTGGTCAACCGCGCGGCCGTGGTCCGGGCGGCGGAGGTCCGGTCGGCCCAGTCGGATCTACCGTAGATCGATGCTGACCAGGGGCACGTTCGAGGCGTCTTCACGAACCTGCTCCCCCAGCGTTTCGGTGAGCACGTGCTGCAATGCCGACCAGGCTCGAGGATGCGCGGCACGATACGCACGGAGCGCGAGGGCGGCATCCGTCGGCGTCATCATGTGTGTCACCGCGGCTCTCGGCCGACGGGAACCGACCGTCACCCGCACGTGCGGGTCGGCTTGGATGTTGCGGAACCACTGCGCTCGCGTTCCGAACCCTGAAGCGACGATGTATCGATTCGGCGACGGATGGTCGACAATCTCGAGCACGACGTAACGCGGGCGGCCGGAAGACCGCCCGACATGCTCCAACATCAACATGCGATTGCCCAACAGCAAGCCCAGACGTGCACGAAACAGTCCGATCGGCGCTCGGACCAGCCAGTGGACTCCGAGCAAGCGGGCGATCCAGGGTGCCCGGAGCCGTGGTGTCGGCTCAGGACGCGACATGCGTTGGATGTACGGTCATGACGGCTCCATCGGGGATAAACGTTCCGTCGGCGGAGCACCGACGTGACCGCCCATCCACAATGGGCGGAAGCACGTTCGTGGCAGAGCACTGGGAGCATTCCAGCACGTATCGGGGAATACCCGCATCTTCATTCATCTCCGGGTTGGGGCTCAAATGCGCCAGGGATTGACAGAACGGGCACGAAATTCTCATGGGAAGCACTCCTTTTTTTGGCTCAGACCCCCAACCTTGACCAACCCAAGTGCTGCGAAATCATTCCCTCCAGTCTGTTTCAGGGCAGGTGCGAACGCGACCCATTGACTGATCATCCGCGGAGGCGTAGGCACAGGGACGGAACTCACGTGAATGAGTTCCGTCCCTGTGGCGACTTCCAATCGTTAGCGTGTCGGCCGACCGCCGGCTCCGCCTTCCATGCTGCCCGCGGCCGCTTCGCCTGCGGTCGCGGTTGCGGCGGTTTGTCCGCCGACCGTGACGGTGTACGTGGAACCCTCTGTAAGCGCTGCCGCAGAGAGCACGACCGATTGGAAGGACTTGACCGAGGTGAACTCGGCGACAACCGTTCCGCTGTCGTCGAGCACCTGCACGCTCTCACCCGCACCGTAGGTCTGCTCGAGCGATGCGCTCAACCAGCCCTGTTCGGATTCCGCGTCGGGCGAAGTCGCCATGCCGGTGGTTCCGACGGCGAGGATGGTTCCGCTGTTCACGATCACCGAGCCGTTGGCATCCAGCGCCCCCTCACGGTCCTCGGGCGAACCGAACACTGTGGTGGTGCCTCCGGTGACCAGGATTGAGCCGTTCGAGTCGATTCCGTCACCTTCCGAATTGATGGTGCTCTCGCCGCCGGTGATGGTCACCATGGCGCCGTCGTCGGCCTCAACGATTCCGCCGACGTCGGTCGTCGTGCTGGTTCCGCTGGTGGCGTTGATGCCGTCGTCGCTCGCGTTGACCTCGAGGGTTCCGCCCTCGAGCGTGACATAGAACGCTTCGACGCCTTCATAAGAGGTTCCGACAGCGGTAGTGCCGCCGGCAACGACCACGTGGACTTCGGCCTTCAGGCCGTCGTCGGTTGCGTCGAGAGTCGTTTCGCCGCCGGTGATGACGAGGTCGGACTGCGCCTGTACGCCGTCGTCTCCGGCGACCAGATCGATCGTTCCACCGGCGATGTGCACGTAGCCGCGCGTCTCATCCTCTTCGTTGTCAGATTTCAGGGCGTCGCCCCCGGCGTTCACCGTGACGGTGCCACCCTCGATGGTGAGCGAGTCTTTGCCGCGCAGGCCGTCGTCGGCGGCCGTGACGGTGATCGCGCCCGACAGCACCACGAGGTCGTCGAGGCTCGTGATCCCGTCGTTCTCGGAGCTGGTCACCGTGAGTGTCCCGTCACCGGAGATCGTCAGGTCGGCGTCGCTGAACAGGGCGGCGTTGGCCTCATCATCGTCTCCGGTAGACGAGAGGATGCTGCTGCCGCTGAGCGATACGGCAACATCTTCCGCGTTGAGAACATCGATCGCGGCGCTCGTCGAGCTAGAGATCCGGACCTCGTCCAGCAGGAGCGCCACGACGCCCTCATCTTCCGTGTCGACGACAACCTGGCCATCGAACTGCCCGTTGAGCACGTAGGTGCCCGCCGCGGTGATGGTGAGGGTGACGCCATCGACAACGACGCCTGCGCCATCCGCAGAAGCGGTCGAACCGGCCAGTGCGATACTCACCGCCTCATCGCTGGTCCACTCGTCGTCGTTGACCGTCGTCGAGTTGGCGTTGGCCGCGAGAACCTCGTCGGCAACGGCGCCGGTGTCAAGTACGACGGCCGCGCTGTCGGTGACGGTGCTGGTGCTGGTGCTGGGGGTTGCACCAGCCGCCGAGCATCCCGCCAGAAGTAGACCTCCGACGAACAACGCGCTGGCTGCGGCGGTCATGGTGTGTTTCTTGTTCTTCATGCTCAAGATCCTTCAAAAGTGTCGGCGCCGGTGAGCGCCCATATGCTGGTTGGGAATTCTGGCCTGGTGCCCCCGAGCGCGGCTGCGTTCTCCTATGGCGCCCTGCGCGTCGAAGGTCACCGGGTATCCAATCGTTCATGCGTTTCGGCGGGGTAGGAAGTTCTTTTGGTGACAGTGGACATTCCATCGGCAGCGCCTATGACCTTCCTATGAGTCGATCATGAACCGGCCAAGAGTCGTCAATGCGTATGGCAGCCCGTGTCACGCGGGTCGACGAAGATCTCGGTTCCAGCGCTCAGGAACGCAGGCCCGCTCCGAACAAGGGTGAACCGTGCTCTCTCCACAGGAGCTGCCGATCGCCCCGCAGCTTCAAGCCAGAGCAGGTCCTCGCGCACGCGAAACTGCCCCCTTTCTGCTCTGGACTGGACCGACAGAGCAGCGATATCATCTAGCCCGACAACATCCCTCCGGGCTGATCGGATGGCACATACCGCAGCCCCTGGCGTTCTGGGTCGAACTGCCAGTGGCCACCTACACAACGGCAGCACTCACCGGAGGCTGGGCGGCGCTGACGGATCTGCTCCGTCGACTTGCCAGGGTCAAAGTGAACTCGCTCTGGTATATGGTCGCGATCGGGCTGCCTATCGCGATGGGTGCGACCCTGGTCGGGCGCGGGGCAGCGTTCTGATCGTCGCGCTGTTCCACGGATTACAGCTGTGGTGATCGCTTTCACCGGTGTGCTGACGTCGGGACTGCCGCTGTTCTGGATCACCGTGGCGTTTCAGGTGCTGGTCGCGACAGCCTGCGCCGGCGACCTGTACCGCCGCGACCGCAACGCACCGGAACTCCCCGTCAGCATCGTCTTGCAGTGACGCACACATGGCCCGCTATTCGGGGGTTCGATTTGCAAGGATTACTGATCGGCGAGAGGCGGTCACCAGCCGGCTCGGCGGTGCAGATCGCGGCGGTCCAATCAGGCGTTCCACGGTTTCGAGAATGTCTGATCAGTTGGAGGGAAGGCGCCGGCCCCTGATGAGCAGCCAGAAGATGATCGCGACCTCTCCCACGAACATGAACTGGGCGAACACGGCGGTGAAGCCGGGGATGAAGACCATCCCGATGGCATCCGCCACGTATCCGGCACCTGCGAGGGCAAGCAGGATTCCGAAGACCTTCGCCATGAATGCGGAACGGATGGCCAGGTAGCCGACCAGCAGGAGGGAGATGCCGAACAGGCCCAGGCTGATGACCCAGATGGTGTTGAACGACTCCAGCACGGGCAGGGCCTTTTCGGGATTGCCGAGGAGCGACCACCCGACCAGGAGTCGGCTGACGGCCACCATGAGTAGTAGCGCGTAGATGGTTCTCAGCCAGGCTGCCGCCGTGGAGATCCGACGACTGACCGGCTTGAACAGCGTGTACAAAGCTCCCGCAACAAGGATGTCGAGCAGGGCCACTATGACAAAGCTGGCTACACCATACAGGAACAAGAGCCGGGAGCCGGAGATGTTTTGTGCGGTCTGCGCCGCATCTCCCGGCGTGATCATGGGCACGAGTACACCGAAGTTGGCGAAGCCGCCCAAGACCGCCATAAGGGACAGAGCGACTCCAG
>Ga0314774_1001429_pt1 | contig 15270 bp, 10 predicted proteins | sample MetaGCBIA2018_FD_204515 | JGI IMG/M metagenome (GOLD analysis project Ga0314774, IMG submission 204515) | Cryopeg brine microbial communities from Beaufort Sea near Barrow, Alaska, United States - CBIA 2018 | ecosystem: Environmental > Aquatic > Marine > Coastal | place: USA: Alaska | collected... | reverse complement strand
TTGAGCTTCGTTTTCGATGGCCATGGCAATCACTTGAATATCCAAGCTTTTGGTCAGTTCACATAAACTAGAGACATAGCTACGAGTTTGCTCATCATTTTCAATCGCTTTACTAAAGGCGGCATCAAGTTTGACATAGTCTGGTCTAAGCTCTTGAAGATAGCGCATATTTGTCAAACGACTACCAAAATGATCAATACCAAATTTCACTTTACGTTTCTTAAGTTCCTGAATCAGTGGCCATGATAAAGTTTTTTCCTCAGCCACTAATCTTTCCGTCATTTCAAATGCCATATTTTTTAGATGCTTGCTTGAGTCATGTAACGTTTGCATAAGCCATGTTTTCAACGCTTCATTTTCTAAGACCGATTTAGAAAGGTTGATCGCAATGGCGGATGTGGATTCTTGAGTATTAAGATGGTGAATTGCAAGATTGATAACAAGTTTATCAAGATCGGCTGTTTTGTTTAACTGCTCAACGGCAGGCATGAAATAACCGGCTGAGCGGATTGTGCCATCAAACTCTTTGAGGCGCACAAAAACTTCTTGATCATGTACGCTACGATCTAGGTTATAAGCACTTTGTTGGAAAAGTAAGAAGCGTTCTTCTGAAAAGGCATCGTTAAGTGTTTGTTCCCATGGCTTGTTGTGTATGTTGGATGCTTCGCCGCTGTCGTAAAAGAAGGATTTATTTTCACCTAGCTGGCTGGCTTGATCAATGGCAAAATCAAGGTTAGCCAGTATTGCCCCTCTATTTTGATCTGGTAGATAGTGCATGTATGCAAGGGATAAATTGGTTGGCACCGATTCAGTCGTCAGTGTTTTTAGAATGGAGGGCGTGTTTTGGCGAATGGCTTCAATTAAAGGCTGCACTTGGGTGATGCTACTGCCCGGTAATACGGCGACTAATTCGGTACCATTGAGACGGGCGAACAGGTTGTTGGGATGCCATAGATGTAATTTCATGCTTTCAGCAACAGATTTAATGAGCTTATCACCCATTAAATAACCGTATTGGTCGTTTAGGTCTTTGAGTTTGTTTACTCTAATGATGCAAATAATGCCTGCTGTTGCCTCTTCATTAGGGGCTAGTAGACCGTCGATAATCATTTCAAAATGACGACGATTGCTGAGCCCCGTCACGCTATCTTGATAAGCCATTTTTTGCAGCTTTTCAGCAATATTTGCATCCCTTTCAAAAACGGTTTTTAGTTTCATCACCATGGCATTCATTGCGGTAACGACTTGACGAAATTCAATGGTAGAAGGTAGGCTGTCTTGATATAAGTACTCTTTTTTGACAATGGCTTGTGCTTGTTCTTCCATCTGTTTTAAAGGTTTTAGCATGTACTTGAGTGTGTAGATAATAATGACAATGGCTGCCGCGGCTGAGAGTAGAAACCAAATTAATAAATTAATCATCGACTGCCAAAGTTCTGTGTAGGCATAACCTGTATGGCTGACCACTGTGAGAGTGCCTATGGGTATCCACCCCGATTGTACAAGTGCTTCTGCGGGCGGTGCCGTGAGTGATATTTTTTTGATAAACCAGTCAGGTACGGCTTCTAATGTTTGAGTGTTATCTTTTTTGTAGAGGGGCTTGTTATCCATGTCGGTCAAATAAATAGAGGCATAATAACCGCGATCGAAAACCGCATTAATCATCGTCTCCATACTAGACAGGTCAGTAGGATCTTCAATGGAACTCAGTGATAGGCCAAGAGATGTGGCTGTATCTTGTGCATGTGTACTTAATTGTTCCTGCAAGAATTTTTTAGTGTTACTTAAATTCAAGCTAAACGTGCCAATCAATACGATGATTAACAACGAAGCTATAAAAAGAATCATCTGTTTATTTAAGCTCATGCTTTAGGTCCTTTTGAAAGCGGAAGGTTCGTCCATTGACCGTGTAACGGTTGATTGACATTAACGTATGTGAAACTAACAATATATCGATTTGTATCCTGCAAGGTCATAAAGGTTTTAACCTTTTTAAGAGTTTATTCCAGGCGGTGAGTTTTTTTGTGCCACCCGAAACCGGTTTTCCTTTACCACGCTCTTTGGCAAGCCAGAGACCATCACCGTTAAAACTGTAGATCGGCACCAGATCTTTACGTTGAGTGGCCGGAAAAATTTTCTTGTTAATATTGTCTAACACCAATGGGATGGATCTAGGTTTTTCGAAATAAGTGAGTACCATGTGCGCCTGATTCAGACGGATGGCTTTAACGTAGGTTAAATACAGTTTCTTTTGCGAGACCCCTAATGCTTTTAGAGTAAAGTATTTGGCGATCGTATAATCTTCACAATCGCCACCATCGGTTGCCAACAATTCTATGGGAGTCGCCCAGTAATCTTTTTGATTCCAGTGGTCGATATCAGTGACATAGCGGACTTCATTAAAGAAATCATTAACATTTTTAAGCTGAATAGCTTCTGGTTGGTGGATGTTTTCATCCACGAGCGTTTGCCATGCCTTTAAACGCTTTCCTGCCAACATGCCATAAGTTTCTGTTGCCTGTTGTATCTCTTTTGCTGAGACAATACGTGGGGTCTCAGCTGCGGTCACCCAGGCTAAACCAAAAAGTGTCATCAGAAATATGCTAACTGTATTTAAGCCATACCGTGAAATCATGCGAACAGTTTATCGGGGGTTAATTGTAAAGGCAATACTCAAAGTGAGGCTAATGTAAATAGTCCATGATTTAAAGGCTGTTTTAGTCTAAATGGCATAAAAAAACCCACTTAACGTGGGTTTTATTGTTCCATCCCCCTCTCTGGAGGTTTGAACGCTTTTGACTCAATAGAGAATTTTCGTCAATTTCTGTGGGTTATTTATCTTAATTTCATCTCTTTAGGTAAAGTTAAAGAGACTGATTTTGGTAATTCTGTCTGTGGAGTGATTTTAAATTGGATACGTCTATTTTCTTGACGCCCTAATACCGTTGTATTATCTGCAACCGGTTCCATTTCACCTTTTCCTGAAATATAGATTCGATCAGGATTGATGTCGAATTCAGTGACAATGAAGTTTTTGGCGCTGTTCGCACGGCGCCAGGAGAGCCGTTTGTTCATTTCTGCGTCACCTTGTGCGTCAGTGTGACCTGTGATCAAGATCACTTCACCTGTTTTTAAGTCACCTAGAGGGGCCGCATCCTTGAGCAGGATGCCTGTCTGATCTGAACGAATTTCGTGTTGAGCACTGTTGAAGACAATATTGGAAATGACAATCGATTTTGGCACACAGCCTTGCTCATTAACCGTTGCCCCTTCAGGGGTGTTAGGGCAGGCATCCTTACTGTCTAATATATAATCACCATCGGCATCACCTTCGCAGCCAAATACATTGACTGGAGTGCCGGCTAAGCTGTCTGGACATTGGTCAAGACGATCAAACACACCATCTTGATCGGTGTCCAGTTCACAACCAAACTTATCTACGGAAACGCCGATCAAGGTATTAGGACAGTGATCAAGTTTATCTTGAACGTTATCTTGGTCTAAGTCCTTATAAAGTGTATCCACAATGTTTGCATCGAGGCTGATCAGGCTTTCTGCTGCATAGTTGGCTGTACTTTGTGTCTTCGCTTCTTCTTTTGCTGTGACGGGTAAGGAGGCCATTGAACCCATCACTAAGATACTTGTGATTAAGGTTTTTTGAAATTTTTTCATAAGAAGTCTCTGTCGTTCGTTATGTGAATAGGTCGCTAAGTGAAGATCTAAGTGTGTTATTCGTTATTGAGCCTCGACCAGAAGTCACGGCTTAGGCAAAAGCATAAATTCTTAAGCCCTCATTTCTTGAGAGTTATTTTATACTATGATACTGCTTTTGACGTAAATAATAGTAGAAAAATAAGAGGGCATGCATTCTCGCTGAAAGATGTTGTCTGTTTTGGCCGTATGGCTGATATCACTTTGAATGGCTATCCGAACAGCTATTTATCTACAACTAGGTAACGCTAGCTTTAATGCCTTAAGCAGTTCTGCATCCTCTAAAACGACAGGATTTCCCAGCATACTGCCACTACGGCAGTTCTCCAGAATGACATCCAGGTTATCTTCCGTTAAGCCATATTGCGCCAAGCCCTGCGGGGTATATTTTTGCGAGAAATGATTTAAAATTTTGACCAGGCCTGGTAAGGCTTGCTGTTCATTTAAGCTTGGATCGAATAGTTGGGCTATCAAAACATATTTTACTAGGGTCTGTTGTGAGGTGGTTGTTTTCTCGGCTTGCAGTGCTTCAATGTTGGACTGGGTAATCGGGGCCAATAACTTAGCGCAGACAAGGCCATGTGGCGCTTCAAAAAATGCGCCGATTGGCCCGGCTAAACCGTGAACTGCGCCGAGTCCAGCATTGGCAAGCGTTGTACCTGATAATGATGCAGCTAACATTAGATTGCTATAACCCTGTTGTTGCAAGGTCTTATCAGGACTGTCGATCAACTCAAAAGCATCTTTAAAAAGCTTCATGCCTTGCCAGGCCAAGGCATCGGTGATGGGGTTGGATTTTAAGGTCGTGTAGGATTCCAATAATTGAGTAAAAGCATCCATGCCGGTTGCATAGAGTACCTCTTTAGAACAGCTGACTAATAGTTCAGGGTCTAACCAGGCCTGCTTGGCGAGTAATGCATCATCGCGAAACGATTTTTTATACTGACCTATATTGGATAACACGGCATTTTTAGTGGTTTCACTGCCGGTACCGGCTGTCGTCGGTATGGCGATAAAAGGGCAGGTTTCCACGTGAAACGGTTTGCCTAACCCAACCCCCTCTAAATAATCCATGACAGAGGTTTGGCTTGGGATCAATCCAGCGACCGCTTTTGCGGCATCAAGCACGCTGCCACCCCCTAGACCAATCACCACTTGGGTTTCGATTGGACACTGTTTAACAATTTGGTCGACTAATGACGGTGAGGGCTCACCCGAGACCACAAAATGCTGTACCTGGATCGTGTGGCTTTGCAGTTGGGTCAATAAGAGCTCACCGAAATGACCTGGTGCACAGAGGGTTTTTCCAGTGATCAGAACCACCTTGCCTGAATAACGTGTGGATAACTCCTCTAGCAACTGTTGGCGTATCCCCCAACCAAAATAAAGATGGGGCATAGGCGCAAATTGAAAGGGTGATATGACGGCTGATAAGGTTGAGGACATTGACGACTCCGTAGGCTGAAGGGTGGATGCGGTGGTATTCATGCTGATTTAACGGCTTTAAAACAGTGCAAGGCCCAGTGGCGGTGCAAAGGGCTTTAAAGAACAGTTTAGTCTTTTTTAAGGAAAGACTTCAAGTTGGCAAGATGTGCATTACCTGTATCCATTTGTTCCTCTTTACTGATAACAACCCCCGGTTTGCCTTCCCACTTTAAACACTCTGCTGGTAACTCTTCAAGGAAACGGCTCGGATCACAAGTCATATCTTCTCCATATTTACGGCGTTTGGTGGCGTAAGTCATCGTCATGGTACGTTGCGCACGCGTGATACCGACATAAGCCAGGCGACGCTCCTCTTCAAGGCCTGGAGATTCCATATTCTGTTTATGAGGTAGCATCTCCTCTTCCATGCCAATCAAAAACACATGCGGAAACTCCAATCCTTTAGAGGCATGCAGTGTCATTAAACTGACCATGTCATGATCTTTTTCAGATTCGTTACGTTCCATCATGTCCATTAACATCATGTGCGTGACAATGGTTTCTAAACGTTTATCTTCACCATCTTCTTCTTTGGCTTTATTGATAATACGTTCAATCCATGTGGTGAGTTCGCGGATGTTATTGATGCGTTTTTCGGCGGCTTTAGGGGTACTGGAATTTTCATGAATCCAGTTGTCATATTCGATATTTTCAATCAACTGACGTACAAATGAGGTAACTTCTTCGCCTTCGGCTGTGTCCGCTTTTTGTGCCCAACCGAGCAACTGTTGACCAAAGTGTTGCACACGTTTAAGGGCTTTCTCAGATAAAATGGTGGTTAATCCAAACTCTTGGCTGGCGTCAAATAGGCTGATATCTCGCCCGGTTGCATAGGTGGCCAGTTTTTCCAGAGTAGAAGCTCCGATTTCACGACGTGGGGTATTCACGATCCGTAGGAAAGCGGCATCATCGTCTGGATTGACAATCAAACGCAGATAACTCATGACATCTTTGATTTCGGCGTGGTCAAAAAAGGACTTTCCACCGGAAATCACATACTGAATATTCTGTTCACGTAACGCGCGTTCAATTAATCGTGATTGGTGGTTCCCGCGATAGAGAATCGCATAATCACTGTTTTTACAGCGCGTCTTAAATTTGTGAACAATAATTTCCGAAACCACACGTTCGGCCTCTTGGTTCTCATTGGCGCAAGCGATTACCCGCAGTGGGTCACCCATGCCCATCTCACTCCACAGTTTCTTTTCAAAAAGATGTGGGTTATTCGAGATGAGTTGGTTGGCCGACTGCAAAATACGGTTACTTGAACGATAATTCTGCTCCAGTTTAATTAATTTTAACGCGGGGAAATCAGTCTGCAATAACGCCAAGTTTTCCGGCTGAGCGCCACGCCAAGCGTAGATGGATTGGTCATCGTCACCTACCACAGTAAAGCGTGCTTGAATCCCCACCAGATATTTCACCAAAGCATATTGTGAAGCATTGGTGTCTTGATACTCATCGACTAACAAATAACGCACTTTGTTTTGCCAACGTTCGAGCGCTTCTGGGTTCTCAGAGAACAACTTAACGGGTAGACCAATCAAATCATCAAAATCCACCGAGTTATAAGCGCGTAACTGTTTCTGGTATGCTGCGTATAAAATTGCACGTGCTTGGCCGGCCGCATCTTCGGCCTGCTCTAAAGCTTGTTGAGGGGAGACTCTGTCATTCTTCCAGCTGGAAATATCCCACTGCACGCCATCTAAGACTTCGGGATCCACGGTTTGTTTTAGCATTAACTCTTTGAGAATTTGCCCACTGTCCGTCGCATCCATAATTGAAAAAGTTGATTTATAGCCCAACGCTTTATATTCTTGACGAATGATATTCAGTCCTAAGTTATGAAAGGTCGAGACATTCAGTCCCTTGGTGTTTTCATCTTTCAATAACTTAGTGACACGCTCTTTCATCTCTTTTGCCGATTTGTTGGTAAAGGTCAGTGCGTAAATATTGTGCGCTTTGACATCACACTTACGGATTAAATAGGCAATTTTCTCTGTGATTACACGCGTTTTACCTGAGCCTGCACCGGCTAAAACCAGGGCGGGGGTCTCTATGTGTAATACGGCTTGGCGCTGTCTTTCGTTTAAGCTATGCATAGGTTTTGTGGGTTCTACCAGTGTTCAAATTGGGGGGTGAATTAAATAAGGCACAAGACGAGAAACGGTCAGATATTTAAAATTAATACTTTCACTATTTTACGCAACCATGAAGACTGCCAATTTTACTTCGGCCAGTCCTAGATAACCAGTGAAGTTCCTAATTTAAATATTAATCCGATCTTATTTTCAGTGAAATGTAGGTTACCCAAGCGGCACGGGCGTTTTTTAAATCGATTAGCTAGATAAACTACCAGGTCTGGTTGTTTTATTTAACCGTTAGAATGGCCTTGGCATGGCTCAACTATCTATTGTGGTGGAGTGATTCGATCGTGATCCGCTTCAATCGCTAGCCTAACAAGTTCAGAAACCGTTTTTACATTCAGCTTCGACATAAGATTTGCACGATGAACTTCAATTGTTTTTACGCTGATATAAAGCATTTCAGCAATGGAATTATTGGACTTACCCTGTAAAACACCGTCTAAAACTTGTTTTTCACGTTTGGATAATTGGCTGAATAAGGTCGTGAGTGTCTTATGTTTTTTTTGCTCTTTTTGTGCGGCACTATGTTGTTGGATGGCGACTTGAATGCGTTCAAGTAAATGTTGATCGTTATAGGGCTTTTCAATAAAATCGAAAGCACCCTCTTTCATTGCTCTTAAGGCCATGGGCACATCGGCATGTCCGGTAACGATAATCACAGGGAAATGTTGGTCTACTTTCTTAATTAATCGGTGTAAATCCATCCCATTTATATCAGGCATACGAACATCTAATATGACGCAACCCGGCAGACCCGCTGAGAAGGTATCTAAAAAAGCCTGTCCACTTTTAAAAAGCTGCGTGGTGATGTTCACTGAATCCAGTAACCACTGTAACGATTCTCGAACCTGCTGATCGTCATCAACAACGTAGACACAAATTTCCATAATTATCTTATTTCTCGCGCGTGCATTTCATTAAAATCATTCTGGGCTAAGGGTAACTTAAACATAAACTGACATCCTAAGTCATTGTTTTGTACTTTTAGATGACTGCTATGCGCTTCAACAATACTGCGACAGATAGCCAGGCCCAATCCCATGCCTTGAGGTTTGGAGGAGTGAAAAGCATTGAAAATAGCTTCCATCTCTTCATCTTGGATTCCGGAACCGATATCTCGAACAGTAATTTGAACTTTTGATTCAAGAACGTCTAAAGAGATATTCACGTGGCCTTTTGTCGCCGAAGCTTCAATGGCATTACGCACTAAATTTAATATGACCTGTTCAATTTGAACGGGATCCCCCGTGACATTTATCGAAGTTTGTATCGTACGAAGGTTTAAGAGAGTTTGGTTTTGGCGGGCTTCAGAGCTAAGCAAGTCTAATACTTGATTGATTGAGGTGACCAAATCAAATTTTTCCGTTCGAGGTACGCCTGTTTGTACGAACTCTCTTAAATGGCGAATGATGTCTGTCGCTCGATTTAAACTTTCTAAGGAGCGAGTTAATCCGACTTCAATCTGCGCGGGTTTATCCTCTTTTAAACGGCGTAAACAGCCGCTTATGTAATTTACAGCAGCTGTTAAGGGTTGATTGATTTCATGAGCAAGTCCAGAAGCCATCCCCCCAACGGTAAATAGGCGCGTGACTTTGCCGAGCTGAGAACGGTAGATTTCGCTCTCTTGTTCAATGGCTTGTCGTTCTATCGCGGAACCAATCCATTGTGTCATGAGCTGCAACAGTTCTTGATCCACATCGGTAAATTTGGATTCACTGATTAAGTCGCCAATAAACACCAACATTCTATGCGGTTGATTATCGACTTTGATCATTAAGCTGTGCAGTCGTTTATTGCACTGGTTATTTTCATAGGTTTGAATCTGCTCATAAACGGGGTTGAGCAAGTTCGTCTGTATACAGCGAACCGCTTCTTTTTCATAACTTGGATCGCCGTCAAACGATTGAAGGATCCATGTGGATGGAGTATCTAGCTGTCTATGAGGGTTATCCACTTTATAGAGAAACGTTGAATTCATTTGGAAGTGAATACGTGCTAGTGAGAGTAATTGCTCGAGTTTGTCACTGTGACTGTAGTTTGAAGCCATTGAGATTTCGTAGAAACCTTGTAAGACTGAACGACTTCGACGTAAAGTGAATTCAACACTCTCTCTTGCCTTAATATCCTCTTCTAATGCTTGATTAACTTGTGAAAGTTCTTGGGTACGTTTTTTAACTTTTTCTTCAAGGTTATCACGGTGTTTGGCGAGTTCTTTTTGTGACAGATGAAGTTTTTTATTGATATGACTGAAGCGTAGAATCGATAAAGCTAATGTGATGAATAAAACAGCGATGAGCACAATGACTAAACCGTATTCGTCAATTAAACGATTAAAGCTTATTTTTATAGAAGGTTCGTAAGGCGGCAGCTTTAAGGCTCTTAACAAACCGCTAACCGTCGCTAAATCGGTTGGATGTGTCCAACCATAATGAGGTTCATAGTGTTCCTGCTGTATCGACATGGATGTGGATGAAAGTATCGCTTTGGGCATGTTTTTCAACGCGATAGAAACTTGTCTTGCGAGCGCAATATCGGTTTCATTTAAACGAATAAACTGCCATTCTGCGTAGAGTGAACTGCTGTGTAGTAGAGGGTAATTTTTTGTGTTCTTTTTATGAAAGACTTTGATTTTATGGGCTGGCAATGTACCTTCCTCAATCATTCTTTCTAATAGTCCAGACCTGATGATTCCAATATCTGCATCTTCATTAAGAATGGAGTTAACAATATTCTCTTGCGATCCATTGGTAAACCTGAGCTCTAAAAAGTCGTTTTCAATCGACACACCAGACAGGAGTAGTTCTCTTTTAATTATTTGAAAGCCGCCAAATTCAAACGGTGTACGAGCGATAATACTCTGATCTTTTATATTGGAAAAGTCATTCAGATCTATTCTTTGTTCAAGTGAGATCATAACCGCTCCGAAAGTGTCTCGTGTTTGACCTTGAGATTGAGTTTGTAGCGTGGCAATAGATCGTGCTCCGCTCGATTGTAAGGCAACTAAATGAGCGGGTGAGGTAATAAGAAATTGAAGTTGATTCTTATTAATCGCATTGGTAAGACATTCGTAGCCCATTGGTTTTATATTGAACTGATGTTCGGGTATTTGTTTGGAGAGATAATTAACGGTGGATGTCCAAAAACGGATATCAGAATCGGCCACTCGCTCATTCAAAACGCCCACAGATATGCTGTCCGCTTGAACAGGTGTTGAAGCGATGATTAAACTGCACATAAACATAAAGGCAAGTGCATACATTTTAGCGGAACATTTAATGTGGAGATTTAAGGTTAACGTCATTCAGCGCCCGCTATTAAAAGTAAAATTTTGTGGTGTTTTATCTTACGAGCTCTTAGTTTATTACGAATTCTTAGAATAAGCCCTTAGGGTTTACCCTATTTATTTTAGTAATGCCCCTAATATTCTTTTTTAACAAAAGAAAATATAGTCATTCTCGAGATTGAAATAATCATTTTTATTTTAGAGGAGCATCATCAAATGTCATTAAATCGTCGTGAATTTCTTCATGTTATGTCAATGGCTGCCGCTGCGGGCATGTTACCAGGTACGAGTCATGCAAGTTCAGAGCAGAGAAACAAACTCCAGAGTAGTCCTTTATCGATGGACTTGTATAAGGTTCCAATGAAGGGCAAGGTACGTCTGCTACACATCACCGATACTCATGCTCAACTAAAACCAATCTATTTTCGCGAGCCCAATGTGAATTTAGGTATTGGACCTGCTTACGGCAAATTGCCCCACCTCGTCGGACACAAAGCATTAAAGAAAATGGGCATTAAACAGAATACCCCTTTAGCGCACGCCTTTACCTACCTAAACTTTCAAGACGCCGCAGAACAGTATGGCAAGGTTGGAGGGTTTGCACACATCAAAACTCTATTAGATACCCTTAGAGAACAAGCTGGTGGTCAGCAGAATACCTTAACCATGGATGGCGGTGATTTGTGGCATGGTTCGGCGACCGCACTCTGGACAAGAGGTCAGGACATGGTTGAAGCCTCTAATTTGATTGGTGTGGATGTTATGACAGGTCATTGGGAATTCTCCTATAAAGAGCGTGAGGTTTTGGCCAATGTACAAAAATTTAAGGGCGAATTTCTTGCACAAAATATTCGCATCAAAGAAGACGCCTTATTTGGCGGTGAATATAGTGATATGGCTGCTGTTTATGGTGGTGCTGGTCTATACGATGAAGACCGTGCTTTGCCGTTTAAACCTTATACCGTAAAGATCATTAATGGTGAACGCATTGCGGTTGTCGGTCAGGCATTCCCTCGTACGGCCAATGCCAATCCACAATCAAACTTTCCAGATTGGTCATTCGGACTGCGTGAACAATCCTTACAAGAAACAGTTGATAAGATTCGCGAAGAAGAGAAGGTAGCTGCCATTGTCATGATTTCGCATAACGGCATGGACGTGGACATCAAAATGTCGAGTAGAGTCAGTGGAATAGACGCCGTTTTTGGCGGTCATACTCATGACGGTGTCCCGCAAACAGTACCGGTTAAAACGCCAGAAGGTGGTATTTGTCATGTGACCAATGCAGGGTCGAATGGTAAATTTGTGGGCTGTATGGATTTAGACATTCAAAATGGTAAATTGCGTGGCATAAACTACCAGTTACTACCTGTTTTTGCCAATGTTCTCTCGGCAGATAAAGAGGTTGAGAGCTTCATAAACAACATGCGTCAAACGGTTTATGATAAAAACATTGTCGAATCTCGCAATCCTGAGTATGCGTTTAATCAGGATCGTTTAGGCAAAACCTATGAAAGCATTTTAGGTGAAGAGTTAGCCCTTGCGGAAGATACCCTGTATCGACGGGGTAATTTCATGGGTACTTGGGATCAAATTATTGTTAATTCCTTGCGTGAAGAACACAGCAGCCAAATTGCATTTTCTGCTGGTGTGAGGTGGGGAACCTCTGTTTTGGCGGGTGAAATGATCACTATGGAGCGAGTGATGGACGAAACCTCCATGACCTATGGAGAGACTTATAAATCTGACCTGACAGGAGGGCAAATAAAAGATATTTTAGAAGGCGTTTGTGAAAATATTTTTCAAAAAGACCCTTATCTTCAATCGGGCGGCGACATGGTGCGCGTAGGGGGTATGGATTACACCTGTGAACCGAATGCTTCTTTTGGGCGGAGAATTTCTAATCTGCGTTTAGATGATGGGACCTTGTTGTCTGCAGGCAAAAAATATTCTGTAGCGGGCTGGGGTCAAGTAGAGGAAGTGGGTAATGGCCGTCCTGTTTGGGATGTTGTAGCAGATCATTTGCGTGAAAAGAAATCTGACATGAAATTGAAAAAGATTAACACGCCAATATTGAAAGGCGTTTCAGATAATCCTGGAATTGAATCTTATTAACGTTAAGTTACGTTAAGCAGTTGTTTTAAATGCCCTCTTGTTTGAGGGGCGTAAACGACGCTCTATAACAATAAACTTGACTCATATGAACCATAAGTTAATAAGGTAATGTTTATGTTCTCTTTTTTTAAAAATGTCTGGTTTCGAGACGGTAATGAAAGCACTCTTTATGTGAATGAAGTGGCCGTTCGAATTCGAGCTGGGATTCTATTAATGATCCCTTTGTTTGTCGGTTTAACACTTTATGATGTACTTTATACCTCAAACTGGGTTGTCACCGGTAACACCATTGTTGACCAGTATGAAACGGACAGCGAAGGACGTACTCTCTATGCCGTTGAAGCGATTAAGCGAACATATGAGTATTCGACTCAAACAATAGTACTGTTGTACGGATTATTTGAAATGTTGGCTGGTATGTTTGTGTTCAGCGCACGATTTTCTCCCATCATTTTGATCAGCACTTATTTAGCCAAAAATACTCAACCTATTTGGCGACCATTGCTACCAAAACGGTTTGCATGGACGTTGGGTGCATTCATGATCCTCGCCTGTATTTTATATTTCAATCCCGACACATTTGCCACATGGGTTAATACTTTATTAGGGAGTGTGTTACTCCCTGTCACTGAAAACTATATGCCCGGTTGGATACCCGGTTTAGTATGGGTTTGCATTCTTTTTATGTGGTTAGAGGCTGTTTTAGGTATTTGCGTAGGTTGTAAACTTCATACTCTTATGGTGAAAGTGGGCCTGGTTAAAGAAGAGTGTTTTGCTTGCAATAAAATCGACTGGAATCCTATCGCTGAAAAAAAATAATTAAGCATTGAGCCTTGAATACGTTGACGTTAGGTTTGATACATGGAGAGAGTATTATGGATAGAGTTACTAAAAGTGATAAAAAAGATTCTCAGGTGATAACACCTAAAGAGATTCCGGTCATTGAAACATCTAAATTACCAGCTATGAATACGCTATTTGCTTACCAACCAAGAACATGTATTAACAGATATTCGCAGAATAGAGTCAATAGACCATATAGTTTTTTGTTTGAATCAAAGCACATGGTACAAAATATAAATCAATTAAAAGAAGAGGTGATTTTGTTCGGGATTATGCGTTAACTTGACTTGCTAGAACCGATTACAAGTGGCGATGGTCATTAGTTAATAACTTATGAACACTATCTCGTTTCATAATCTAATCTGCTAGCGCCGTTACCTACTTTTAAGAGTGGGTATCAAACCCAGTTAGATTGAAGTGGTTTCGGAGTTTGCATAACGGTTAAGTTTAGCAAAAGGAGAAGTAAAGCCTGTTTTTGTTGATTTATTGAAGGCGGATTTGTTTTTTGTTTTCGCGTTCAATAAATTTTTACTTCTTAGAGATACCTCTTAAGCATACCTCTTGTACAATACCACTATTCAAACCGACCCTAGGAAGCGATTAAAGTGGCTACAATTGACGAACTAAAAAAAGATCTGCTCATCGAAGCGGTGTTAATGAATAAGCCTTTAAAGCTTGCGACCACTTGGGGTATCTTTAGTCCGCGTGAGATTGATTCAGGAACCGATCTGTTTTTAAAATACCTCGAGATAAAAGAAGATGAGATCGCTTTAGATATCGGTTGTGGTTATGGTCCACTCGGTTTGGCGATTGCAGCGAATGCCCCCAAAGGCCAAGTACATATGGTGGATAAAGATTTTGTCGCGGTAGATTACGCCAATAAAAATGCCCAAAACAACAACCTAAGCAATGCAAAAGCTTACCTGTCTAATGGCTTAAGCGCTGTACCAAAAGAGATGATGTTTACGACGGTTGTCTCCAATATCCCGGCGAAGGTGGGTAAAGAGATGTTAAGCATCCTCTTGCACGATGTGCATGCCCATCTTGAACCAGGTGGACAGTTTGTTGTTGTCACTATTAATGGACTACGTCAATACATGAAACGTAATTTTATGGAAGTCTTTGGCAACTACGACAAGGTCAAACAGGGTAAGGATTACACGATTTCACGTTGTGTAAAGCAGTAAAGCTAACAGGCTTGCTTGTTAGGAAATTGGTTGTTCGGTCAAGGATATATACTCTTTATGGATTAAAAAATAAAGGAACTGTATGTTTGAGTACAGCTTTCTGGTTCTATTGCTTACGACCACCAGAAAAAACCAAAAATACGAAGGTTAATCATGTTGGTTTCGTAACCGTTGCTTAGGCTAAAAGGTTAGTCAGTCAATTTCTTGGTAAAGTGAGTGATTACCTCGATTGGCAAGAAGCATCTAAAATGACATTAGTTGCAGCAGTGATATCAAACTTCGCCATCACTAAAGGATTGATGGACAAATTCCCACTTTAAGTTTCCACACTTCCGGCTTAATTTACAATCGGCAGCCGAGAAGCGTGAAAACTCAAGCTAATATAAGTTGAGGGCTTAAAACTCGTAACCAATAGATACGTTAGCCGTGCAAGCCTTGATATCTTTAAATGAAAAGCCACGTTCGTCTTTAGGACCATTGATTGTTGTGTAAGTTGCTT
>Ga0314774_1001428_pt1 | contig 15270 bp, 16 predicted proteins | sample MetaGCBIA2018_FD_204515 | JGI IMG/M metagenome (GOLD analysis project Ga0314774, IMG submission 204515) | Cryopeg brine microbial communities from Beaufort Sea near Barrow, Alaska, United States - CBIA 2018 | ecosystem: Environmental > Aquatic > Marine > Coastal | place: USA: Alaska | collected... | reverse complement strand
TGCTTTTATTGACTGTTGTTATTGGAATTGGGATGGCTGGAGTTGGAATGAATGTCATGCACGACAGCAATCATGAATCTTTCTCAAACAAAAAGTGGGTTAATAAAATCATGGGAAGCAGCATTTACATTTTGGCAGGAAATGTTTACAACTGGAAAGTGCAGCACAATGTTTTGCACCATACATTCACCAATATTCAGGGATACGATGAGGATATTGATGCAGGCAGAATTATTCGTTTTACCAAACATGCCAAATGGCTCAAAATACATAAATTTCAAAAATATTATTCCATTTTTTTATACGGATTGTTAACCATTAACTGGGCAATCACTACCGATTTTAAGCAAATGCGCAAATATTTGAAACGCAAGCTTTCTTATGGTAAATTTCCAAATCCCGCCGCGGAATGGACTACTTTAATTGTGACCAAACTGATTTATTATTTTATGTGGATTGTATTACCACTATTGGTTTTGGATATTGCCTGGTGGAAAGTATTGATCGGATTTTTTGTGATGCATTATACTGCAGGAATGATTTTGAGCGTTGTTTTTCAATTGGCGCATGTGGTTCCAAAAACAGAAATGCCTTTGCCGGATAAGGAAGGCAATTTAGAGCATACCTGGGCAGTGCATCAATTGTATACAACTTCAAACTTTGCGCCAACAAATAAATTTATTTCTTGGTACACAGGCGGCTTGAACCATCAAGTTGAACATCATATTTTTCCTCATATTTCCCATATTCATTATGAAAAAATTGCAAAAATTGTAAAAGAAACGGCATTGGAATTTAATTTGCCGTACCATGAATATAAAACTTTTAAAAAGGCAATTATAGAACATTTTAATCAATTAAAAACGCTGGGTGTTAAGCCTGCGCATGTATAAATATTTCTTTATGACCAACCAACTTTCAGACAGAATTAACAACTTACCGGTTTCAGAAACTTTAGCAATGGCTGCAAAAGCCAGAGAACTAAAAGAACAAGGAAAAGACATTATCAGTTTAAGTTTAGGGGAACCAGACTTTAATACGCCCGATTTTATAAAAGAGGCCGCCATACAGGCAATTCACGACAATTATAGTTCTTACAGTCCTGTTGATGGATATATGGATTTAAAAAAGGCGATTTGCGAAAAATTTAAACGCGACAACAATTTAACGTACCAACCCAATCAAATTGTGGTTTCTACCGGAGCAAAACAATCTATTGCAAATGTGGCCATGGTGTTGTTAAATCCGGGTGATGAAGTATTGTTGCCTGCGCCATATTGGGTTAGTTATTCGGCAATTTCCATTTTGGCGGAAGCCACTTATGTTGAAATTCCTTCTACAGTTGAAGCGGATTTTAAAATTACGCCAGCACAGTTGGAAGCGGCCATTACACCAAAAACAAAAATGGTATTTTTCAACTCTCCAAATAACCCAAGCGGAACAGTTTACAGCGAAGCAGAATATAGGGCTTTGGCAAAAGTACTGGAAAAACACCCAAATATTTATGTCCTTTCCGATGAAATTTATGAACACATCAATTACGGGGCGCCTAATTTTAGTTTTGCGTCCATAGAAAGTATGTATGACAGAACCATTACGGTTAATGGCGTTGCAAAAGCGTTTGCCATGACCGGCTGGCGTATTGGTTACATTGGCGCACCGGAATGGATTGTGAAAGCATGCACAAAAATGCAAGGACAAATTACTTCGGGAGCCAACAGCATTGCACAACGTGCAACTATAGTAGCTCTACAGGTACCAGTTTCAAAGATCAAATACATGGTTGATGAATTTCACAAACGCAGGGATATTGTTGTGGATTTGCTTAAAGAAATTGATGGTTTTAAATTAAACATACCCAAAGGTGCATTTTATGTATTTCCTGATGTTTCGGCTTTCTTCGGAAAAGAAATTAAAGGATATAAAATAGCAAATGCCGCAGATTTTTCTATGTTTTTATTGGCTGAAGCAAATGTGGCAACTGTAACCGGCGATGCTTTTGGCGCACCAACCTGCATTAGAATTTCTTACGCAGCATCAGAAGCGAAATTGCGTGAAGCAATCAAAAGAATTAAAGAAGCGTTAAGCTAAACGATAAATATTCTCGAACAAAAAACCGGGCAATTTGCCCGGTTTTTTTTATTTTTTAGTGATGATTTTAGATGGTTGTAATTTTTATAAAACTATTGCTTTATAAGCGTAACAGTTTTGTATCAATAAAGAAATGACTATTAAATAAATAACAGAAGTTTTCATGGTTTTTCTCTTTTAAACCTATATTAACTTGTCGTTTTCTCCAATCTATTAAAGGTAGTTTCATTTATTGGCTGATTATCAGGACCATATGAATTAAATTTATTTACATGATTGTTGGCAATCATTTTAATTATAAAGGATGGCACCAACATATCTATTAGCAAAAACAGTTTGTTCATAAGTCCGGGAATAATAATTTCTTTTCGTTTTAATAACCCCTTAATGGCTATATGAGCAACATCTTCAGGGTTCATTATTGATTGACGTGCCAGCCAATTATTAGATTCATTAATTTTTATTATTGTGGCATTTGTGTTCATGCCACCAGGGCAAATTACGCTAACATTTACATCCTCGCAGCTCAATTCTCCACGAAGGCTTTTTGAAAAGGAATAGACATAGGATTTGGTGGCACCATACACTTGCTTTTTTACCAGATAAAAGAAGCAATTAAGGCTTCCTACGTTTAAAATATGGGAAGGCTTATTCGTTTTCAACATTCCGAGAAATAGGCTGGTAAGTAATGTAGTTGTTAACACATTTAATTTTATTTGCTTTTGATAAAAAGCAATACTTCCTTCTCCAAAGAGCATCGTGCTGCCTAAACCTACATTGTTGATGAGCATATTTACTGGGAGTTGTAACTTGTCGACTTGTTTAAAAACCTTTATGCAGTTCTCTTCAATGGATAAGTCTTTTTCTATAACAATTACATCTACATTATGTTCTTTTTTTATAGTATTAGCAAGTAAACAAAGTCCTGATTTGGGTAATGCCACTAGAATTAGGTTCATTTTTCTGGAAGCACATTCGATGGCCAATGCTTTTCCGAACCCTTCACTGGCTCCAGTTATCAAAGTGTATAAATTTTTAGACATGATTTTGATTTTTTAAAAAGTGAATAGTTTTTTTTAATGATTCTTTCATTGGAGTGATGCTGTAACCCAATTCTCGGGTTGCTTTCTCACTGCTGAAAATTTTGTTGCAGAAAATTTGTTGGATGCTTTTTTCTGTTATAAAAGGTTCTTTATGAGTCGTTTTGTATTGTATCCATTGCAATAAAGCCAATGCTTTTACAAAATGTTTTGGTATTTCAATAAGCCAGGCTTTTGTTCCGGTTAGCTTACGAATTGCTTGGAAAAGTTCTTTATAAGAAATATTTTCTCCTCCAAGTATGTATTTTTCACCATTGATGCCTTTGGACATTGCAAGTATATGACCCTCAATTACATCATCAATAAAACAATAGTTTGCGATAAGTTTTCCGGGTTTGGGAATGACGGAAAGTCGACCTTTAATAAATTTATTTATAACCTTGTTTACGCTAATTGCATGTGTTTCAAAACCACAGGGGCCAAATACTTTTGATGGGGAAACAATAACAGTAAACAAACCTTTATGGCTATATTCCTTTACGATATTTTCGGCAAGGAATTTTGTGTTGTCATACTCATTGTCAAGCGGTGTGATGCGTGCGTCATTTTCGCACATCGCTGCTTTTACGGAGGGTCCAATTACGCTGCAACTACTTGTAAATACAAATTTTTTGACACCTGTTTTAAGTGCAATTGCCAGTAAATTACGAGTTCCTTCAACATTTACTTTGTGAAAAAGAGAAGGATCTTTGTCAAATGGTTTTACCATAGCGGCTATGTGATAAACCTGTTTACAACCATTGATTGATGCTGGTATAGATTGTCTGTCTGTAATGTCACCAGCAAAAATCCTTATGTTTTTATGCAAAGGAATATTGTCAGAATTTGGATTTCTTACCAAAATATGTATTTCATTATTACGCTCGGCCAAGGTTAATGCAAGCCGATGTCCAACATATCCTGTTGCGCCTGTTATTAAAATTTTCATGATGTTGCAGTTTTAGTGTTAATTAAATTTAATCGGTAAATATTAAGTTCATAAACCAATGAAAAAGCAATATGAAGAATTATAGCTGGCCAGACAATGTTAAATAATATGCTAAAAAAGCAAACCATCAGTCCAAAAGGGATGCAAGCCAGCAATTCTTTTTTGCTGTTAAAAATGTGTAATAAAACATAAAGAAAAATATTAATGGAAACTGCCATTGGGATTCCAAACCAATGAATACAGTCGAAAAGTAGAAATCCCCTGAACCATAATTCATAAGCAAAAAGAAATATAGCCCTAATCATGAAATAAGAAATAAAAAAGTTTGGGGATAAATTCATGAAGTTTTCAGACAATCCTTGTTTATTTTTAAAAGCTGTTTTACTTTGTTTGAATGCAGTGGTTATAAGTAGCATAAAAATAAAAATGAACAAGAAAATTAAAAAACTGTCGGGTATTTTATGGTTTGTTAAAACTTTTAAAACTGAATTTTTCAAAAGAATTACAGGAATGAGTCCAAACCAAATTACCCCAATGAAATGAGTGCCAATTAAATTTTTGGGTTTTGATGTAAAAGCACCATCATCATTTATTAACCTATGGATACCGTTAATTCTGCAGATCCAGCTAAATCCAAAAAACAGCACATAAATGAAAAGGTGCATTAAACTATTTGTTGTTTGCATAACTGTTGGTTTGTGGATTAAGAATTATTTCTGCTGAATATAAAGAATGCATAATCTTTATTTTAGTGCAAACTCCATATTTATAATAATAGCAATTGGCATTGCCATTCGGGAACTTTACATTGTACCCTCCATCGTTTGTTTTTACTACTTTCACAAAGCATTGCTGAATGTCGCAATAAAAAAAATTTAAATTTATTGGTTCTTGAAAATACAGACATAACAAATTTGAATTTATAGTGGAGAATGGCAGTTTTTCCTTTACTCCATTTTCAAATACTTCATATTCATTTTCCATTAGCATGGTTTGTTTTTCCAATTTTATGGAGCCATTGGTTTTTCTGGTTTGGGAAGAATAAACCAGTTTTCCGTTTTCAAAAGTTGATGTTTCTTTTGCAAATACAGTGATTTTAAAAACGATTCTGGTTTTTATTTCAGAAACTAATAATAGCTCTGAATTATTTCCGGAAATGTTTTTTTCAAGTCGCATCCAGCCAATGTCATCTCCGTTTCTTATTATTTTATAGTTAAGTTTCAGATTTTGCGCATTTGCCAAAATTGGCATCAATAGCATAAGGATTATAAAAAGACTTGCTAGAAGGTTATGGATATTGACTTTTAAAAATTTACATATTTTTAAATTTTTCCTTATCCAACTCTGATTGTTGTACTTTTTTAAAAAAGTATAAATTATAAGGAGTAACATAATCAGTATTTTTAGTTAATGAATAATTAATAACCATATAATAAAACCTTTTGGTAGATGATTGTAATCATGTAATTCAAAATATAAGGGGAATATCATAAGACATATTGCTCATTTCTATGGCTCCTATTACAACTACGCCTATCAAACCAATTCCCAATACCAATCCCACTGTTTTCAACGTTGAAAATTCTGATTCTTTAATTTCTTTAATTTGGGAGATTGGAATGTCTTTTTGAATTTTACCTTCAAAAACAGTTATTGTGCTATCACTTACTGTTTCCAGTTTCGATTTTACAAATTTTGTGTTCTGTCTTATTTTGTAATTTTTACCGATTACAAGTGACGTGTCTTTCAAATCTATTGCTTTATAAGTGTAACAGCTTTGGAGCAATAAAGAAATAACGATTAAATAAATAACAGAAGTTTTCATAATTTCAAGTATTAAATACATCTTAAAATTATGATTACTGTTAAAAAGGAATATCCAAGATTATACAAATTGTAAAAAATAGGACAAACTGGAGAAATTAGGACGGTTAGTTTTTATGTTTCTTTAAATTCTGAAGGAGTAACATTGGTAAATTTTTTGAAAGCGGCATAAAATGTAGATTTTGAGTTAAAGCCACATTCCAAGCCTATTGCAACTATTGTATAGGCAGAAAAATCGGATTTTATTAGATATTTTTTTGCTTTCTCTACCCTTAAAAAATTGATGTAATCCGGAAAGTTACGTCCACTTTCTTTATTTATTAATTGGGATAATTTACTGGTGCCAATTCCCATTTCAGAAGATAATCTTTCTAAGCTAAATGTGGGATCAAGAAATCTTTTGTTTTTTTTAATATGGTTTTTTATCATTAAAAATTTCTTGTTATCTGGTTTTTTTGTATTGGGAGTTCCATTTTTATATTTTTCTTTAGCAGCAATTTCTTTTCTTAACAGAATTCGTTCTACCATTACAGAGTAGTTATAATAACCTTGATAACTAATCCAATACAAAAGAAAAGTGCTGCTTAAGCGCAAAGGATAATATATAAAAACTTCACGATTTGAATCTTTGCCTAAATTTAAAAGTATTGCACAAACCCACATAAGTATGACAATACTACCAAAAAACATAAAATTTTTAAGCCATTTAACGTTGTCAAAAGCCAATACCGATTGATATAAATTTGAATATTTGAAAAGTATTATGAGTGCTTTTATGAAAAGAAATATGGAATAAGATGCGTTTATTATTTCTTCAATTTGTTCATATTTTGCGAGAAAAAAATTATTTTCATTGTGAAAAAAGTTAGGAATTAGAGCAATTCTTATAGCTATTTCTATAATAAATAACGAAATGGAAACGTAAATAAACGAAGCTCTTTTCTTTTCTATTTTTAAATAATAGATTAAAAAAATGTAAAATGAAGGGAAAATAAGAACATACCAAGGAATTTGTAATCTATGAATAAAAAAACTTGCATTTATAAAAATAGTTTCAAGTAATAAAGCCTGTAGATTATTAATCATTATAAATAAAACCACTAAATTTAAATAAATAATAGTTTTATCTCTTCCGTTTTTGGAAAATTGTGTTGCTACAATAAAAATAATTCCAAGGACAACTCCGGAAATCATTAAAAAATCGAATATGTTTTTCATCATTAATAACCTTTTTATTAATAAATTCTATATGATCAATTTTTTTGAGTTGAAGATTTTAACTTTTAATTATGCAACAATTCCACTTCGATATTAGGGTTTAATAACACACATCTCGCTAAAACTTAATGTAATATACTCTAAATGATTGATTATTAAGTGAATTTTTAGAAAATATTTCTGTTGTGAATTCTAATAACACGGTTTTGCAGAGTCTTTTTTTTTTGACTTAAGGTTATAAATGTAGATTCCAATTTTTATTTTCTTGTTAGAAGAGCTTTTGTATAAAGCTCAAATGTTTTTTGAGGCGCCGCCAATTCGAATGTTTCTGTAAATTCATTGAGGTCGTTTATATGGTAAGTTTCTTTGGCATACCATCTTTAAATACCCAAAATTTTTGTCCCATAAAACTTACGGCAGCGCTGAGGCCTGATGCACCCACAAAAGCAATAAAGTATTTATAAGGCAAATCGAGCAGATTTCTATATTGGTGCAAAACATACAACAATCCTGAGTTGGTGCCCACATTTATGAGCAATGCGATACCGTATAAAAGACCGAATTTTATGAGTCTTTTTTGGGAGCGGTCCTTTTTTTTCCAGGTCCAAAATTTGTTTAGAAAGTACGTTACGGTCATTCCGCATATAAAGGAAATGCTTTTTGCTAATGCTTCGTTACCAATGGTTTGGAACATTTTTTCTGGAAGAAGATTCAGCAATATAAAATAGCACAATAAATCAACCGACACAGCCAAAAGACCGATAAGGGTGAATTTAACCAGTTGTTTTTTTAAGGGAGAAATTTCTTTTAACATTTTATAGTTTCGTTTAATTTTTAACGGCTATTGGTTCGTCCATTTTATTTATGGCGGTCTTTTTTTGTTGTATGGCCTTAATTTCCTGGTAAATATAGGAGATTTAACAGATATTTAAACTCTTCTTTTAATGAATGTCTAAATATTTTTTTAGTCTGTTTTATGGCTGTTGAGTTCAATTTTCATCATAATGTCAGTTTGTGGATCGTCGCCCAGCATAAAAATATGCGTATCAAATGGTTTGAAGCCATTTTTTTTATAAAATTTAATGGCTCCGGAATTTTCTTCCCAAACACCTAACCAAAGATATTTTAGTCTTGCTTGTTTGGCTATTTCAAGTGTTTTTTCATAAAGCTTCTGCCCAATTTTTCTTCCCTGATATTCTTTCAGAACATAAATTCTTTCTAATTCAAGCGCTTGCGAGTCTTGCAATTCGGTTTGGGCTTCATCAAAATTAATTTTCAGATAACCGATTGTTTTAGCATTTAAAATTGCCAAATAAAATTGAGAACTCTTGTTGTTTATTTCACTTGATATTTTTTCAAAACTGTATGCTTCAGAAGCATATTTGAGCATATTTTCTTCAGTATTATTTTCCGTAAATTTTTCAAAAAAAGTTTGTCTGCCAATATTTTGGAGAAGTTCTATATCTGTTTGGTTTGCTTTTCTTATTTCAATGTTTTCCATTTGCAACTAGAATTAAAAAATCAAAAATAGTCCAAAGCAGGTTTTTTTTAATCTGTTTTTGAGGTAAATATTTAACAAATTCAATTGGCCTGAAATTGTTTTCCTCTTGTGGGTCTAGAGTTCTTTTCACTACAAATCAGGAAGTTCATGCTTTTGAGAGATTTCAATGTAAATATACAAATTTGTATTTACAGCGTAACAATTTTAAACCTGGGTCATCGGGATTTCTATTTGACATATTGCTTTTAATATGATTGCTAAAACACTAAAATTTAACCATATCATAAATTGGATGCATCTGAATGAATTTACAATTTACTATATTTATAAAAAATCTGGGAATGTATCGATTCTGCTTTCTTTTTTTACTCGTTTTAACGAGTTGTAACCATAAAATCGTAACTAAAATGCCTGAACATAAATTCACCAACAGCCTTATTAAAGAGACAAGTCCGTACTTGCTGCAACATGCTCACAATCCTGTAGATTGGCACGCTTGGAATAAAGAAACCCTGGAACTTGCGAAAAAAGAAAATAAATTATTGTTAATTTCTATAGGCTATTCTTCGTGTCATTGGTGTCATGTGATGGAACATGAAAGTTTTGAGAATGAAGAAGTGGCAGCGGTGATGAATAAATATTTCATTAGCGTTAAAGTAGACAGGGAAGAGCGTCCCGATGTAGATCAGGTATATATGAATGCTATACAATTAATTACCGGCAGAGGTGGCTGGCCTTTAAACTGCGTGGCTTTGCCCGATGGAAGACCCATTTGGGGAGGAACTTATTTCCCCAAAGACAATTGGATAAGCGCTCTGGAGCAATTGGCAAAATTATATAAAGAAACACCGGAAAAAGCTGTAGAATATGCTGAAAAATTAACTGAAGGCGTTAAAAATTCGGATTTGTTGACGTTCAATACAAAAAAAGAAGCATTTACCGTGACAGATTTAGACAATGCCGTAAAGGAATGGAAAAACTATATGGATTTAGATTTGGGAGGAAGAAAAGGAGCACCAAAGTTTCCGATGCCAAACAATTACCAATTTTTGCTGACTTATGCAGTTCGTTCAGGGAATGATGAAGTTTTAAATTATGTGAATACTTCACTCACGAAAATGACTTATGGCGGAATTTACGATCAAATTGGGGGAGGATTTTCGCGATATTCGGTTGATGCAAAATGGCATGTGCCGCATTTTGAGAAAATGCTTTATGATAACGGGCAACTAGTGAGTTTGTATGCTGAGGCTTATCAGGCCACAAAAAATGAATTGTATAAAAAAACAGTATATCAAACTTTGGAATTTATTGCAAGGGAGCTCACCACGAAGGAAGGTGCTTTTTATTCTTCATTAGATGCCGACAGTTTGAATGAGAAAGGTAAATTGGAAGAAGGTGCTTTTTATGTTTGGACCCAAAATGAATTAAAATCCATTTTAGGAAATGATTACGACTTGTTTTCTGCCTATTACAATGTAAATTACTACGGACTTTGGGAACACGAGAATTATGTATTGATCAGAAAAAACAGCGATTCCGAGATTACAAAAAAACATGCAATTTCAATTACCGAACTTGAAAATAAAGTCGTTTTCTGGCAAGAAACATTGCTTAAGGAACGCGAAAAAAAAGAAAGACCAAGGCTCGATGACAAATCTTTAACTTCTTGGAATGCCCTCATGCTGAAAGGTTATGTGGACGCCTACACCGTTTTTAATGAACCTCGTTTTTTACAGGCTGCCATAAAAAACGCGACATTTATTTATACAAAACAATTACAGGAAGACGGAAATTTAAATCACAGTTATAAAAATGGAAAAAGCACCATAAATGGTTATTTGGAAGATTATGCTACGGTAATAGATGCCTATATTTCTTTGTATGAAGCTACTTTTAATGAAACTTGGTTAAATATGGCCAAGCAATTAACAGATTATGCTTTTGATCACTTTTTTGATGCAGAACGTTCAATGTTTTATTTCACTTCAAATATGGATGCCAATTTAATTGCGCGTAAAATGGAAATTGAAGACAATGTAATTCCAGCTTCAAACTCAATTATGGCTAAAAACTTGTTTAAATTAAGTCATTATTATTCTAACAGCTATTATCTTAAAGTGAGCGAACAAATGCTGCAGAATGTAAAAGAAAGGACCCAGCAATATGGTTCAGGATATTCCAATTGGTTGCAATTGCTATCTAATTTTGTTGGTGATTATTATGAACTTGCCATTTCTGGCAAAGAGGCCTTAAAACAACTTAATGAAATTAATGAGCACTATATTCCGAACAAATTAATTGCGGGAAGTATCAAAAAAAGTATGATTCCGTTATTGGAAAACCGTTTTAATGAAAAGGAGACCCTCATTTACGTTTGCGTAAATTCAGCCTGCAACCTTCCGGAAAAGGATGTAAAAAAAGCATTGAGTCAACTTAAAATTAAATTTTAATAATGAAACGAGCATTACAAATTTTGATACACAAAGGAATGATTAATGGCGAACAGCAGCTGTTACCGCTATAAAATAAAATTTTAACAGATGAAAGTAATTCAAATTTTCTTTGTTGCCTTGGTTGCATTCGAACATATTTATTTTATGATTTTGGAAATGTTCTTTTGGGACAAACCAAAAGGTTTAAAAGCATTTGGACAAACTTTAGAAGCTGCGAAAAGCTCAAAAACTTTGGCCAAGAATCAGGGTTTGTACAATGGATTTTTTAGCTGCCGGACTTATTTGGGCGATTGTCAATAAAAATAATTTTGAACAATTGGCTGTTTTCTTTTTAAGCTGTGTGGTTGCTGCAGGTATTTTTGGAGCGTACTCCACAAAAAACATCAAACTTTTTTATGTTCAGGCAATACCGGCGATAATAGGATTTTTGCTGATCTTATTTGGTAACTAAACTACTTTTTTTGAAATTCCTCCTATAAATTCTTTCAAATAAAAAGGTTCAAAGTAGGCAACATCTTCAAATTCATCTTTTTTAAATTTTTCATAAGAAATGGTAGACATTTCCTTAGCCGAAGGAAATTTGTTGTCGATAAAAATCGCATTCTCATGGGTAATCATTTCCTTGCATTTTTCTGCACCATCGCCCAAAAAATAAACTTTTTGGTCATTTAAATAATCGGAAAAGGAATCGGGAGTAATAATTTCCGCATAAACTTCTCTAATTTTTTCAGTCTTATTACTAAAAACCTGACTGTAAACTTCCATTCTTCTCGCATCTAAAAGCGGAATTTTATAGCCTTTTTCAATTGAAATAGAAAGCGCTAAGGATTGTAAGGTGTTTACAGAAATCAACGGAATGTCCAACGCAAAACACAATCCTTTTGCCGCCGAAACACCAATGCGCAAACCGGTGTAAGAACCCGGACCCTTGCTTACGGCTATGGCATTTAAATCGGACAATTCAATTTTGGCTTCCAAAACAACTTGCTTAATTAGTTCATGTAATTTTTCGGCATGAGAATAATTACCGTCATTGATTTCCTTTAATGCAATGGTTTCACCTTCTTTTGAAATGCTTACAGAGCAATTTTTTGTTGCAGTTTCTATGTTTAATATAAGTGTCAATTTCTAGATTTTAAAAGGCAAAGATACTTCATTTTTATAAAAAAAAACATCCAACGTTTTGCGTTGGATGTTTACGTGAATTAAAAATTAACAAATATTATTCCAGGACAATTGGAATACCTAAATAATATTCTAACAATTTGGTCCTGAAAACAAAATTGTATTTTGCATTGGCCAATGACGATTGCGCGTTCACCAGCCTGTTTCTTACCTGGTCAAAATCAAAAGAAGTCATTACGCCGGAATCATAACTTACCTTGGCATTTTTATAGGATTCGTTTTGGGCTTTCAATGATTTTTCAGCTGAAATATATTGGTCTAATGCTGCCTTGGCATCGGCATAGGCTTTTTCAATGGTTTCCCTTAATTTAACTTGTTTGTCCTGCAATTGCAAGAAAGCTATTTCCTGATTTATTTGGGCTTTTGCTATGCTTGATTTTGTTTGAAATCGATTAAAAATTGGAATATTTAATGAGAAACCGAAGTTGTATCCCAAATTGTCTTCCAACTGTTTTCCAAATCCGTTGGGAACGTAAACAATATTATCATTTGAATCTATAATTGGCCTAACATCCTTATCACCTTGATTGTGTTGATAAGAAGTTCCAAGTCCTGCCCCAAAAGAAAGCGAAGGGTAATATGCTCCTTTTGCAATTTCTACGGCTATTTGAGAGCGTTCTACGGCTATTTCTGCACTCTTAATTTCAGGCAAACTAGAAACCGCTTTGTCATAAATCACATCAGTATTGTTATAAATTAAGGAAGCGGAATCTATAGTTAAAGCCACATCCTGCACGTCAAAGCCTTTGTGAGAAACTTGTAGCAATTGCGCAAGGCTCAATAAGGAAAGATCCAATGTGTTTTTTGCGGTGGTCAGTTGTTGCTCATTGGCGGCCAAAGAAGCTTCAGCTTCTAAAAGTATTGCTTTTGGCTTAGAGCCAACTTCAACCAAAGTTTTTGCTTCTTCAACCTGTTTTTTACTGATTTCAATCTGGTCTTGCGCAATGATTAAACTTTCTTTGTTCAGCAACACGTTTAAATAAAAATTAACGACATAGAGCATAATGCCATTTTTATTTTCTTCTAAATCAAAGCCTGCCGCTTCCAAGCTTTTTTGCACTTGCAGTAAATTATTTTTATTCCTGTTTCCGTTGTACAGCATTACATTCGAATTTAATCCGAAACTATTTGACCGACTGTCTCTGGAAACTCGACCGCCATAATTATCGATATATGATCCGAAATTCCAGTTTTGAGAAGCCGAAGAATTTAGGGAAGGGTAAAAATTACCTTTGGCTATGGTAATGTCTTCCTCAACCAAATCTTTGCTGAGTTCCTGCTGTTTTATGGAAATATTGTGGTCTAAAGCGTAGTTGACACATTCTTGAAGTGTCCATTTTTTATCTTGAGCATTTGCGTTTATAAATAACACAAAAGCCAAAATAGCGACAATTTTTGTTCTCATTGTATATGACTGAGTTTAATAGTGATGTTGATTTTGTATATGACGACTAAAATTAATATTTGTTACACTTTTAGCCACATATAGAAATGTTAAATTTCTTCGTTTTTCTTTTTTGTTATTTTATACTTAATAATAAAAAAAAACAAAGCGCCTATTAAGATATAAGGAAAAATCATTAAATATAAAATACCCGAGTTTAATCCCTCAGCTTCGCTAGGACTTCCGCTTTCTACAACTGCTCTGCACATGGCGCATTGCGCATTGGCAAAATGCGTGAAAAATAGAAACAGAAGTAAGGCTATTCTTTTCATTGGGTTGTTTATTGTTTAATCGTTGATACGTTTATTTGTTTATAGGTTTAATTTATCAATATTTTCGTCTGTTATTCTCTTCTCTCTTTTCTCGACTATATCCCCGGGGGCTTAGTAATACGGTGAAATCATTAAATAAACAATTACGCCGCTTATGGCAACATACAGCCATAGCGGAAAGGTAAAACGCGCTATTTTTTTATGAAGCTCCACCTGGTTTGTGATGGCTCTTACATAGGTAATCAATACAAAAGGAATCACTGCAACGGACAATAAAATGTGTGTAATTAAAATGATAAAATAAACGTTTTTTATAAGGCCTTCACCTCCAAATTTTGTGGAATCCGATGTCATATGGTAGGCCACATACAGTACTAAAAACAATGCTGAAAAGATGATGGCCGTTTTCATCAATATTTCATGCAGCGCTATTTTTTTATTTTTTATTGCCCAAAATGCCATCATGAGCAGAACGGCCGTAAACGCATTTATAGTGGCATAAATTGGCGGTAAAAAAACGGGCAGTTGCACGTCAATTTTAACGCCAAACAAAATTGCAACCACCAAAGGAATTGCTATTGATAAAATTACAATCCACGTATTGTATTTTTTTGAAGCTATTGCCATTATTCTTTTAAAAGTATTTTAATGTCTTTTTTAATTTGTTGCACGCCTTTTGGGTCAAGTCCGTCATAAAAAGCAATGGGGTTTCCTGACTCATCCAATCTCGATCGAATATTTCCCTTTTTATCCACCAAAGCAAACATTCCCGAATGTTCAAATCCGCCTTCAGCATTGCTGTTTTCACCTGCATACAATGTAAATCCGGTATTTGACAATTCATAAATTTTATCCTGTTCACCCGTTAAAAAGTTCCAGTTTTTTAAAGTTGCCCCATGTGTTTTGGCATATTCCTTTAAAATTTCAGGCGTGTCATTTTTTGGGTTGATGCTGAAAGAAGCGATGCCAAAATACTGATTTCCATAAAACTCATTTTGTATTTTTAGCATGCTTTCGGTCATTTTCGGACAAATGGTAGGGCAGGTGGTGAAGAAAAATTCCACTACATATACTTTCCCATCATAAAATGAATTTGAAATTAGTTTGCCGTCCTGATTGGTAAATTCAAACTCAGGAACTTTGGCAATGGTGACCAATTTTGGCGTTTTAAATTTATTTACAATTTTTGGTACCGCGTATATTCCAAAGATTAAAATGATAAATGCAATGCCGATGTATGAATTTTTTTTC
>Ga0314774_1001427_pt1 | contig 15272 bp, 18 predicted proteins | sample MetaGCBIA2018_FD_204515 | JGI IMG/M metagenome (GOLD analysis project Ga0314774, IMG submission 204515) | Cryopeg brine microbial communities from Beaufort Sea near Barrow, Alaska, United States - CBIA 2018 | ecosystem: Environmental > Aquatic > Marine > Coastal | place: USA: Alaska | collected... | reverse complement strand
ATCTGGTGGCCAGTCTAATTGCCTACTCTTTTCAAGAGAAAAAACCAGCAATAAAGTTTGAAGGACAGCCTAACGCAAATGGTCAACTCGCATTATTCTGCTAATCGCTTAGGTCGAACTCAGGTTTATAGTATAAAGTCCTCCTTTACTTGTGGTGCATAAACGCTTGTTTTGCTAACAAGGTTTCTTCAGATTCCACGTGATCGTCATCAGGCACACAACAGTCTACCGGACATACGGCAGCACACTGCGGCTCATCATGAAAACCTTTACATTCTGTACATTTATCTGGTGAAATATAATAAATTTCATCACTTATGGGTTCCTGCGTTTCCTCAGCATCCACTTCTTTTCCGCTGGGAAGAACTACTTTTCCTTTTAGGTCTGTACCGTCTGAGTATCTCCAGTCATCTGCACCCTCATATATCGCTGTATTGGGGCATTCTGGCTCACAGGCACCGCAGTTTATACATTCATCTGTTATTATGATTGCCATAGTATATTCTTTTTCTAATTGCGTAAATTTGCATACAAAATTAAGGCTTGGCCGCAACCTTACCAAACCATTTATGCTTTTAAACCAAAGAATTACCGCATTCTCAAAACTGGGAAGTTTCCTCAGCAACTTTCAATCTAATATTGATTTTACTGAAAAAAAATTAATGTTAGACCATAAGTGGTATACTGGCTTTGCCAAATGCATTCAGACAGCGCATATTCATAATGCATGGTTTACCGAAACAATGGTGCGACTGGCTCTAAAGGGCTGGGAAGAAAACCTGACCGAAGATTCTTTAAAAAAGTGGATGGACAACTATGACGGCGAAAAGGAATACTCTTCGAAAAAAGTGGCTGTGGTTATGGCCGGCAACCTTCCGCTGGTAGGTTTTCACGACTTTTTGAGCATTTTAATCACCGGTCATAAAGTGATCGCAAAACTTTCCAGCAACGACAGGAAATTACTACCCTATCTCGCCGAAGTGCTTATAGCAATAGAACCTGGCTTTAAAGATAAAATAACCTTTACCGAAGAAAAACTGCCCCCATTTGATGCGGTCATTGCCACTGGAAGCAATAATACCGCCCGCTATTTTGAATATTATTTTAAGGATAAACCTCATATTATCCGTAAGAACCGTAATGGGGTTGCCGTACTTACTGGTCAAGAAACCCCAGAACAACTAGACGGCCTTGCACATGATATCTTTTCCTTTTATGGGATGGGCTGCCGGAGTATTTCCAAAATCCATATTCCAGAAAACTATGATGTTGACACGTTTTTTAATCACATGTTTCAGTATAAGGAGGTCATTAATCACGATAAATACGCCAATAATTACGATTACAATAAAGTCGTATATCTGATGGGGCTAGAACCGCTGCTCGACAATAATTTTATGATCCTAAAGGAGGACACTGCCTTCTCCTCCCCCATTGCTGTTGTTTTTTATGAAAAATATAAAAATTTTAAAGACTTAAAAACCCAACTTAGGGAGCAGCGGGAGCAGATACAATGTATTGTTTCTTCAGGCTTTATTGAAAATGAAATCCCCTATGGTGCTGCTCAGCGACCTCAACTCACAGATTACGCAGATGCAATTGATACTATAGCGTTTTTAATGAAAATTTAAGCATATTTATTGCTTTTTTATTGAATTATCGGTGGTTTTCCACTACTTTTTGGACATCTTTGCATCGTCAAAAATTTTAATGCCAATTGAGAAATAACCTTTAAAGGGTATTAAATTCTCACTACGATCGTTTAAACTTTATCTTTATAAAACTATTTCTTTTATACTATATATTCTCAAATGAAAAAACATAATTTTAGTGCAGGGCCCAGCATCCTGCCACAAGAAGTAATCAAACAGGCCTCAGATGCCCTCCTCAATTTCAACAATCTTGATTTATCGATTATTGAGATTTCGCATCGCAGCAAGGATTTCGTAGCGGTAATGGAAGAAGCGCGTTCACTGGCCATAGAGCTATTAGGACTTGAAGGCAAGGGTTATAAAGCACTGTTTCTTCAAGGTGGCGCGAGCTTGCAATTTGTTATGACGGCATATAACCTGCTTGAAGGCAAGGCCGCCTACCTCAATACAGGCAGCTGGAGCGAAAAAGCCATTGAAGAAGCCAAAATTTTTGGCGAAGTCGTAGAAGTTGGTTCTTCAAAAGATAAAAAATACAACTACATTCCAAAAGGGTACGAAGTTCCTAAAGGAATGGATTATTTTCACTGTACCAGCAACAATACCATTTTTGGCACGCAGATCAAAGATTTCCCAACAGTAGATTGTCCGATGATTTCAGACATGAGCAGTGATATTTTTTCGCGTAAGCTTGATTTTTCCAAGTTTGATCTTATTTATGCAGGCGCGCAAAAAAACATGGGCCCCGCCGGTACCACACTGGTGGTTATAAAGGAAGATATTCTGGGTAAGGTAAAAAGACCTATCCCCAATATGTTAAGTTATGCCCAGCATATAGCTAAAGACAGTATGTACAATACTCCACCGGTTTTTGCAGTGTACACTTCTCTGTTAACGCTTCGCTGGCTTAAAGAGCAGGGTGGAATAAGTGCTATTGAAAAAGAAAACGACAAGAAGGCAACACTTATTTATTCTGAAATTGACCTGAATCCACTTTTTGAAGGTTATGTGGCCAAAGAAGACCGTTCTACCATGAGCGCCACCTTTAACCTTACCAGTGAAAAAGCGAAGTCAAAATTTGATGAGATGTTGAAAGAAGCCGGTATAAGCGGTGTTAACGGGCACCGCAGCATAGGGGGTTACCGTGCATCTATGTACAATGCCCTTAGTTTAAACAGCGTGGGCGTACTTGTAGATGTAATGAGCGAACTGGAACGTACCGCCTAAATTTAAAACCAATTCCAAAAGAACATAAAAAAGAGACCAAAAATATGAAAGTATTAGCAAATGACGGAATTTCCCAATCTGGCGTGGATGCGCTGCAAGACGGAGGTTTTGAAGTAATCACCACTAATGTGGCTCAAGAGCAACTGGCTAATTATATTAATGAGCATAAAATAGAAGTTTTGCTGGTGCGCAGCGCCACCACGGTACGCAAAGCGCTCATAGATGTATGTCCCGATCTTAAACTGATAGGCCGTGGCGGTGTAGGTATGGATAATATAGATGTCACTTATGCTAAGGAAAAAGGCCTGCATGTGATCAACACACCGGCATCTTCTTCAGCTTCTGTTGCAGAACTTGTTTTTGCCCACTTGTATAATGGGGTGCGCTTTTTATATGATGCAAATCGCAATATGCCCCTAGATGGAGATTCTAAATTTGGAGCTTTAAAAAAGGCCTATGCCAAAGGCGTAGAACTACGTGGTAAAACATTGGGCGTTTTAGGTTTTGGCCGAATAGGTCAAGCAACTGCAAAAGTGGCGCTGGGTGCAGGGATGAAAGTTATTTATCATGATCCCTATATTGAAAATACAGAGATTGTACTTGACTTTTATGACGGTCAAAAAGTCAACTTTAAGCTTAAAAGTACTTCCAAAGAAGACGTTTTAAAAACAGCTGATTTTATAACCTTGCACGTTCCCGCTCAAAAAGAATACGTAATTGGTAAAAAAGAAATCGAAATGATGAAAGACAACGCCGGTATTGTAAATGCCTCTCGTGGTGGCGTTGTGGATGAAGTCGCTCTTGTAGAGGCTCTAGAAAGCAAGAAACTAGCATTTGCTGGTCTAGACGTTTTTGAAAACGAGCCTAAACCAGATATCAAAGTTCTTATGAACCCCAATGTCTCACTTTCACCGCACATAGGCGCGGCAACCAATGAAGCACAAGATCGTATAGGTGTAGAACTTGCAGATCAAATTAAATCGCTGCTGAGTTAAACCAGTAAAAGAATATATAAAAAACCGAATTTTACGATTCGGTTTTTTTTGTTAATAGGTATCCTGAAAGGCAATTTATATTTTACTTTTAGACTATAACTATAAAATATATTATTATGTCGGGTTTACTTGATCTTTTAAATAGTGATACTGCAAAAAAACTAATCAACAGCACCAGTAAGGAAACCGGAGCTTCTGAAGAAAAAACCAGTAGCGTATTAAATATGGCAATGCCCCTTTTACTGGGTGCTATGCATAAAAACGCTAAAAGTGAGCAAGGAGCTTCAAATCTTATGAGTGCCCTTTCCAATAAACACGATGGTAGCATTCTGGATAACCTAGGAAGCATTCTGGGAGGTGATGGCGTAGATAGAAACGTCAAAAATGATGGTGAAGGTATTCTAAGTCATGTACTGGGTGGCAAACAGAGTATGATACAACAGACCATCGCTCAGAAAGTTGGTGTAGATGCGGATACTGTAGGTCAAATATTAAAAATAGCTGCACCAATTGTTCTAGGGTTTTTAGGAAAGAAAAAACAGGAGAACAATATAAATGAGGCCAGCGGTTTATTAAGCATGTTAGGTGGTCTTCTTGGCGGCGAATCTGGAGATCATCAGAACTTGATCACATCACTTTTGGATAGCAATGGTGATGGCAGTGTTATAGACGATGTGTCTGGCATGATCATGGGTAAAAAAGGTGGTTTAGGCGGACTTTTCGGAAAATAATCGCTTTTTTAAAACGTTTAAAACATTCGAAAAACATTATATAATCACTAAAAAACGCTTAAAATCATCTAATTTTAGATGATTTTAAGCGTTTTTCTTGTTCCTATCGAACAAAATTCATCCGTTCTTAGCATTTCTCACAGCGCAACTGCCAAAAGAAAAACCCATTTTCTTAAGTATTTTAAATTATTAAAGGATGGACTATATCTATAAATTTCAGAATTCAATCATATGCTATTCATTGAAAAAACAAAAATGAGAACTTCTTTTTAAAATAAAGAATATAGAAGTCTGTCAAAAGATTTATAGTATACTATTTCCTTCAATGGATACAAAACTAATAATGCTGTTGTAAATCAAATTGTACATCTCCAAATCTTTAACTTCTAAAAATCACATATATAAGGTATTATTATGAGATAGCACATGTGCTTTTGCCTTGTTCTGAAATTCTTGCGGAGTGTCTTCCGTATGCAATTTAAAAAAACGACTAAAATAAGAATGATCTTTAAATCTTAGGTTATAGGCAATTTCTTTAAGCGTGTTTTCACTATGTATGATTTGGCGTTTGGCTTCTAAAATTAACCGATCGTGTATGAGTTGCACCCCGGTCTTATCAAGTTTTTCCTTTAGTATTTGATTCAAGCGTTTTGCACTTATCCCCAACTTACTGGCATAAAAGGATGCATTCCTTTCTTCTAGATATTGTATTTCAAGCAACATCATAAATTCATACACCCTTTTTTCGTTAAGATCTTGTAAGGTAAAATGCTGCTCTTTGAGCTGTATTAATTTCAATAGAAAAACCTTTAAAAGTGCCTTTACCATAATTAAGTTGACAGTTTCCTGACTGTATTCCTCTTTTAATAGATTGAATACGGCAACTAACCCGTGGGCACTTTCTTCATTTACCTGCAGACACGAGAACTCTCCCTGTATATTGAACATTCTAAAAACGTCCAACAAAAACTCTTTAAGATCATCTTCGAGCAGTTCTTGCTTAAAAGAAATCAGAACTCCTTTTTTACCGGCCTTATTTAACTGGTGCACGCGATAAGGAGGAATTAAGTAGATCCAATCACCTATAAGCGTTTGAAAATTATGTTGTGGCTTGTGAAGTGCCTCTTCATTGTTTAACCAGACAATTTCAAAAAATTCCTTTCTTCCAGGATCATTTAAATAAGAAGGTGGGCAATTTGCTAAATCCCGAATGAATAAAACATTATCACTAAGCATAAAAAGAAATTTTAGTCGAAAATAGATGTTTATGTAATTGTTTTAACCAACTCAATAATCCTGTATTTCCAAAATGTACCACAAAAGTAACTCATATTAACACAGGTTTAAGTGTTATGGGCAAATTGTACCACGCATCTATCAGATTGTATAATATACGCACTCGGTTGACTGCTTAGCTTTGCACAGTGATTTATTCAGGTAACAATAGTAATTTAAAGATTATGGGAAATCAAACAGAAATGGAGCTAGAAGCGCATATCGCAAACTCCATTACCACCATATTTGAGGAGCATTCGAAGCTAAATAACCAGATCCAAATAGAGCAAATTGCAGAGATAGTACCTATTTTGAAAAATGCCAACCGTATCTTTTTTCTTGGTATGGGGCGCAGCGGGTTTATGATGAATGCAGTAGCAATGCGGTTCATGCACCTAGGATTTAAAGCATATGTGGTAGGGGAAACAACAACCCCAGCAATTGCCGAAGGAGATTTATTAATTGCCGGCTCCGGTTCTGGTACCACAGGCACGGTAATAAAGGCCGTAGATACGGCAAAAGAAGTAGGAGCGCAGGTGATAGGTGTAACAACAACAAGCGATTCACCCTTGGCATCAAAAGCAGATTTTACGATTATCATACCTGCAGCTGCAAAGCAAAAACAGGATGAGCATGTTTCTAAGCAATATGCCGGAAGTCTTTTTGAACAGGCACTTTTACTGACTTTTGATGCTCTGATACAGACACTTTGGGATTTGGATGGCAGCACCTCAGCAGAATTGAACACGCGTCATTCTAACCTGGAATAAAGAAAATATATTAAAAATAATTTATTAACGAAATACAATTAAAAACCATATTATGGCAAAATTACAAGTAGCAATCGATTTATTAAGTATAGACGAGGCCATCACGTTAGCAAAGAAAGTGGCACCATATATTGACATCATAGAATTAGGAACACCACTTATTAAAAGTGAAGGAGTTTCAGGCATAACAGCTATGAAAAAAGCCTTCCCAGACAAACTGGTTCTTGCTGATTTCAAAACGGCAGATGCAGGCGAATTAGAAGCTGATATGGCTTTTAAAGCGGGTGCAGACTATGTTACTATCTTGGGCACTTCAGGCGATTCTACCATTGTGGGTGCCGTAAAGGCGGCAAAAGCACATGGCAAAGCTATCGTGGTAGATACCATAGGTGTTAAGGATAGAGTGAAACGAGCACAAGAAGTAACCGCTCTGGGAGTTGAGTTTGTCGAATTGCACTCCGGATTGGATGAACAAGCCGAAGAAGGTTATTCTATACAGGTCTTAATTGATGAGGCCTCAAGAGCTGGTGTACCTGTATCTATAGCTGGTGGGATAAACAAAGACAGCATTAAAGCTGTTAAGGATGCTGGCGTAGTTGTAGCAGTAGCGGGAGGATCAATTTACAGCGCTGAAGATCCTGCCAAAGCAGCTAAAGAATTACATGATCTATTGAATGCCTAATTCAATAGATAACACGTTTTAGAACGGTAAAACCCCAGAAAAAACAATTTTTTCTGGGGTTTTACCGTTTATATCATTCTGGATTTATTATGTATTGTAAACATTCTTATCATCTGTAATTAATATCACAATTTCCTAACCTCTAAGTCCTTGAAACAAAAGACTTGTTTCTGATGGTCGTTAGAATAGCGAAAGCATTTAAACAATTGTAAGTAAAAATCACACCTTCTTAGAAGGTGGCTTTGGCTAGCCCCCAGAGGGGGCCGTGTGGGACATTCCTAAAAATTGAACCTTTGTTGTTGACTCTCAACTTTCTTCTCTTCCTCCTCTTGATACTTGACATATTTCCTGATCGTTTCCTCATCAATACCTACCGTACTGACGAAATAGCCACGGGCCCAAAAATGATTCCCCCAATAGGGCTTCCGTTTCAACTTCGGGTAGCTCTTGAAAACCTTGATCGCGATCTTTCCCTTCAAGGTCCCCATCAACTTGGATATCGAAATCTTTGGCGGAACGGAAACCAAAAGGTGGATGTGATCATCTTGGACATTGAGCTCATCGACGACACATCCAAGACGCTCGCAAAACATCTTTATATCGTGATCAACCAATTCTTTTATCGCACCTTTTAGGATGCGGTACCTGTATTTTGGAACCCAAACAATATGATAGTCGCACTTATAAACGACATGGCTTAATTTCCTATATTTACTCATACCCCAAAAATAGGCATAGCCATCAGAACATGACCACCTGCACAGCAGGTGGATTTTTAAGGTTAGTTGAATTCTCCAAATATCTGTTTTTCTATAAAAGTGCTTAAGATTGAAATTCACTGGCAAATGGGTATCATTGATTATAAAAAGGTTGAGGTCGCATTTCCCTTTGCGTAAGAACCAAAAACGATGACCTTATAAAGTATTATACCCTCAATCTTTCTTTATAATCTTCAAGCCAGCGTCTGTAGGTGTCCAGAATATCCTGAATGGGTTTTTCCTCAATACTGTTCAGATCTTTGGTGATCCCCCTAACAAAAACATCAAAATCTTCCATACTTTCAAACTTCCCCTGACACATTAAAATTCTTCCTACATCTTCGACAGAGGACCTTAAATTTTTTTGGATCGCCTGTACTTTCTTCGTCGCCCGACTCAGGAAAAAATTCTTTTCAAGGTTCCAAATTTTTAATGTTTCCTGATTTTGATCCAGTCTTTTTTTTAGATCGAAGTCGGAATTCTTTAAAATCGACTCAATTTCGTCTATCGCGCTTTGAAGTTTGTCCGTTGCTTCTATAGTATCGTTGGCGAAGGTGTCCACCACCCTTGTCAAAGTTGGTGATTTAGTCGTCTTTTTAAGTTTTTGGACAACATCGATCGTTGGAGGTATCAATGTCATACTTCCTTTTAAAACAGATATCGCATACTATGCTTTGGATTTTAGGTATTCCCGAAAGGGATGGATATCCATAAGGTTCCATCCCGTTTCAGAAAAAATACTACTGTAAACTTTTTAAGAATTTTTTGAAATCTGGGTCGCTATAATCGGCCATTCCCTTGTGGGTCAATGCCAAATTTCCTTCGGCATCGATAATATAGGTAGTGGGAATTGCAGACGATTGATACATCGCTGGAAGGTGGCCGGCCGGTGCATAAATGGGCAGGTCGTATCCTTTGCGTTTATCAAAAGCTTTTGCTTTTTCAAAATCCTGGTCTAGGGATAGCATTACAAAAGCGACTTCATCACCCATTTCTTCGTGCAATTTAGCGATGCTTGGCATTTCTGCTATACACGGTGGGCACCACGTGGCCCACATATTCATAAAGATGACCTTGCCTTTTAAATCTGCCAAGGACTTGGTATTGCCCTCCTTATCAATCAGTTTAAAGTTGAAATCTGCTTGGGTGGGATCTGGCATAGTTGCCGTTTCAGCTTTATTTTCGTTTTCATTGCTCCTCGCTTGTGCAATTTCTTCCACATCCGGGTTCATCAAGCCAGTTGCGAGCAAGCCACGTTGCGCGAAACCAATAACCTCGGTGTGTAGACCAGTTGCGTAAAGCGTAATGGCCACTACGGCAAATATTCCATACTGAATCCAGGTTTTCTTTGAGCTCTTATTTTTTTTATTATTGTCCATTTTTGAATTGATTTTAATCTCTATTGGGTTTAATTCCCCGAGGCTTGCCTCGAGAAGTGAAAAATTTTTTCCGCTAAATGCCTCGTGGGCTTGCCCCGAGGTAGTTTACTTTTTGAATGTTTTGTTTTTAGCTTTATAAGCTTATGCTTTTATAGCCTTTTTTCTGGAGCTGAAAATTGTAGAGGATGCCATTATCCACGGTTTTCATTTCTTTAGGTACCTTCGTGGTATCGACCTTAAACTTCTTAAGGGAAAATCCACAGGCCACCAATTTAACCCCCAGCTTTTCCGCTTTTTGGATAAACTTGTTCATTTTGGACGGATCCGTAATATCACCTATTTCCTTGCCACATATGATGACCTGAAAATTCCCAAAGGCATTCCCATCTTCTTTTTTGAGGGCTTCTGCCGTTAATAAAATGGGTTGTAACTGGGGTACTTTTTTGGTAAGCACCACGTAATTATTTTTATCGTTATTCATCTGCTGCGCCTGTAAATTAGCGGTGCTAAACAGGGCAAACATTAAAAAGACTGAACTAAAAATGTATGTTTTCATTTTGATTTATTTTAAAAGGTTATTGGTGTCGTTCAGAATAAAAAAAAGAAGTCCACCTAAAATCGCTATGTTTTTAAATAGCGTTGTAATATGTCTTACTTGAACCGTTAATATGATGGGTATTAAAACCATCATCAAGATTATTGCCGCCCATTGATCTTATACCTAATCAAGAATAAAAATCCTGTTGAAGGTATTATGATACCAGATAGAATAATGAGTCATTGCGGCTCGTCAAAAAAAGTACGCAATGCCCTTAAAATTGGCCCGTTCACGCATTTTGACTGTTTTTTTGGGTTTGAGTAAATGGAACTATTGACTTAGGCGCTTAGTAAATAATCTTGTTTTGCAAGATGCAGGATGTGAGTTGGGCTAAAGCCCATATATTACCGTCCTTTCAACCACGGCCTGAAGGCCATGGCAATTGAACGTGATTGGTTTTCTTCAATAGCCCCCGGCTTCAGCCGGGGGTGTCGAGCGAGGGTACACGGGCTTTAGCCCAAACATTCGAATCGAGGAATCCAGTAATAGAAAGGGGTTACAATTATTAGTTATGTGCCTAAGTCAATGGAACTATTCCTAAAACCAAGAATATACCGCTTACCAATACGCGCAACAATTGTATGGAACGACGGCTGATCAAAATTTTGGTCGCCATTGTAAAAAATGTAAAAAGATGTTTGATTTTGTGCGGTGTCTTTCCGTAATAGTCCATTGGGCCGTATTTCTTTGGGAAAAAGAACGACTACGGAAGCACCGGCTTTAAGTTTTAGGCCAAACGAGGAGGTGGGTAGGCGTTATCTAAGTATAGATAACTCAATCTGGATGAGAAATGTTCATTAAAAACTACAGTGGGTTCGGCAAAATTAGTTTCCCACGAGAACATTTCTAATTGAAACTGCGAAGTACAAAAGCCGTTTAATGCAATGACTTGTGAAGCTGATAAATCAGTTTGAGAAAAATCAGCAGTTTTTTTTGACTGTTTTGGTGGATTTTCCTTTTTACAGTGCGGGTTTACGAATGAAATGTCACTTCCGCCGAAAAGAACGTTCAACCCATCTGCATCTATGGCAGCAAATTTCGCCATAAAGATGAATGTCAATAGTACCGCTATGTAAGTTTTAGTTTTCACGATTGGCACAAAAATAAGGGAAAGAATACGTTCTATGTGTAACCTTTGTTACGCAAGCCTGTTAAAGTTATTCTAATAGTACTTTTTAGAACCTACACAGAAAAATTACATTTCTATTGTAACAAATGTTACTGTCCTCAATTCAGAAAAACATCACATTTGCTTAAAATAAAATATATGAATTGGATTTATAAACCTTGGCCTTGGTATGTTGCCGGGCCCTTGATTGCCCTGACAATGTTCATCTTGTTGTTTTTGGGGAAACAGTTTGGAATGTCCTCAAACCTACGGACGATGTGTTCCATAGGAGGCGCAGAAAAGGCTGCGGAATTTTTCAAATTTGACTGGAAAAAGGAACGCTGGAACTTTATGGTTGTTTTGGGGGCGGTAATTGGCGGCTTTTTGGCTTCGCACTATATGTCCAACATTACGGTGGAAATAAACCCCAAAGTCGCCCGGCAGCTTTCTCAGGATTATGGCATCGATAGTGCCGGCAAAGCCTATATGCCGCCCGAACTTTTTGCTGCTGAAAATCTTGGAGACCCCTTTGTATTGGGCATATTGCTTTTAGGAGGTTTGCTGGTGGGTTTCGGAGCACGCTATGCCGGTGGCTGTACTTCCGGTCACGCCATTTCCGGATTGAGCAACTTACAGCTTCCTTCCTTGATCGCAGTTATAGGGTTCTTTATAGGAGGTCTTGTAATGATTCATCTTTTATTCCCCTTAATTTTCAAAGTATGAAATATATAGCGTATCTGTTCACGGGTATTTTCTTCGGGGTCGTGATGTACAAATCTGAAGCGGCCTCGTGGTTCAGGATTTATGAGATGTTCGAGTTCGGGTCCTTCCACATGTATGGCATCATTGGCTCGGCTTTGGTGCTGGGCGTTATCGGCGTTCAGGTCATCAAGCGCAAGAATATTAAGGCCCTCGGCAATCAGGAAATGCAACTCCACCCCAAGGACAAAAGTGTGGCCCGGTATTTAATTGGTGGTATTATCTTCGGTTTGGGCTGGGCATTGGCAGGTGCCTGTCCCGGGCCCATGTACGTTTTGGCAGGTGCGGGCTACCTGTCTATATTGGTAGTCATCGCCGGAGCTTTGCTGGGAACCTTTCTGTATGGGGTTTTTAGGGCAAAATTACCGCATTGACAAATTTATTTCACATAATTTTAAGTCGCTGGCAATCTTTTTTAAATTTTGATCAGGTAATTTTAGTCAAATTAAAATCAATACATTATGATGTTTCTTTGGATTATCATCGTACTTTTTTTTGGATATCTCCTTTGGAGATTTGTCAACAAGAACAAATAACAAATAAATCACTTCTAACCAAAAACCAAACCCATGAAATACTTAAGAAAAATTTTGGCAATCAGCTTAATGATGCTACTTACACTGGCTACCCTTTCCTGTAGGGATACCAAAAATAACAATGACCAAATGGATGGGGATCACATGGAACATAGCGATAATAACATGATGGATGACAACAATTAAAAATTTTTGGTATGAACTATTATTTCAGCAAAACCTTAGGGGCAAGTTTTGATACAGCCGTAGAAAAAACCACCCAAGCACTTAAAAATGAAGGTTTCGGTATCTTGACGGAAATCGATATCAAGGCCACCCTTAAAAAGAAACTGGACGTTGATTTTAAAAAGTACACCATCTTGGGGGCCTGCAACCCCCCTTATGCCCACAAAGCCTTAATGGCCGAAGATAAAATCGGGACCATGCTCCCCTGCAACGTCATTGTACAAGAAGTGGAAGAAGGAAAAACCGAGGTTGCCGCGGTAAACCCGCTGGCCTCGATGCAAGCGGTGGACAATGCGGCCCTGAAGGAAATTGCAACCGAAATCACGGAGAAATTGAAAAGCGCCATTGAAAGTCTGTAGCAGAATGAAGCCAACAAAAGGAACCTTTTATCAAAACCAATGAAATGGAGAAGATCGAGCGCAGAAAATTTATAAAACTAGGTGGTGCTGCTACAGTTTTGACGCTTAGCTGGCCGTTGTTATCCTCCTGTACAGAAGGGTCAACGGATAAAAAGCCGTTAAAGGCCAATCCAGGTTTCAATCCGGATATAGAGATCGAACTCACAGCAAGGGAAAACAGGCTTCCGTTTTTTCCAGATTCTGAAACCAATTTTTGGAGTTTTGACAGCAAGCTTATCAAAGGGGAAGCTTCTGTTCTTCAAAAGATAGAAAATAGCTACCTCGGGCCAGTAATAAGGGCTCGAAAAGGCCAAAAAATCCGGATCCACTTTAAGAACGAACTCCCCGAAGAGAGTATTGTGCACTGGCACGGGATGCACGTCCCCCACGTATATGATGGGCATCCCACCGATGTCATCACCAATGGGCAGACGTATGTCTATGAATTTGAAATTATGAACCGTGCCGGCACCTATTGGTTCCACCCCCATCCACATGGGCGTACAGGGCCACAGGTGTATAACGGTCTTGCCGGAATGTTCATAGTAACCGATGAAGAGGAGGAAAAGTTAAACCTTCCCACCGGGGAATTTGATGTTCCCGTGGTAATACAGGACCGTACCTTTGATGCAGATGGTCAACTGGTCTATCTAGATGGTGGTGGCGGGATGCAAGGTAAAATGCGTGGGTTCCTTGGGGAACAAATTGTTATAAACGGCAAGAACGACAGCGTACTTTCTTTAAAATCTGGTTGCCGCTATAGATTAAGGTTATTAAATGGGTCGGATTCCCGTTTTTATAAACTGGGGTGGGAAGACGGTACGCCCCTTACCATTATCGGGATCGACGGCAGTCTTTTGGACATGCCAAAAACAATGCCCTACGCGATGCTTGCCGTGGCAAAACGCCTTGATCTGTGGGTAGATCTGACAGATCGTCCCGTGGGGACCGAAATGAAATTGAAAAGTCTGCCGTTTTCTGCAGGGATGATGGGCGGGGGAATGATGGATGGAGGAATGATGGGCGGTAATGATAAGGCGCTCCCCCTAGGTGGTGCGTATGCGCTTTTCAGCATCAAGATAGATCAAGAGGACACAAATGATTTTGTGTTGCCCGCCCAACTGGCACCTTTCAATAAGCTGGCCGCTTCCTCGGCAATTAATGAGCAAAACCCGCGGAACTTTAAATTCTTTATGGAGCGAATGAAGTGGACCATTAACGGGAATACTTGGGAACCACGGGAAGCTACAGATCAGGAAACCGTAAAATTGGATACCACAGAAATCTGGGAACTCGTGAATTCCGGTGGTGGGATGATGGGCGGTGGAGGCATGATGGGCGGCGGCGGAATGATGGGAAATGGTGGGATGATGGGCGGAAAAGATGAAGGTGGCGGCATGGGGAATATGATGCAGATGCCCCACCCCATCCATATACATCAGGTTCAGTTCAATATTTTGGAACGGGATACCTCTGCAATGGATGCCACGGTCTGGAATTCCATCAAAGAAGGTTTCATTGATGAGGGATGGCAGGACACAGTGCTGGTAATGCCGGGAATGAAAATCAAGATCATCATGCGTTTTGAGGATTTTAAGGGTCTTTTCGTTTATCACTGCCACAATCTGGAGCACGAGGACATGGGGATGATGAGGAATTATAGCATTATTTGATTGCATTTTTTTGGGATTCATAAAGCTCCCTCAGAAAAACACTCATAACAAATCTTAAATGATAACTTTCAGACCTGGATGCACAGCAAAAAATCGAAGCTCCAGCAGTGTCCGGAATTGGGTTTTGTTGATTGTTTGGGCATTTGAAGTACGAAAGAAAGCTGACGATCGTTCATTTAAATATAAGAAAATCTGCATATCCGCTTCGTGTCAATCACAGGGTTATTTGACATAAAAAACCGGTTTTATGCCCTAAAAAGCCGATTTAACCCCTAAAAAAGGGGGATATTCAGCAACGGGATTTTTAGGATATCATGCGGATATGCCTATAAAATCCCATAGAAAACCATATTTTTGCGATAAGATGAAAAATAACAAAAACAATCACTATCAACCGACAAAACTAAAAATTTGACGACAAAAGCCTCCCAACCCTTGTAAACACAAGGGTTGTTTTGAGAAACAAAAAACCTACCTCTCCATATTTTAGAATAATTCGACTTGAATAT
>Ga0314774_1001424_pt1 | contig 15323 bp, 12 predicted proteins | sample MetaGCBIA2018_FD_204515 | JGI IMG/M metagenome (GOLD analysis project Ga0314774, IMG submission 204515) | Cryopeg brine microbial communities from Beaufort Sea near Barrow, Alaska, United States - CBIA 2018 | ecosystem: Environmental > Aquatic > Marine > Coastal | place: USA: Alaska | collected... | reverse complement strand
AGATACAGCGAGTGCTGAACGATGTACTCCGCCACCGTGTCCGGGACCAGATAACGCACGGGCGCTCCGGTCCGCCGACGGCGCCGAACTTCGGTCGAGGATACCCCTATCTGGGGGGCATCGACCACTAACTGTGTCGCGCCCGACGCGGGCGACCCGTGTCCGGGCCTACCAACTGCGACAAATCGTGCAAGCGTGAGCAGTCTCTCGGGCTCGCGCCACTCGGACAGCCTGCTGATCGCATCGGCCCCCGCGATGAAGAACAGTTCTGCGCCCGGATACACGGCGCCAAGATCGGCGAGGGTGTCCACGGCGTGGGTGATGCCACCTCGGACGATGTCGACGTCGGACACCTCAAGTCGTTCGTCGGCCGCGACGGCCAGTCGACACATGTCGAGGCGTTGCTCCGGCGTGGCAAAACCCTCGGAATCCTTGAAGGGCTGTCGCCAAGTGGGCACCAGGAGAACCCGGTCGAGGGCGAGGGCATGGCACACCTCGCTGGCCACAGCGAGGTGGCCGACGTGGATCGGATCGAACGTCCCTCCCAGGACGCCGACGCGGCGATCACTCACCTTGGTGACGGGTACCCACACTCCTGAACGCATACGTGATGAAGAGGAGGGTCATCAACCCTGCGAAAGCGAGCAGGCCAATGGCAACCGGGGGAACCGATGACTCGGCCGATGCCTGCTCGGCGGCAGCCATGAGAATCATGCTCACTGTGACTCCTTCATACGTATTAAGTGCCCCCAGTATTTCACGGGCCGCCACAGGTAGCGAACGACTCGCTACCTGCGGACGTGCCCGTCGCCGTAGACCACCCAGGTGGTGGTGGTCAGTTCGGCCAACCCCATCGGCCCACGCGCGTGGAGTTTCTGGGTGGAGATGCCAATCTCGGCACCCAACCCAAACTCGCCCCCGTCCGTGAAGCGGGTCGAGGCGTTGACGATGACGGCGGCGCTGTCGACGTGCGAAACGAAGTACTCGGCCGCGTTGATGTCATCAGTGACGATCGCCTCGGTGTGGCCCGTCGAATAGCGACCGATGTGCGCGATCGCACCCTCGATGCTGTCGACCACCTTGACCGCAAGATCCATCGACAGGTACTCGGTCTCCCAGTCCTCCTCGGTGGCGGGGACCGTGGACACGATATCCGGCGCGAGGTACCTGGTGGCATCGTCCACGTGCAGTGTCACACCGGCCAAGTGCAGCGCTTCCAGGACCGCGGGCAGTTTGTCCTCGGCATCCTTGTGCACCAGGAGCGTCTCCGCGGCGTTGCACACCCCCACCCGATGGGTCTTCGAGTTGATGATGATGTCGATCGAACGCTGCAGCGGCGCCGAGGCGTCGAGGTAGACGTGGCAGTTGCCCTCGCCCGTCTCGATCGCGGGAACGGTGGATTCGCGGACTACCGTCTGGATGAGGCCCTTGCCGCCGCGCGGCACCAGCACGTCCACGAGCCCGCGCGCATGCATCAGCACCCGGGCGCCCTCGCGCCCGTACGCATCAATCGACTGGACGGCATCGCGGGGAAAGCCGACTGACTCGAGCGCGTCCTGCAGCACGGCCACGATGACCTCGTTCGACTCGGCCGCAGCGGAGCCGCCACGCAGCACGGCCGCGTTGCCCGACTTGAGAGCCAGCCCGGCCGCATCCACCGTCACGTTGGGTCGCGCCTCGTAGATCATGCCGACCACGCCCATCGGCACGGCCTTCTGGATGAGGCGCAGGCCGTTGGGCAGCGTGGAGCCGCGCTTGATCTCGCCCACGGGGTCCGGCAGGGATGCCAGGAACCGCAAGGCCTCGGCGATCTTTCCGATCCGCTCCTCGGTGAGCGCGAGCCGGTCGAGCAGGCCGGGACTCATCCCGGCTTCCCGCTCGCGGTCCACGTCCTTCGCGTTCGCGGCGACGATGCGCGCGGCGTCGGTCACCAGGCCGTCCGCCATCGCGTTCAGCGCGGCGTCCTTGGTGATGCGAGTGGCGGTCGCGAGCACGCGCGAGGCCACCTTGGCCCGCCTGCAGGCCTCAAGGACGGCGGCTTCGACGTCGGCAGAGATCTCGGTGTCAGTCATGCGCACCAGTGTAGGCACGCGGGTATGGGCCGGTCGGGGCGGCGGTGGCACCGGCGCAGTCGCGGAATACTAGACGCATGACCCTCAAAGCGCTGTACAGCCCCGACTGGGCGTCCCGTCCCACTCCCGACACGCTGCTGCTGCTGCACGGCTACGGCTCCAACGAGCGCGACCTGCCGGGCATCTTCCCCTACCTCAGTGTCGATGCGCCGTGGGCGTCGGTGCGCGCACCCATCGAGATGGGCTACGGCGCGGCCGCGTGGTTCCCGCTCGCCAACGATCCCAGCCGCTGGCTCGACCCCGCACCGATCGAGGCGGCCACCTCGGCCCTGTGGGAGTGGGTCGACGACAACGTCTCCCCCAGCACTCAGCTGGTGCTCGTGGGGTTCTCGCAAGGCGGGATGATGGCTAGCCAGTTGCTGCGCACCCGGCCCGAGCGGATCGCTCAGACGGTCATCCTCAGCGGCTTCGTCCTGGCTATCGCCCAGCCGGCCGACGCCGGGTTGGCGGAGGAGCGGCCCGCGGTGTTCTGGGGCCGGGGCACGGCCGACGCGATCGTGCCGGAGCCGCTCGTGACCGCGGCATCGGCCTGGCTTGGCGCCCACACGACCCTGACGGAGAAGGTGTACGAGGGGCTCGCGCACTCGGTGCACGACCAAGAGTTGGCCGACGTGAAGGCACACCTGAGCCGCTCGTAGCGCTGGCACCGGCACGGGCTGGCGCGAGCGTCGCCCTACAGCACCACGAGGTCGTCGATGTGGATGAGTTCGCGTGCGTAGGCGTCGCCGAGCTGCTCCCGTAGCGCGTCGGTCGACAGCCCCTTCATGTGGCCCGCCTCCGCCGCGGAGAATCCGGAGAAGCCACGCGCCACCACCGTGCCAGTGCTGGTGAGCAGTTCTACTGGCTCGCCCGCCTCAAAGGTGCCGCGCACCTCGACCACGCCAGCGGCCAGCAGCGAGGCCCTGCGCCCACGCACGGCCCTGGCCGCGCCGTCGTCGAGCACGATCCCGCCGCGCACCTTGGCCGCGTGGGCGAGCCACTGCAGCCGGGTGGTGTCGCGCTTGCCTGTGATGTGGAACAGCGTGCCCACGTCGCGACCGGCCAGTGCATCAGCGGCGTTCGCGGCCGACGTCAGCACCACGGCCACGCCGGACGTGGTCGCGAGCGACGCGGCCTCGAGCTTGGTGATCATGCCTCCCGTGCCCACCCCCGAACCTCGCCGTGAGATGTCGATCCCGGCCACGTCCTGGGGATCGGAGACGTCGGCGATTCGCTCGGCGCCCGCGGTGTCGGGCGCCGCCGTGTACAGCCCGTCAACGTCGGTGAGCAGCATCAAGGCGTCGGCGTGGACCACGGTCGCCACCAAGGCGGCCAGGCGGTCGTTGTCGCCGAATCGGATCTCGTCCGTGGCGACGGTGTCGTTCTCGTTGACGATGGGCACGATGCCGAGCTCCAGCAGCCGATTGAGCGCGCGCTGAGCGTTGCCGTAATGGGTGCGGCGCACCATGTCATCGGTGGTGAGGAGCACCTGGCCGACCGTGAGCCCGTGCCGCGCGAAGGCCGAGGTGTATGCCGCGACCAGCAACCCCTGGCCCACCGAGGCCGCGGCCTGCTGCATCTCGAGGTCGCGGGGCCGCGCGGGAAGTCCCATGGGGCCGATGCCTGCCGCGATGGCTCCGGAGGTGACCAAGACGACCTGACGACCGGCCTTGCGTTCCGCTGCGAGCACGTCGGCTAGCGCCGTGACGAGTGCGATGGAGAGGCGACCGTCGGAACCCGTCAACGACGAGGAGCCGATCTTCACCACGATGCGCCTCGCATCGGCGATGACGCTACGCAGCTCGCCCACGATTCCTCCGTCTACTTCTGTTCGTCCTCTGCGGGATCGGTCCAGTGTCCCGCATTACGCTCAGTCCACAGTTCCTCACGCGCCGCAGACTTCTCGTCCATGCTCGCCTTGTGCTCGGCGCGCCTCTCCGCACGCGAGGCCCGGGCGTTGCGTTCCATCTCTTCGACGCGCAGATCGGTGCCGCGGCGGCCCAGCAGTTCGGCTCCGGCCGACATCGTCGGCTCCCAGTCAAAGATGACGCCGGTGTCGCGGTCGCCAATCACCACTTGGGCACCGGGAACGGCCCCGGCGGCAAATAGTTCCGTCTCGACGCCGATGCGCGCCAGTCGGTCAGCAAGGTAGCCCACGGCCTCGTCGTTCGCGAAGTTGGTTTGGCCCACCCAGCGCTCCGGCTTGGCTCCGAGCACCTGGAAGTACTCCTCGGCTCCGTCGCGCACGTGCGTGACAGTGAAGCCGGTCTCATCGACGGCGCGCGGGCGCACCACCACGGGCGCCTTCTCCAACAGCGGCGCCTTCGCGCGCTCGTGCGCGACCATGTCGGCCAACGCGAAGCCGAGCTCGCGCAGGCCCTCGTGGCTGACCGCGCTGACCTCGAACACGGGCAGGCCCATGTCGTCCAGCTCCGCGCGCACCATGGCCGCCAATTCGCGGCCGTCGGGGATGTCGATCTTGTTGAGCACGATCACCTGGGGACGTTCCGCGAGCGGCACGCCCGCGATGTGGGCGTCGCCCGAGTAGGCGCGCAGCTCGTTCGAGATGGCCTCAAGGTCCCGCAAGGGGTCTCGGTCGGACTCGAGCGTCGCGGTGTCAAGCACGTGCGCAATCACCGAGCAGCGTTCGACGTGGCGCAGGAAGTCATGGCCGAGGCCCTTGCCCTCGGATGCTCCGGGGATCAGGCCGGGCACGTCGGCCATCGTGAAGCGACCGCCGCCGGTCTCCACCACGCCCAGGTTGGGCACCAAGGTGGTGAACGGGTAGTCGGCGATCTTGGGTCGCACCGCGCTCATGGCCGCGATGAGGGAAGACTTGCCTGAGCTCGGGTAGCCCACGAGCGCGACATCGGCGATGGACTTGAGCTCGAGAACGACCGTGGCCTCTGTGCCAGCCTCGCCCAGCAGCGCAAAGCCGGGGGCCTTGCGTTTCTGGGTGGCCAGCGCGGCGTTGCCGAGTCCCCCGCGGCCGCCTTGGGCCACCACGTACTCGGCGCCGTCGCCCACCAGGTCGGCGAGTACCTTGCCCTCGGGGCTCACCACCATGGTGCCGTTGGGCACTGCCAGGCGCATGTCGTCGGCGTTGGCGCCGTGACGCATGTCGCCCGCGCCCTGCTTGCCGTTGTGCGCCTTGCGGTGCGGCGTGTGGTGGTAATCGAGCAGCGTGGTCATCTGCGCGTCGACGACGACGATGACGGAGCCACCGCGTCCGCCGTTGCCGCCGTCGGGCCCGCCGAGCGGCTTGAACTTCTCGCGGTGCACCGAGGCGACGCCGTGGCCTCCGGAGCCAGCGGTCACGTGCAGCGTCACGCGGTCAACGAACGTGGCCATGGCTCCTCCTTGGTGTCGACGGTATGAGAAAAAGCAACAGGGGCGCCACCAACGGTGACGCCCCTGTTGAGAAAGACTTGGGTCTAGCTGGAGACCACGTCGACGACCTTGCGGCCCCGACGCTGCGCGAACGTGACCGATCCGGCCTCGAGCGCGAACAGGGTGTCGTCCTTGCCGCGACCCACGTTGAGGCCGGGGTGGAAGTGAGTGCCGCGCTGACGGATCAAGATCTCGCCAGCGTTGACGACCTCGCCGCCAAAGCGCTTCACGCCCAGGTACTGAGCATTCGAATCGCGACCATTGCGCGAGGAACTCGCGCCCTTTTTGTGTGCCATGGTTCAGTCCTCGCTTACTTGATGCCTGTGACCTTGAGCCGCGTCAGATCCTGACGGTGGCCCTGGCGCTTGCGGTAGCCGGTCTTGTTCTTAAACTTAAGGATGTGGATCTTGGGTCCACGCTCGTCGCGCACTACCTCAGCCGTGACCTTGATCTTGGCGAGGTCCTTGGCGGCCGAGGTGATCTTGTCACCATCAACCAGCAGTAGAGCCGGAAGCTCCACGGGGGAACCAGTCTTCGACCGAAGACGGTCCACGACGACGATGTCGCCTACGGATACCTTCTCCTGACGGCCGCCGGCCTTGACAATCGCGTACACCATGATGACTTCCTCTTGAAGCTCGTTTACTCGCGGCCCACATGGGCCAGGGGGTCCCGCCGCAGCCGCTCCCCGAAGAGGGCGCAGGCAGGGCAAGGCGCTTGCGCGCCGACGGGCAACTATACGCGTCCGGCGGCGCTCAGGTCAATCGGAGGTCGGCGCGTCAGCGGGTGCGTCGGCGGCAGCCTCTTGGTCGTGTTCGTCGTGAGCGTGGTGGGCCTTCTCCGCCGCTGCCGCAATCGAGGCCAGCGTGGCCTTGACGGCCTCCCGTGAGTCGTCGTGCTGATCGAGGGCAGGAACCTCGGCGGCGGGCTTGGAGTCCTCCGTCTTGGCCTTGTTGCCCCCACCACGTGAGTTGCGCTTGCGTGCGGGCTCCTGCTGCTTCTCGCTGGCCTCGCCCACGGGCTCGCCATGCACCAAGAAGCCGCGGCCCTTGCAGTGCTCACACGTCTCTGAGAACGCCTCGACCAGGCCCTGACCCACGCGCTTGCGGGTCATTTGCACAAGACCAAGCGAGGTGACCTCGGCCACCTGGTGCTTGGTCCGGTCGCGGCTGAGGCACTCGATGAGGCGGCGCAACACGCGGTCGCGGTTCGCCTCCAGCAGCATGTCCACGAAGTCGATGACGATGATGCCGCCGATGTCGCGCAGGCGAAGTTGCCGCACAATCTCTTCGGCCGCCTCAAGGTTGTTGAGGGTCATCGTCTCTTCGAGCGTGCCGCCCTTGCCGACGAACTTGCCGGTGTTGACGTCGACGACCGTCATGGCCTCGGTGCGGTCGATGACGAGCGAACCGCCAGAGGGCAGGAAGACCTTGCGGTCCATGCCCTTGGCCAGCTGCTCGTCGACACGGTGCTCCGAGAAGACGTCTCCGTCTCCCACAAACCGGTGCAGGCGCGGCGCCAAGTCGGTCGCGACCTGGCCCACATAGGCGCTCAGGGAGTTCCACGTGTCCTCGCCCTGAATGGTGAGGGATTCGAAGTCCTCGTTGAAGATGTCTCGCACCACACGGATGGCCATGTCGGGCTCTCCGCGCAACAGCTGCGGGGCCTTGCCGCCCTTCGCCTCGGCTTCGATCGACTCCCATTGACGCTTCAGTCGATCGACGTCGGCGCGTAGCTCCTCCTCGGAGGCGCCCTCGGCCGCGGTACGGACGATCACGCCAGCGTCGGCCGGGATGACCTCGCGGAGCAACTTCTTGAGACGGTTGCGCTCGGTGTCGGGAAGTTTGCGGCTGATGCCGGTTACGCCGCCGCCTGGCACGTAGACCAGGAAGCGTCCCGCGAGCGAAATCTGCGAGGTGACGCGGGCACCCTTGTGGCCGATGGGGTCCTTGGTGACCTGCACCATGACCGTGTCGCCGGGCTTGAGCGCGAGTTCGATGCGCTTGGGCTTGCCATCGAGTCCGGCGGCGTCCCAGTTGACCTCGCCTGCATACAGAACAGCGTTGCGGCCACGGCCGACGTCGACGAACGCGGCCTCCATGCCGGGAAGCACGTTCTGGACGCGGCCCAGGTAGACGTTGCCAGCCATCGAGGCCTCGGCCTGGTGGCTCACGTAGTGCTCGACGAGTACGTCATCCTCGAGGACCGCGATCTGTACGCGGCCGTCCTTCTCTCGCACGACCATGTCGCGACTGACGGACTCGCGGCGCGCGAGGAACTCCGCCTCGGAGATCACGGGACGACGACGCGGGCCATCCCGGGAGTCGCGGCGACGCTGGCGCTTGGCCTGGAGCCTCGTCGAGCCCTGCAGCTGGTCGTCGTTGTGGCCGCCGCCAGAGTTGCCGCCCGAACCAGAGGAGGACGACGAGGAGCGCGAGCCCCTGCCGCTGCGGCCGCGGCGGCGCCTGCGCGACGTGCCCGAGCCGTCACCGTCGTCCGACGAAGAATCATCGCCTGAACCTGAGCCGGAGTCGCTTGACTCCGAATCGCCCGACCCCGAGTCATCGCTGTCCGACGAATCGCCGTCGTTGTCGTCGCCTTCGCCGTCGGTGCGCTTCTTGCCGCGACCGCGACCGCCGCGACGCCTGCGCCGCTTGGCCGCGGCGCCGCCGTCGTCGTCGTCGTCGTCCGCAGACGAATCGGGCCCGTTGCTGCCAGAGCCTTGGGCGTCGACGTCGTTGTCCTTCGGCTTGTCCTTGTCGCTCGACGCGGCGGGAGCCTTCTTGGCGCGAGTGCGCTTGGGCTTGCTCTCCCCAACATCGTCCTTGGCGTCGGTGGTGGCGTTCGCCTTGGAGTCGTTGCCGCTCGCGCTCCTGCTCTTCTTCGCGGCGGGCGTCGACTTCGCCTCCTGGCTCGGCTTCTCAACGGCCGAAGGCGGCCCGGCGGGCGCGGATGCCCGGCGGGGCGCTCGCTTCGCTGGGGTCTCCGGAGCCTGCTGGGGCGCCTGGAAAATGACTGCATTCGGGGCGGTGGTATTGTCCTCGCTCACGGCGGGTACCTCACAGCGTCAAGGCCGACCACACTCGGCCCCGGCGTCTTCGTCGGTCGCCACTCTCGGTGACGGAAGTCTGATGGTCGCGACCGACCATTCCGGGGCGGCGCCTGGCGGATCTCTCCGCCGGCAGCCAAGGCCGGTGTGCCTGTCGCGTGGTGCGCACTCCGTGTGGTGGAGCGCTGACCTGTCTCCATTGTCACATACCCCGCAGGAATCGCGGCCCGGGTAGTGGCGTTTCGACGAATGCGACCACGTTTCGGTACAACTTTGCCCGCGAGATGACCGCACTCCCGCATGCCGGCGTGCCGTCAGGCGCCCTGGGCTGTCAACACTAGGGCCGCTCAAGGTCCCGGGGCTCACCTGGGACCCCAGGTCCATTCCCACCGTCAATTCCTGACAATCCACGGCATTCGCCGTGTGCACGCCCTGTGCGCCAAGCCCAAGGGGGGCCTTGAAACCGGGACAAAGCCGGGACGCACGATGCGGGACCCCGTTCCCGAAGGACCCAAAGCCGGGACCAGGGTCCCGGTCCCGTCGCATACCCCCCCCCAAGTAACAAGTAAGTTGTGCGTACACGTCATACAAGGAGGACCTGCAATGGAAGCGCTGGAACTTGCGCGCTGGCAGTTCGGTATCACTACCGTCTACCACTTCATCCTTGTCCCACTCACGATCGGACTGTCGATCCTTGTTGCGATCATGCAGACCGCGTGGGTGCGTACCGGGAAGGAGAAGTGGCTACGCCTCACCAAGTTCTACGGCAAACTCCTTCTCATCAACTTCGCACTCGGTGTCGCGACCGGCATCGTGCAGGAGTTCCAGTTCGGTATGAACTGGGCGGAGTACTCCCGCTACGTCGGCGACATCTTCGGCGCGCCGCTCGCGATGGAAGCCCTCATCGCCTTCTTCCTTGAGTCGACATTCCTCGGAATCTGGATCTTCGGTTGGGACCGCCTGTCTAAGAAGGTCCACCTCGCGGCCGTATGGCTGTTCGCCATCGGCGCCAACCTGTCTGCCTACTTCATTCTCGCGGCGAACTCCTGGATGCAGCATCCCGTGGGCACCGAGTTCAATCCTGAGACCGGCCGCGCTGAGATGACAAACATCTGGGCAGTCCTCACCAACTCGACCACGTTGACAGCCTTCCCACACGTGATCGCCACCGCGTTCCTGGTGGCCGGATCATTCGTGGCGGGCGTTGCCGCCTTCTGGATGGTTAAGAAGGCCAAGAAAGACAAGACCGACAGCGAACTGCCGATGTACCGCACGGCGCTGCGCTTTGGCGCGGTCACCATGATCATCGCTGGCATCGCCGTCATCTATACGGGGGACCTGCAGGCCAAGTTGATGTTCGAGCAGCAGCCCATCAAGATGGCCGCCGCCGAAGGCATCGTCGAAACCGAGACCAGCGCACCGTTCTCGCTCTTCGCCGTGGGTGACCTCAACAACAACCCCGACTCGATCCGCCACCTCATCTCGGTTCCCGGTCTCACGTCCTACCTCGCGACCGGGGACTTCAATGCAGAGGTCAAGGGCCTCAACCAGTTGCAGGACGAGTACGCGGCCAAGTACGACCCCGATGCCGAGTACCGGCCCAACCTGGCTGTCACCTACTGGTCGTTCCGCTTCATGATCGGGCTCGCCGCCTTCTCCGCCGCCGTGGCGCTGGCTGCGCTGTGGCTCACTCGCAAGAGCCGAGTCACGGACAAGTCGTGGTTCTCGAAACTCGCGGTGTGGTCCATCCCGGCGCCCTTCATCGCGGCTTCCTTCGGCTGGATCTTTACCGAAATGGGGCGCCAACCCTTTGTGGTGGCACCCAATCCCACCGGTTCGGACATGGTCTACATGCTTACCGAACACGGTGTGTCTAAGGCCGTCTCGACCTGGGAGGTCGGCATCTCAATGGTGGCCTTCACTCTCATCTACGCCATCCTCGGCGTCTTCTGGTACCGCCTCATCGTCCGCTACGCCCAAGAGGGCGCACCGGTGGTCGAGGAGTCCGAACCAACTGACGATGCCGACCGGCCACTGTCGTTCGCGTACTAGGCCGGAAGGAACACACTCATGAATCTCGCAGATTTCTGGTTCATCCTGATCGCGGTCCTGTGGACCGGTTACCTCGTCCTCGAGGGCTTCGACTTCGGCGTCGGCATGCTCATGCCCATCGTCGGCAAGACCTCGAAAGGCAAGCGCGTCCTGATCAACACGATCGGCCCCGTGTGGGACGGCAACGAGGTGTGGCTGCTCACCGCCGGTGGCGCCACCTTCGCGGCCTTCCCCGAGTGGTACGCCACGTTGTTCTCGGGCTTCTACCTGCCCTTGCTGCTCATCCTGGCGGCACTGATCGTCCGCCCAGTGGCGATCGAGTACCGCTCGAAGATCAACGACGAGAACTGGCGCAACCGTTGGAACCTGGCCATTGTCATTTCGTCGTGGATTCCCTCGATCCTGTGGGGCGTCGCGTTCGCAAACATCGTCAAGGGTGTGCCGATCGACGCAGAGGGCACCTACACCGGTGGCTTCTTCAACCTGCTCAACCCGTTCGCCCTGCTGGGCGGCGTCGTGACACTGGCGATCTTCCTGAGCCACGGAGCGATGTTCCTGTCGCTCAAGACCTCGGGAGATGTACTCGAGCGTGCCAAGGCATTCGCCAAGCCCGCCTCGATCGCCGCTGTGGTCGTAGGCGCGGTCTGGGCGCTCTGGCTGCAGCTGGCCTATTCGGAGAATGCCTGGACGTGGGGAGCTGTCCTGCTCGCAGCGGTCGGCCTCATTGGCGCGGCGTGGTTCACCCGCACCGAGAAGTTCGGGCTGGCGTTCACGTTCAACGCGGTGGCCATCGTCGGTGCGGTCGTGCTGATCTTCGGCTCGCTCTACCCCGACGTGATGCCGTCCACCACCGACGCGGCCTTCAGCCTCACGGTCGACAATGCCCGGTCGTCTCACACCACGCTCGTGGTGATGACGTGGGTGGCCGGAATCTTCACCCCGATCGTCCTCGCCTACCAGGCGTGGTCGTACTGGGTGTTCAAGCGTCGGCTGTCGGAGGACCACATGCCGGAGCACCACGAGTTGACGTTCCACAAGAATTAGGGACTCGATGCGACCAATCGACCCGCGCCTGATCGCGCGGATCGGGCCAGCCCGCCGTTACGTGATCGTGACGGCGGCGCTTGGTTTTCTGACCGCGTTCACCATCCTCCTGCAGGCACTCTTGGTGTCTCGGATGCTGGCCCCCGTGCTGGCTCCTGCACCCCTGACGGACGACGGCCTCGGCCCCCTGGGCGCGCTGGTGCCGCTGGGCGCGCGCGATCTCGCCCAGGGTCTGCCGTGGCTCGTGATTGTGGTCTTAGCCCGCGTCTTCGCCGTGTGGGTTCAGGAACGCCTGGCTCACCGGGCCGGCACGCGCGTCGTCTCCGAACTGCGTGAAGCTGTCGTCACCCACGCCACCACCATGGGCCCCCGATGGATCGCGTCCGGAAAGGGCGCCGAGGTCGTGACCACCGTGACGCGGGGGCTCGACGGTCTGCTCCCCTACTTCGTGCGCTACTTGCCACAGTTGATGCTCGCCTCCACCGTCACGCCACTCATGCTCGTGGTGGTGCTGGGGCTCGACTGGCTGTCGGCGCTCATCGTGACGCTCACCCTGCCGCTCGTGCCGATCTTCATGATCCTGGTGGGGCTCGTCACGCGCGATCGTTCCCGAAGCCACCTCGAAGCTATGGAGAGGCTCGGGGCGCGCACCCTCGACCTGATCGCCGGAGTGCCGACGCTGCGTGCGCTCGGTCGCGAACGCGGCCCGTCGGCGCGCGTGCGCGAACTAGGGACCGCATCGAAGAAGGCCACGATGGGCTCGTTGCGGATCGCGTTCCTGTCCGGATTCGTGTTGGAGCTCTTGACAACCCTCTCCGTAGCAATCGTCGCCGTCACCCTCGGGTTCCGCCTGGTGGACGGCAACGTGTCGATCGAGACGGCACTGGCGGTCCTCATCCTCGCCCCCGAGGTCTACCTGCCGCTGCGTAACGTGGGAACGCACTTCCACGCCTCCGCCGACGGGATGGCCGCGGCCGACGCCGCGTTCTCGATCCTGGACCAACCGGCGCCAGTGGTGGGCACGCCGGGAGGCCGCGTCACCGACTTCACGGGGGTGACGCTTCGCCTGACCGGCGTTGCGGTCGCGACGCCCGATGGCGCCCGCCACGCCCCCACCGCGCTCAGCCTCATTGCGGAGTCGGGAAAGCTGACGGTGCTCCGCGGCCCCAACGGCGAGGGCAAGTCGACAGCCTTGCTGGCGCTCGCCGGGCTTCTCGCCCCGGATGAGGGCTCCGTCATTGCAACGGCCGGGGGGCTTGAGATCGATCTGAGCGCCGCGGACGCGGAGGCCTGGACGCGTCAATGCGCGTGGGTGCCGCAGCGACCGGAACTTGGTCCGGAGGGCCGTGAGTTGAGCCTCGGCCAGAGGCAGCTCAAGGCCTACGAACGCGCGCTGACTTCGGGGCGTCCGGTGCTGCTGCTTGACGAACCCACGGCGCACCTCGACGGCGAGGCCAGATCCCGCTTGGTGGGCCGCATCGTGGCGCTGGCACGCGCCGGAGCGACCGTCGTCGCCAGCACCCACGACCCCTTGCTGATCGACGCGGCAGACGCCGTGATTGAAGTGCGCGCGGCGTCGCTCAGGAGCGCCACATGACCGCGCACGAGCGGCTCTCGCCTCCCCTTGTCGACGCGCCCTTGCGCCGGCTGAACGTGCGCGGACTGCTGCGTGACGCCGAGGTGAAGCCGGGGCGCGTCGCGCTTTCCATCGCCGCCGGGACGATGGCGCTCGGCGCTGCCGTAGGCCTCGCTGCGGTCGCCGCCTGGCTCATCGCCAGGGCCGCCGGCATGCCCTCCCCCGCCGAACTGGCCCTCGCAGCGGTGACGGTGCGGTTCTTCGGCATCGCCCGCGGCCTGTTCCGCTACCTCGAGCGCCTCGTGAGCCACGAGACCGCGCTGAGCGGAGTCGTGGCGTTGCGGACCCACACCTACGAGGGCGTCGCGAGCAAGGGAGCGTCGCGCGTGCTCGGCCTGCGACGCGGGGACATCGTGGCTCGCATGGGCGGAGATATCGATGCCATGGGCGACGCCGTCGTCCGCTCGCTCATCCCCTTGGGTGTGGCGGGCACGGTCAGCATCATTTCGATCGCCATCACCACGGCGTACCTGCCCGTCGCCGGCGCCACGCTCGCCGCGTGTCTCGTGGCAGCGGCCACGCTGTCCGGCGCCATGACGTGGCGCTCCGCGCGCACGGCCGCCCACGCGGGCACCGCAGCCGCCGCGCGCGTGTCCACCGCCACTCTCGAGGCAATCGACGGCGCAGCCGAGCACCGGGTATGGGGAACCGCGTCCGCCGCGGCCGAGGAGCTTCGCGCCGCAGACCGCGACGCGCAGGACGCGGCCGAACTCGCGGCAAAGCCCGCGGCGTGCGCCGCGGCGGCGCTGCAGGCGTCACAGGGCGCGGCCCTGGTGCTCGCCTTGTGGCTCGCCGTCTCTGCGGCCCGGCACGCGGGCCTGCCGCCCACGGACACGGCCGTGCTGGCCCTGTTGCCGCTTGCGGCCTTCGAGGCGGTCACCGCAGTCCCGGCCGCCGTGCAGCAGGCGTTCAGGTCGGCCGCAGCGGCTCGGCGGGTCCAGACGATGGTGGGCGACGGCGATTCGCCCCCACGCGTCTCGGGCGACCAGGCCAGTGACGCCGTGAAGCCCGCCGCTCCCACTGAACCCGCGCCCGCCGCCGCACCACTGCGGCTAGAGGGGCTCAGCGCGGCATGGCCGGGGATGCTCCCCACCGTCCCCGTGACGACCACGATCGAACCCGGAGGTGCGCTCGGCATCGTCGGCCGCTCGGGAATCGGCAAAACCACCCTGCTGCTCACGATGGCGGGCGCCCTCCCGCCGTCTCAGGGTCGGGCCCTCCTTGGAGACACCCCCGTGGGGGCCCACACCATCGGCCGCGCGATCGCGATGACCCCGGAGGACGCCCACGTATTCGGCACGACGCTCCTGGAGAACCTCCGTGTGGCGAACGGGACCACCACGAAAGACCAAGCCCGCGCCGCACTCGAGGCCGTGCAACTCGGCGCCTGGCTTGACTCGTTGCCCGACGGCCTCGACACACCCCTCGGGTCGGGAGGCAACACCGTCTCTGGAGGCGAGCGTCGCCGGCTGCTGCTGGCGCGTGCATTGCTGTCCCCCGCTCCCATCCACCTGATTGACGAGCCAGCGGAACACTTGGACGCCGATGGCGTTGACGCCCTTCGTTCACTGGTTGCCGCCATGAGGGCGCAAGGAAGATCGGTCGTGATCGTGACGCATGATCTGGGAATCCTCGACGTGGTCGATAGGGTGGTGAGCCTCGATGAGAATTAACCCACTCGGTGGAGAGGATCGTCCCATGTCCGACGCCGTCACCGACGCGATTCTTTCCCTCAACCGGCAGCTCGACTTGCCCTCCGTCCTCAACAAGATGCTTGAGGCCGCGATGCAGACCACTGGCGCCCCGCTCGCCGCCATCAACGTGCTGAACGAACACGGTGTGTCGATCGACTTCCACTATCAAGGCATCGACCCTGCGGTGTGGGAGCTCATCGGACGGGCACCCAATGGCGTGGGCACTCTGGCTCAGATCCCGTTCGAGGGAGCACTCGTGATCGACGAGATCACCGATCACCCGGCCTTCAGGGGGCTTCCCAAGGGTCACCCCCCGCTCGGGTCATTCCTCGGCTGTTCCCTGCGTG
>Ga0314774_1001423_pt1 | contig 15323 bp, 16 predicted proteins | sample MetaGCBIA2018_FD_204515 | JGI IMG/M metagenome (GOLD analysis project Ga0314774, IMG submission 204515) | Cryopeg brine microbial communities from Beaufort Sea near Barrow, Alaska, United States - CBIA 2018 | ecosystem: Environmental > Aquatic > Marine > Coastal | place: USA: Alaska | collected... | reverse complement strand
AGAGTCTTTGGAGGGTAAAATAGAGGGGCTAATTGAAAGCGCTGAAAATCAAATTATTAAATCTGTTACTGGATATGATTTTTACTTGGATGCTTTTTCCAGTGTTTTTAAAGGTTAAATGGTATAACCTTTCGCTTACGCGAAAAAAATAAAACAAAAAGACCTTAACGTTCAATAAAGTGAGTTTGGGTGGGGAGATACCTACAAGGAACCCCATTTGTTCGTTACTCTCAAATGGGGAATACCTTGCAGGATAGCAAAAATGCAAGACCTCACAGGTTTTCAAAACCTGTGAGGTCTATAACTATTGCAATAAAAGAAACAATCTAACCTGTGAGGCCTAGATGCTTATTTTCTAATCTTCTACAAGTACCCAATCCCCTTTATCGAGTAACGGGATAGCCTGCTTGTATTTTACGGTTTTGTTATCGCCGTTCATCACGTTTTTAATGGTCACTTTATCGTTACGTCCTATTTTAGGATGATCACGTACAATGGTTTCAGTGATTTGCTGTTGTTGCGGCTGGGTATTGTTTCCAGCAGTCCGGCTCTTGGCAGCACGTTCATCAAGATTCTCAATTTCTTCTTTCTTCGTTTCTGTTTTTTCCCTTTTTTGAACGGTTTTTGCCTCTCTGATCTGGTTTTGTTCCTGAACAGGAAGTTCTCCTTTAAATAAGAAAGAAATCACATCTTTATTGACCTGCTCTATCATTTGCTTAAAGAGTTCAAAAGCTTCAAACTTATAGATGAGCAACGGGTCTTTTTGCTCATGCACAGCTAATTGAACGCTTTGTTTCAACTCGTCCATTTTTCGCAGGTGCGTTTTCCAGGCATCGTCTATTATGGCAAGACTAATGTTCTTCTCAAAATCTGTAATAAGCTGTTTACCTTCACTTTCATAGGCGTTTTTAAGATTGGTTACCACGCGCAATTCTTTGTTTCCGTCAGAAAATGGAACTACAATTCGCTCGTAGTTACTATCTGGATTTTCATACACGTTTTTAATGATAGGGAAGGCAATTTCTGCATTCCTCACCATTTTTTCGCGATAGTGTTCCAGCGCAGCTTTATAAACCTCTCCAGCCAATTTAAGAACATTCATTGAGGCAAATTCTTCCTTGCTCACTGGGCTGCTCATCGAGAAGAACCGAATCAATTCAAACTCAAAATTCTTATAATCCTGAGCGATTTTATTGGTCTCAGTGATCAATTCAGAAGTGTCGTAGATCATATTCGCAAGGTCTACACGTAGACGTTCACCAAAAAGCGCATGGTAGCGGCGTTTATAGATTACTTCCCGTTGCGCATTCATCACGTCATCATATTCCAGTAAGCGCTTACGTACACCAAAGTTGTTTTCTTCAACCTTTTTCTGAGCACGCTCTATGGATTTTGAAATCATACCATGTTGTATAACCTCCCCTTCTTCCAGCCCCATTCTGTCCATCATTTTGGCGATGCGTTCAGAACCAAAAAGGCGCATAAGATTATCTTCCAGCGATACATAAAACTGTGAACTACCGGGATCTCCTTGACGCCCTGCACGACCTCGTAACTGGCGGTCAACTCGTCTAGAATCGTGACGTTCTGTACCTATAATGGCCAGACCACCGGCCTTTTTCACCTCTTTGCTCAATTTAATATCCGTACCACGACCTGCCATGTTTGTGGCAATGGTCACTTGACCGGAATTACCGGCATCAGCGACAATATCAGCCTCCTTTTTATGCAATTTTGCATTCAATACATTATGTGGAATCTTACGTAGGGTCAACATTTTTCCCAAAAGTTCAGAGATTTCCACGGAAGTGGTACCTATAAGAATGGGTCGGCCTGCTTTTGTAAGTTCGTTGACCTCGTCAATGACTGCGTTGTATTTCTCTCTTTTTGTTTTATAAACTTTGTCGTCCTGATCATCACGGGCGATGGGTCTGTTTGTAGGTATTTCTACCACATCAAGCTCATAAATTTCCCAAAGCTCACCAGCCTCAGTGACCGCGGTACCGGTCATACCGGATAGCTTGCGGTACATTCTAAAATAATTCTGAAGGGTAACCGTAGCAAAAGTCTGCGTGGCATCTTCAATATTCACATTTTCTTTGGCCTCGATCGCCTGGTGCAGTCCATCACTATAACGACGACCATCCATAATACGGCCAGTCTGCTCATCTACAATTTTCACCTTATTGTCTATGACCACATATTCAGTGTCTTTTTCAAAGAGGGTATAGGCCTTAAGCAGCTGGTTCATGGTGTGAATACGCTCACTTTTTATACTAAAATCTCGGAAAAGCTCTTCTTTTTTCTCCGCCTCTTCCTCTTTGCTCAGGTCTGCATTTTCGATTTTGTTGATTTCCATTCCCATTTCGGGCATAACAAAAAAGTCTGGATTGTCTTTACCGGAAAGATGCTCGATGCCTCTATCAGTCAGTTCAATCTGGTTGTTTTTTTCATCAATGGTAAAATACAGATCCGCATCTATTTTTGGCATTTCGCGGTTATTATCCTGCATATAGTGGTTCTCGGTCTTTTGAACCAGCGCTTTTATACCTTCTTCACTTAGGTATTTAATAAGCGGTTTATTTTTCGGCAGACCGCGGAATACACGGTACAACAAATCTGCCCCTTCCTTGGTATTCCCGCCTTTGATCATTTTTTTAGCTTCGGCAAGAGTATTGGTAAGCTGATGACGTTGAATATTTACAAGATCTTCAACTTTTGGCTTCAGTGCATCAAATTCGTGAACATCCCCTTTAGGCACTGGTCCAGATATTATGAGCGGTGTACGGGCATCATCCACAAGCACACTATCTACCTCATCCACGATAGCATAATTGGCTGGGCGCTGTACAAGATCACTGGGAGAGTGCGCCATGTTATCACGCAGGTAATCAAAACCAAATTCATTATTGGTACCATAGGTAATATCTGCGGCGTATGCTTTTCGCCGTGAGGCGGAATTGGGACGGTGATAGTCTATACAGTCTACAGTAAGCCCATGGAAGTTAAAGATAGGCGCCATCCAGGCACTGTCACGTTTTGATAAATAATCGTTTACCGTTACTAAGTGGACGCCGCGGCCTGTAAGGGCATTGAGATACATGGGGAGTGTTGCCACGAGGGTTTTACCTTCACCAGTGTGCATCTCTGCAATCTTGCCTTGGTGCATCGCAACACCACCTATAAGTTGTACGTCATAATGAATCATATCCCAAGTGATGGGCTTACCAGCAGCATCCCAACTGTTTGACCATATGGCCTGATCATTATCTAGAGTAAGATACTCTTTATCTGCACTCAGCTCGCGGTCAAAAGCACTTGCGGTAACCTTGATTTCTGTATTGTGAAAGAAGCGGGAAGTGGTTTCCTTGATCACAGCAAAAGCTTCCGGTAGGATCTCGTTAAGTACTTCCTCACTGATCTCGTAAGCCTTTTCTTTAAGTGCATCTATTTCTGTGTAGATATCTTCTTTGCGGTCTATATCATCTACAGTATCAGCTTCTGCTTCCAGTTCAGTCATTTTTGCATTGACATCGCTGAGTGCATCTGCTATTTTAGCCCTAAAAGCGATCGTTTTTGCCCTTAATTCGTCATGTGAAAGCGTTTGCATGGTTTCGCCATAACTTTTGATCTGTTCAACGATTGGCATGATGGAGGCCACATCCTTTTTAGATTTGTCGCCCACAAACACTTTTAACACCTTATTTAAAAATCCCATAATTGGTTTGATGTTTTAATTGTAACTATTCTGTTCAAATTTAAGCAAAAAAAAAGCCTCTAAGAGAGACTTTATGTTGGTTTGTCGTATACAATGTTTAATACTCGTCCTCGTTCCAGAGATAATCATCTTCAGAAGGGTAATCTGGCCAGATCTCATCTATAGAATCGTAAGAGTCACCTTCATCCTCCATAGCCTGTAGATTTTCTACAACCTCTAGGGGAGCTCCTGTTCTAATCGCATAATCAATTAATTCATCTTTTGTTGCCGGCCAAGGGGCATCACTTAGGTGGGAGGCCAATTCTAAAGTCCAGTACATAGCTTAACGTGTTTTAATTTTTGCAAAAATAAATTTTTGAACGCTAAAACCAAGAAAATAATCAATTATTATAAAAAATAATTTCTAAGAACGTGCCACTACTTCATTTAAACTATGAAAGAGGCCAAAACAAGATTTATAATGCTAATTTTCCTTTTCGGGAATCCATTTTATTTCTTCTGCTTGTAAGTCTTGGGTCAACTTTCGTGCCAGCATAAACAGATAGTCAGACAGTCTGTTAAGGTATTTTAAGGTAAATTTATCAAACGGCTGTTGCTCATAAAGTGCTGAAGCATTGCGCTCTGCTCTTCTGCATACGCAACGTGCAATGTGACAGAATGACACTGTTTGATGCCCTCCCGGGAGCACAAAATGTGTCATCTGTGGCAAATCGGCTTCCATGCGATCCATTTCAGATTCTAAATGTTCAAGGTCAGACTCTTTGATTTTTTTTATATCAAGACGTTCCTTGCCGTTTTTAAGGGTTGCTTTCTGCGGGTCTGTAGCAAGAATTGCGCCAACGGTAAACAGGTTTTTCTGAATCTGAAGAAGATTGTCCTTGTGTTCCTGTTCAATTTCCTGATCGCGGATAAGCCCAATATGCGCGTTGAGCTCATCTACGGTTCCATAACTTTCTATGCGCAGATTATGTTTGGGAACGCGGGTGCCGCCAAATAACGCAGTAGTACCTTTATCGCCCGTTTTTGTATATATTTTCATTCCCCCCCTAACCCCCAAAGGGGGGATTTATTTGTTAGTAATATCATTTTTTCTTGTATAAAAAGTTTCTTTAATTCTAAGACTGCGACTGCCTAATGCAACTGCCAACTGCGACTGTAAACTGCTCACTTTTTTTCTTTTTCCTCCTCTTGCTTGCGATCCAGATAACTTTCTCTAAAATTTCGGCGTCTTCTGTTGCTGTTTTTTTTGCTATTATTTTTATTATTTGCTACAACGACTAAAAATAGTATCGCAACGATAATAACCATTAATATACTTTGTGTCTGTTGCGAAAAGGAATCGAGCATAGTTAAAAAATTTTTATTCTTCCAGCATTTTTGAAACTTCCATTTTTAGAGTTGGCAGCTTATTTTGGACAATATTCCATAAAACAGCATTGGAAACAGATTCATAGCCATGTGAAATTCTATTACGAGTATCGATTATATCCCTGATTTGTCCTATTTTTTCAGCTAATGGCGCATCTGTTTTTTGAATTCTGTTACAAGCCTCACCAATTATCCCTAGATTTCTTTCAACTGCTTTTATGGTTTTGAGATCTCCCACAAAATCTTTGTATTTTGTTTCCTTGCCCACAAAATCCTCTATTTCTACGATGGATTTATGAATATCATACAGCCAAGTTTTGGTTTTAAGGAGCATAGATCAAAACTTTAGTACGTTCAAGTTCTTCTTTAAAGTAGGGGTTGCTAATTGCTCCTTCTTCTAATAAATCTATTTTTCGCCCTAAAATATCAATTAAATCATACTTTATCTGAAAATATTTATCGCTATATAGAAAGGGATCTTTTTCGGCAATATCTACCACCAGATCAATATCGCTGTCTTCGGAAAACTTTTCGGTCACGATTGAGCCAAATGCAAAAAGGGTTTTAACCTGATTGGCCAGACATAGCTGTCGTATTTGCTCGATATGATCCATTAGGATTTTCATACTCTAAAAATAAGGATTTAGAACGAATTCCCTTTCGCGAAAAGCGATAAAACCGATGGCTCTTTAAAGTTGCTGATGCTTGGAGTAATTGCGCCATTTCTCAAAACATGCCTCCATATCTTCTGGGATGTCACTGTTAAAACTTTTCCATTCACCGGTTACAGGATGCTCAAAGCCAAGCGTTTTTGCGTGTAAAGCCTGTCTGGGCAACACTTTGAAGCAGTTTTGTACAAATTGTTTGTATTTAGTAAATGTAGTCCCTTTTAAAATCGCGTTACCGCCGTAGCGTTCATCGTTGAACAGCGTGTGGCCTATATATTTCATGTGCACGCGGATCTGGTGGGTACGGCCGGTCTCGAGCTTGCAGGAAACCATGGTGACGTAACCAAAACGTTCCAGAACCTTATAATGGGTAACCGCTTCTTTGCCGTGATCGGGATCTTCAAAAACAATGTTCTGCATTCTATTTTTTGGATGCCGGGCAATATTTCCCTCTATCGTACCGCTGTCCTGCTCCACATTGCCCCAAACGAGCGCAACATATTCCCGCTTGCTGGTTTTATTAAAAAACTGTTTGGCCAAATGTGTCATCGCGGCGTCGGTTTTTGCAACAACTAGAAGTCCGCTGGTATCTTTATCAATACGGTGAACGAGTCCTGGGCGGCCGCTACTGTTTTCTGGCAAACTCTCAAAATGGTAGGTGAGTGCATTGATAAGCGTGCCGCTGTAATTACCATGACCGGGATGTACTACCATCCCGGCCGGTTTATTGACCACGAGCAGTGCGTCATCTTCATAAACAATATCAATGGGAATATTTTCGGGAACCAGTAAAAATTCATAGGGCGGATGCTCAAAAAGTACCCGCACCACATCATTCGGCTTTACTTTATAATTCTGTTTTACAGCCTCACCATTTACATGAATATTACCGTTTTTTGCCGCTTTTTGAATTTTGTTACGCGTCGCTTTTTCGATGAAATTCATTAAAAATCTATCTACTCGAAGCGGTTCCTGACCTTTACCGGCAGTAAAACTGTAGTGCTCATAAAGCTCATCGTCCTGCTCTTCGTTATCGTTGCTGGGATTGTCCTGCATTTTGATTTTGTTTTTACTGTAAAGCCCACTTTTTCAGCGGGATTTCAGGTGTAATTCGTGGAATTTCGCTTCGGAAGTATAAAAAAATTGAATATCCGAAAAGTGTTTTAATAGCATGTTATCCTTATCGGAAAGCCATCGGGTTTTATTCACTTCCAAGCTATTTTCGACCATTTCAATTAGTTTTTGGGCGTTTCCCTGCGGGTCGGGCTTTCCGTTGCAATCTTTTGCTCGTTCCTCGCAAAAAGGCTTCCTCCCGGAGGTGCAGGCAGGTCCACTTCAATCCCTAACGCGAAATTCTAGTTATATTTTTAATTTTACTGTTTTTGGGCGTTTCCCTGCGGGTCAGGCTTTCCGTTGCAATCTTTTTGCTCGTTCCTCGCAAAAAGGATTTCCACTTCAATCCCTAACGCGAAATTCGTTTTCATTAATATTTTCTACTAGGGTTGAGTTCAATGTAATGTGACTTATCCGGCAATTGCAAATTTCAGGTCAGGTCGAGGAAGAAATCATTGCATTTAGCTACTTAATTATTTTTTAATGAAGATCTAAAAGGTTCCTTGCATTATACTTAATCCAACCTAGCACCTCGGGAACGTGTCCTAGAATAGTTGATTACTCGGTACCATCGCCCAGTATCAGGTCAATGGTGGATGTTTTTCTCAAGCGCGTACCAGATTCCAGTTTTTTGCCTTCGTGCCGCATTTCAAGTACTTCATCTTCGGCGATATAAGGTTTGTAGGTAATACTGCCCACTTTAAAACCTATAGCGATCAGTGTGGGTTCTGCCTGTCTTAAGGTTCTGCCCACTACGTCTGGTACTTCTATTTGGCGATAGCCGGAAGGGTTCATCACCAGATAAATCTTTCGGTTTTCCTTGACAAATTTTCCCGGGGCGGGTGTTTGCTCGATCACCGAATATTTGGGAAAATCTGGATTGTAGTTTGATGAATCTATCACCACATAGTTTAAATCAGATTCATCCAACTTTTGCTTCACAAGCACCAGATTCATTTTGCCTAGATCTGGTACGGCAATGCGCTGGTCATGATTGGTAGATCCCTTGAGCCAATACATAGAAAGAAAAACAACAGCCACCACAAGAACCACTGCGAGAACAAGCTGAATTAAAAATGATTTACTGAATATAAAACGTACGATACCCATTGATGTGCCTTTTTTGTAGCTGCAAATTTAGTTAAAATTGAATCGCTTTTTAGAGCGATTCTTTTTTTGTTTGGCACTGCCGAAAATATATCCTTGTAAATTGAGGGAAAGACTACCTTAATTTACAAAAATTCCCTTCGCTTTCGGTCATTGTTTGTACTTTTAAACCCTTACAGTTAATGTATATGTCAAAAAAAAATATAGCCATTGTAATGGGCGGTTATTCCAGCGAAGCCCAGATTTCCTTAAAGAGCGGCCGTACCGTTTTTGAAAACCTAGACCGTACTATTTATGCGCCATACGCCATAGAAGTGCTTCAGGAAGGATGGAACTGTGTGCTCGAAAATGGGTCAAAAATACCGGTAAATAAAGCCGATTTTACCCTGAAAATGGATGAAAAAACTATCGTTTTTGATGCGGTTTTCAACACCATACACGGCACGCCCGGCGAGAACGGCCTTTTTCAAGCGTATTTAGAATTACTGAATATACCACAGACGGCGAGCGATTTTTATCAGGCTGCGCTTACGTTTAATAAACGGGATTGCATCAGTGCATTAAAACCTTATGGAATTAAAACCGCTACCAATTATTACCTCAATCAGGGCGATTTTATAGATGAAAAAGCGATTATTGACCGTGTGGGGCTGCCTTGTTTTGTAAAGGCGAATAAGGCCGGCAGCAGTTTTGGCATTTCAAAAGTGTACACAGCAGAAGAAATGCCAGCGGCCATTCAGAAATCATTTGATGAAGATAACGAGATTATTATAGAGTCGTTTTTAAAAGGTACTGAAGTTTCGGTGGGAGTGGTCATCTTGAATGGTAAGACTACAGCACTGCCGGTGACCGAAATCGTGAGCGAGAATGACTTTTTTGACTACGATGCCAAATATGAAGGCAAATCGCAAGAAATCACGCCTGCAAGAATAAGCGATGCACAGACCAAAGCGGTACAAAAACAGGCAGAAACCGTATTTAACGTGTTAAAGTTAAAAGGAATTACCCGAGCAGAATTTATCTTTCACGATGGCGAGCCACATTTTCTGGAAGTAAATACTACGCCCGGTCTTACACCGGCAAGTATTATCCCGCAACAGGCCAAAGTCGCTGGTATTTCCCTGCAAGAGCTTTTTGGTGCCATGATCACTAATGTGCTGCAACACTAAAAAACAGGTGAAAACCACCATAAATCAACCTATTCAACCAATAAATTGAGTTATGAACAAAGCAGTTTTTCCAGGATCTTTTGATCCGTTGACGTTGGGACATTACGATATTATTGAGCGAGGGTTGACCCTTTTTGATGAGATCATTTTGGCCCTGGGCAACAATGCCGAAAAGAAATATATGTTTTCCGAAGAGCAGCGCAAGCACTTTTTAACGGAAGCCTTTAAGGATGAACCCAGAATAAAAGTTATGCGTTATCAAGGTCTTACGGTAGATTTTTGCAAGGCAAACGATGCTGCCTTTATTTTGCGCGGCCTGCGCAATCCCGCCGACTTTGAGTTTGAAAAGGCCATTGCGCATACCAATCGTAAACTGGCCAAAATAGAAACCGTTTTCCTGCTCACTTCCTCCGGCAAGAGTTATATTTCTTCCTCTATTGTGCGCGATGTGATACGCAATAATGGGGATTATACCGGGCTTGTACCAGATGCGGTGCGGGTTTAATTGGTTTTTCTTTCAATGCCAATGACTTCAAATATTTAAAAATTCAACGATTTTTTAAAGTAAAAAGAAACTTCATGTTAGCATTTATTAGCTCCATTTTAATCTCATTATTGTATATCCGTTATTAGTCCTAAAAGTAATTTCGGTAATGCTGAATCTATCCTTTCCAAAGGGAAGCCTGACCCATCAGAGCAATGCAAGAAACCGATAGGAATATTTGAAAAACGGTTTGATTTGGATAAGAAATGACGTGGTTATAAGATAAATCATTTAAAAACATTGGACATAACAATAGCCTTCTAAACCTAAAACTGATTAAAAACAACCCTTTTGAATGAAAACGAATTTGCGTTAGGGATTGAAGTGAACCTGCCTGCCCCTCCGGGAGGAAGCCTTTTTGGGAGGAACGAGCAAAAAGATTGCAACGTAAAGCCCAACCCGCAGGGAAACGCCCAAAAACCGATTAAAATGGTCGAAAAACGGCTGGGAAGGGAGTAAAACAGATGACTTTCGGGAAAAGACAACACACTGTTGGAACACTTTACGGATATTCAATCTCATTATTAGCAGTAATGGTTTCCACCACGCTTGTCAATTAAACGAGTTCCTATATTCCAAAGGAGATAAATCCGTTTTGTTTTTAAAAAGTCTATTGAATGATTGTGGGTGTTCAAAACCAAGTTGATACGCAATTTCGCTAATCGATTTTGAAGTTGTTGTTAAATATTCCTTCGCCTTTTCGATAAGTTTTGAATGAATATGCTGTTGGGTATTTTGTCCTGTTATCGCTCTCAACATATCGCTCAGATAGCTTGGCGACACGTTCAGCTGCCCTGCAAGATTTTTAACTGTCGGTAAACTTGAGTTCAGGTTATCTTTAAAATAGGCAGACAGCTTATTTTCAAAATCTACCAATAAATCGTTACTGGCCATTTTTCGTGTGATAAACTGCCTATTATAAAATCTATTACAGTAATTAAGGAGCAGTTCGAGATTTGAAACGATAACATCTTGACTGTACAAATCTATTGTGGAACTATATTCTTGTTTTATGTTCTGCACCAAATTTTCAATGGTCGCTTCTTCACTGTCTGAAAGGTGCAATGCCTCGTTAACGCCATAAGAAAAGAAGCCATATCTTTTGATCGTAGTTGCTAAATTATAATTTGCAATTAAGTCGGGATGAAATAATAAAGACCAGCCGTTTTTGTTCCTTTCGCTTTCCTTATCAACCGTTAAGACTTGATTCGGCGAAAGAAAAGACATGGTGCCTTCGTCAAAATCGTAATAGCTCTTACCATATTTAAGTTGTCCTTGAAAACTTTTTTTGATGGTAATGTTGTAGAAATTCAGAACAAGCTGCTGATTTTCTAATTCCGTTTGTTGTTTTTCTTCGGAATGGTCAATTAAAGTTATAAGAGGATGTGTAGGTTTTGGCAAACCTAAAAGCCGATGCAGTTCAGTAACCGAATTTATTATTTTTGGTTTGTTTTTATTTTGCATGGTCTTGGGTTATGATAAAAAATCCTGTCCGCTACTTCTGTCAGCAGTCATTACATCTACAACATTTTTCGGGTATTCCACTGGCAACTGGCTTATTGTATCAAGTTTTTTTAATTCTTCAGGTGTAAATTTAACTTCAATGGCTTTTAAATTGTCTTGAAGCTGTGCCATTTTTGTTGCACCAATAATAATACTTGAAACTACAGGCTGGTGCAACAACCAGGCTAACGCCAATTGTGCCACAGAAAACCCTTTTTGTTCTGCCATGGGAAAAAGCACGTCTAAAACATCAAATGCTCTTTCTTTATGAAATGGCTCAAAAGGAAAATCGTTTAAGCGCCCTTTTTCATTGTTTCCTTCCCTTTTATATTTTCCGGTTAAAAGTCCACCACTTAATGGACTCCAAACCAGTAAGCCAACTTTTTGATCTTGTAATAAAGGTGTTATTTCGCGTTCCAGATCTCTGTTGTCAAGCGAATAGTTAGCTTGAAGAGAAGCAAATTTCTCCAGATTGTTATACGTGGAATATGCCAATGCTTTCATTAAATGCCACGCCATAAAATTACTTGCACCAATGTAACGAATTTTACCACTGCGCACTAAATCATCCAGCACGCGCAACGTTTCCTCAATGGGTGTTAGTGGGTCAGACGTATGCAATTGATACAGGTCAATATAATCTGTGTCCAGTCTTTTTAGGCTTTCATCTACTTGTTTAATTCACCTTAAAAATCCACCTGCTTTGCAGGTGGTCATGTCCTGATGGCTATGCCTGTATTTACAGCTTGATTTCGATTTGCTTTTTTGTTGCATAATTGAATCTGGTCGATTTTTAGAACAGGCCCCTGTCGCCCCCTATGGGGGCTAGCCAAAGCCACCTTCTAAGAAGGTGTGATTTTTACTTATATGTTTTCTAGACAAACCTCTGTCATTTTCACCTTTTCCCATACTCCCTCTGACTTTTGTCGCTAAAACGAGGTCATCCCTTTTTATGGAAAGATTTTTTATTGCCTTTCCTATCATTGTTTTAGAAAGTCCTTCTGAATAAATATTTGCGGTGTCTATAAAATTTACGCCAGCCTCAACTGCCGTTTTTATCTGCTCGTCAACCTCTTTTTGACCTAGATCGCCCATATGGCTGAAAAATCCTTTTCCACCATAATTCATTGTTCCCAGACATAGTGTTGAGACTTTTAATCCTGTGTTTCCTAAAATCTTGTAGTCCATTTTGTTTTGTTTTTGTTCTGTACAAAATTCAAAATTTACGTAAAACAAAATGTATCTATAGTGCGGGAAGCTGTAACCAAAATGAAGAATTTAGTCTTTGGTTTATGGCTTGTACGGTGTGTATTCTATTTTGGTTGTGTTTGTTGAGGTAATTACTGCTGGCGTTCCCAATCTGCAAGGATAGCGCCATATTGTGCTTGCGCTATTTGTCATTCAGCTATAATTGCTTTTAAAGAAAATGGTTGATCTTGAGAAATGGGATATTTTTGTAAGGAGAGATTGCGGTGGTGAAAAAGCTTTTGAGACAGGTGTTTGCAATCGCCAGATCCTAGGTTACCCTATGATGAAAATTTCGTTTTTGTTCTGACAAAAGGATAGATCAAAGAAAAGAAAATAAAAGGACTAAAATCTGTATTTCAATATTTTAAGAAAGGATAATTATGTCTCAAATTAATGTAGAAAAGAGTTGTTTTTACACGCTCCTGGTTCTTTTTTACCCAGCGTATTTTTCTTCATTCCATAGTTCAATCCTTTTGTCTATCTCTTTTTTAGGAAGCCGATTATTTAACAACATTAATTGTTTGATTTTTTCAACTGCTTCTTGGAAACTAATCAGATTCTGATTTAGAAGTACATCAAAGAGATAAATTATACCACGAACCTCAATATTATCTTTACTAGCTTGTTTTCTTAATTTTCCGTCACCAGTTAAAAGTATTCCCGACATTTTCTTGCTATAATACCAAACAGAACAATCTTCAAAACTTAATCCTGTGCTTTTTTCCAAAATTGTAATAATACCTTGAAAATCTGCGGTTTCAATGGTTTCAATTACCGTAAGTCTTTTTTCATTATTTAAATTTGCAATTGATGTCTTTTGCTCATCATTCAATTCTTCAAGAACAAAATCGGTTGTATGTAAATCAAATTCGAGCTTGGAAAAAGCGTATATGAGTTCTAATTTTACTAAGTCGATTAAGATATTAGCATCATTAATAACAATTTTCATAATGCTAAACCTATATTAATAAACTTTCTTTAACGTTCTCAATATTCTTATTTAATAGAGAAGAAGCTTTACTTATCGAAATGTTCTCCTGTGATAATGCTCTATAAACTAATTGTTCGAATCGGGAAGATTTTTCTGGGGTTTCAAATCGTGACGCGTTTACTTCTCTATCCAAAGAAGGATTAAATCTAGTTTTCTTGTAGAAATCTGAATGACGTTGTTTGCTTAAAATTCCAGAATCAACTAATCTATAGACAATAGCAGGAATACTTATTCCGTATTTTTTTTGAGTAGCTATTAATTCTGCAAGAGTAATGTGGTTTCTTTTTCCACCAAATTCTTTTATAACAATTTCTCTTGGGAAAAGAAATTCGGCAGCAAACTTATTACAAAACTGTTCTTCTTTTTTGATTTCACAATTAGGAAGATTGAGTAGTAAATGTCCTAATTCGTGAAGTAAAGTAAATCTTTTTCGCTCAACAGGAAAGTTTCCATTGACAACAATTACAGGGTATTTTCCATTCACGTAGGTAGCTAAACCGTCGAACTTATCATCTACATCATATAATTCAATGACTTTAATTTCTTTATCTTCTAGTAACTGTATAATGTTATGTATTGGGTCAATTCCAATATTCCAATCGGTTCTTAACTTTAATACTGCTTTTTCTACATCTTCTATTTTATCGATGCTAACATTCTCAATAGCGTTTTTAAAACTATAGTCAATGGAAAGAGTGTCTTCTAACCAAAGGTAATTTTCCAGATTAATTTTTATTTGCTCTTTTAAAGAGCTTTGTTTTTTTAGTGAAAAACTAGATTTTTTTCTAAAATTTATTTCCCCCAATTCAACTTGAAATGAACTAAAGAAATAGTCTATTTTCAATCCAAATAAATTTGATAAATTTATAAATTTTGAACTAGTAGGTATGGCTTCACCATTTTCATATTTACTTACCATTTGCTTAGAAACACCTAATTCGTCCGCAACATTTTGCTGAGACAAGCATTTAAGTATTCTTGCATTCTTAATACGATTAGCAACTAAGGTTTCCATAATTCAGTTTTTTAGGTTGACAAAAGTATATAAATTTAATGAATTGTCAACTAAAAACAAAATAATAACAGATTTTATATATGTAGTGTAACGGATTTGTATAGGGCTCGTAGCGTGTAAAACAGCGATTACTTTTCAGTTAAACATGAGCCGAATTTTTTAATTACCTTATTACCTTTTTTCTCAACTGTTTGCCCTATTTATTATATACAATTTTATTAGCGGTAGTTTTTCCTCGCTTTAATTTGAAATTCATTGGGTTCCAACTTTCGATTTTTGGTTGTTGCATATTCTCACTAAAAAATAAAATTTCCTTTCCCTCTCTAATTTCGTAAGCCGTATGTTTAAATTCAAATTCTTTCTTTTGACAATCAGAATATAATTCTCTTATTTCTGGAACGTTGTCATAGGAAACAATCCATCTAATATTTGCAATAGCTTTAATTTTCTCACTTACTTTTTTATGATTTTTATCGTCGTAGTGATTCATATATAAACTGCTTGCCTTTAAATAATAAGGAGGGTCGAAATAGAATACAATATTTTCATTTCCTGCTTCTAACTGAATTTTGTCAATTAACTTGACTGCATCTTTTTTATAAAGTCGAATTCTCTTTTTTTCTTTTGCTATTTTTTTAATTCTTGTAATCAATTCAGTCTTATTAAAACGACAATCCATTAAATAATTACCATTTTGATCCATTCCGCCCATAACTCCGGCATTGATTATGCCAGAACGATTTGTTCTGTTTAAATAAACCACTATGGACTGGAAGTCCATAGTTTGGAGCTCGTGACTTAAAGTCACACCAAGGCCGTTACTCAATTATGAAGTTGCTGCCCTGACTATCATCCGGTCTTCGATGATGCTCCAGATAG
>Ga0314774_1001422_pt1 | contig 15326 bp, 15 predicted proteins | sample MetaGCBIA2018_FD_204515 | JGI IMG/M metagenome (GOLD analysis project Ga0314774, IMG submission 204515) | Cryopeg brine microbial communities from Beaufort Sea near Barrow, Alaska, United States - CBIA 2018 | ecosystem: Environmental > Aquatic > Marine > Coastal | place: USA: Alaska | collected... | reverse complement strand
ACCGTTGTCACTGGCACAATTCGAAACGTTATGATTTTCCATGAACCACAAAAGTGGCACAATTCAAACCGATATCACTGGCACTAACAAACCGATATCACTGGCACAATTCGATCCGATATATCCAGGAAATCAGAAACAAATATTTGAAGCACATTTATCAATAAAATTAATGATAGAATAATGGAAATATAAAATATTGCTTTTTTCATATCTATTTAAGATAAAGAAAGGTAATGCAATTAAACATTACCTTTCTTTTTGATTAAAATTATTTAGTTACAGTAGTTGTTGTTGGTGTGTATATTCCAAAAGTTAAAGCAGCAACCAATCCATTTACAAATGACATTCTAGTAAACACAGTGTAATTTTCTGCGCCATCTGCCATTTGTTTTGAGTCAGAAACTCCTACAGGAGCTAATCCTTCAATTACATAATGATTCCATTAAGTTGTTTGTTGATTTCCTTGAGCACCTTTTCCCACTACACTTGTATATGAATAACAAGAAGATAATAGAATTGATGAAGCGAAAATTATCGCCATAGTTTTCATTGATTTTTTAATCATTTTTAATTATTTTTAAATTATTTATTTATAATACTCAGTTTGAGTTTTGTTAGGCATAGTTTACAACTTGGAATAGCATTACTTAAACTTCAATTATTACATAAAATATCATTGCATAAAAGTATATTTGAACAACTTTTATCAATTTTATAAAATTTTAGTACCGGGAATTTTTAGCAATTTTTCACAAGTATTATGTTCAAATGTACTCATTTTTTTAGGGTTTAAAAATCAAATGAAGCTTATTTATAATAACTACTGATGATAGTTACTGATAACTAAAATATATAGTGGGTGTTAGGTATAATTTTTTTTAATAGAGGGAGAATGTTATGAATAGCATTTTAAAATAAAGAAATTGATTTCAAATAAATCTTCGGCAAAAACAACAAAGTAAACGCTACGAAATTTTTGAATTTAAATTTATTTAGGGAGGATTGTCAATTTGGAAATCGTATAATTGTTAAATAGTTAAAAGAACAACTGAAAAAGAGTAATGGGATTCTTGATTTAATTTATCCGTCTGGTTCTGAGGAAGATTATTTAAAAGAAGGAACAGCAGTTTTCATGAATCTTTAGAACCGCAGGATGGAAATGTACTTGAAGATACAAAACGTATCTATGTACTTAAACAAATAGATACTAAATATACAATAGAACAATGAATTGGATTACCGAAGAGTTTATCAATGAAAACATTAATTATATAGAGCTTATTGAAGCATTGAAATTGGCTTTTAGAGAAGATGCGATTCAGTGTCCTCCAAAATTAGCATACAATTATAAAAGTGAAATTAGTGATGATGATAATACGTTGTTATTTATGCCTGCCTGGGATAATCAAAAGTATTTTGGAGTAAAACTTATTACAGCAACGCCTAATAATAACAAATTAAATATTCCATACTTAAATGGATTGTATATGTTATTTAATGCTGAAAATGGGATGCCATTAATGACTATGGATGCCAAATTAATTACAAATATGCGTACTGCGGCAACTTCTGTTTTGGCATCAAATTTTTTGGCAAAAAAGGACGCTTCTAAAGTTCTTATTATGGGAAATGGAAGTTTGTCTCCTTTTTATATTAAAGCATATGCTTCAAAACCAACTGTAAAAAACGTGTATTTATGGGGGCGGAATTTTGAAAAATCAAAACAGGTAATTGCATCTTTAGATACAAATGATTTTGTAAAGGGAGAAGCCATTGAAGATTTTTCGAACCTTATAAAGGATGTCGATATTATAAGTTGCATTACATCTTCATACGTTCCGTTAATTCATAAAGAACATTTATCAAGTGGTCAGCATTTGGATTTGGCAGGTTCATATACAGAAGAAATGCAGGAAGTAAGTACTGAAGTAGTTGCTGAATGTTCAGTTTACACAGATAATTTCAATATTACTCTGGAACATGCTGGTGAATTGGTAAAGGCAATAAAGGAAAATAAAATTGAAATGTCTGACATCTTAGGAGATTTAAAATTTTTATGTAAAAATGATACATCAAAAAGAAAATCACCTGAAGAAAACACTTTATTTAAATGTACAGGAATGGCAATAGAAGATTTGGTGATTGCGAATTTAATTAATACCAAACATAAGAATAAGGATTAAGCAAATATAATTATGGACCCTACAAAAAAATAATGAGAGTTGGTATAGTATAGCCGGTATATGGTTTGGTCGCATAGCCAGTATACCTGCTCTTTTAAGAGGAAGCACTTTAATGATATGACTAACTTTATAGAAGCTATTCTTGTTCTGTTTTAGGATATTATTTTGTGTTGGCTTTTCTTTCACTTTTAAGTGTGATTTCAGGACTTCTTCTGCGCGACCTTTATGAGTTTAGAAACATCGTAACCACGTTTTTGCAATTTGTCAAGCAATTCCTTATAGAGTTCATTTTCCATTTGCGGGGTACGACTTAAAATCCAAAGATACTTAGCTGAACTGCTGCCAATCAAAGCCCATTGGTAATCTTTATCCAGTTCCATAACATAATAATCGCCATAAAAAAACAAGAAAAAGGATACTTTTAATTTAGCCGGGTCATTAATGGGGTCAGGGATTTTGGCTTTCCCGACAGCCTGAGAAAATTTACCGTTAAAACTATTTTTATAGCCGCTGTTCAGCACTTTTATTTTGCCATCCTTACGCAAGGAGTAATTTGCTGTAACACCTACCAGTCCACGTTCAAAACGATGGTTGTAGCGCGCAATTTCATACCAGGTGCCCAAATATTTTTGAATATCCAGTTCTTTAACTACAGTATTGTCAACCATGGTTTTCTGAGTTTTACAACCAACAAATGAATTACCAATAATGATAAGTGCAATGACAATTAGAAAAATACTTAAACTTTTACCCATTTTCAGCATTTCATAATTTTTTATAACTAGAAATATTCAGCAATTTTTCACAAGTATTACCCTTAAATATACTGATTTTTTCAGATTTTAAAGTCAATTGAAGCTTATTTATAATTTTACTGATAAAAAAATAGAGTGGGGGTACTGTAGAAATGAAGGTTTTTAGTAAACAGGGCGGAGAAAGTTATGAATAGCATTAAAATACCTGAAAATAAAATGATTTTTAAATTTAAATAGGTTATATTTGAGATATAGGTTTTTATAGGCCTATACTTTTTCATAGCAATTTTTTTTTTTGAAACCCACCTCTTATTCATCAATGAAAAAGGAGTGGGTTTTTTTATGTTATTTTTTTCTGATGTTTAAAGAAAAGTTGTGATAAAGGAATGAATAGCAAACCTGCAAAAATAAAAATATAAAAGGCATTCTTTAAACCAAAGGCATGGGCCACATAACCTACCAATGGAGGACCAACAAGCATCCCTACCGTTGCATAGGTGGATATAATTGAAATGGCCATTCCCGGGGAATATTTTTTGGAGGTCCCTGCAAGCATAAATGTCATTGGAAAAATAGCAGCCGTTCCAAAACCTACCAGGCAAAAGCCTATCAATGCCGGATAGAAATAGGGGAATGTGATTGCCAATAAAATGCCAATAGCAATCAATACAGAACTAAAAATATATGTTTTTTTCAATCCGATCGCATCCATTAACCGATCAGAATAAAACCTGGAAAAAGCCATAGAAGCAATAAATAATAAATATCCGTAGGTGAAAATAGGTTCATTTATGACTTCTTTGAAATAAACACCACTCCAGTCAAACATGCCACCTTCACAAATGGCTCCAAAAAAGACCAGCAATCCTAAATAGAAAACAAAAGGATCCGGTTTCCCTAAAATTAATTTATTACCGGAAGTTGATTTATCATTCTTAAGGGTGAATGAGAATGCCATTAAGGAAATGATGGCTACAAATACGGCTACTGTAGCCAGGTGTATGTGTATAGGGATATTGTTTTTTACCATGAGGGTTGAAAAACCAACCCCTAACAATCCTCCGGTACTCCAGAGACCATGAAAAGAACCAACAATTTTTTTTGTATATTTTTTTTGAATGGTAATGGATTGGGTATTCATAGAAATATTAAAAATACGGGAACTGAAAGAAAAAAAACAAAGTGCAGCCACCAGTAAAAAGGGGGTGTCAGCAAAGCCAATACATGTGAGGGCCACTGTTAAAAACAGGATCGCCACAATCAATGGAATGCGACTATCAAATTTTGAGACAAGCCAGCCTGAGATTGGCAATCCAATAAGGGAACTAATCGGCATTGCCAGTAACACGGTGCCCAATTCTGCTTCATTGAAATTGAAAAAATCTTTTATGGTTGGAATTCGTGAAGCCCAGGTTGCAAAACACAAACCATTTAAAAAGAAATAGGTACTTAGGGCAGCGCGTTGTTTTGTTTTTAATTGCATTTTAAAATAAAGAAATTGATTTCAAATAAATCTTCAGCAAAAATAACAAAGTAAACGCTATGAAACTTTTGAATTTAAATTTATTTAATCCCTGCATAACCACGGGGTATTTTTTGATGCGCTGTCCTCATTTTTTATTGGTTTTGGTGCTTGTGAATTCTTTTTGATTCTTTTCATTTTGCCTTGATCCAAAACCCTTCAGCTGCGCTTAGGACAAGCCAGGCCAAAAAATCAAACGAATAACCAATAAATAATTTTTACGGTTATTTTAGGCTGCCCGAAATAATGTTGAAATTTAAAATTAAAAAAGGAATTGTATAGCAATTTTAGGACGAATAATCAGACCTGTATAACCATGTTAGGACATACTTCATAAAATAGCTGTTTTTGCGTTTTTTGAGGGGCACAACTGCAGGATTAATAGGGGCTCATGGGAGGATAAAGGGAGGGTACTCCGTACATACTCCGTACATACTCCGTACATAGTGTTATAGTAGTGTTATAGTGACTATAACATTCGGCCTAAAAATTTTGATTTTTTTGCTTAGGAAAAGAGCTTAAAAAGCCTCTCAAAAAAGCGATAAAATTAGGGGGGAGAAATTTTTGAGGACAACTTCAAATGGCCAGTTTAAAACGGTACTCATGAATTTGCCCGTGCAAAAAGAAAAAGGCCCTGTTTATATGGTTTCTGCTAAAATTAAAAAGCCCATAAACATTGAGTTTATGGGCTTTTAGTGAGATTTGTTGTTCTCTCAGCGGAGAAAGAGGATCAGCAACCTTTTTAAAAAAACCTTATTTTAAAGGGGGTTAGGAGGGAAGAAGTTTTAACTGACCCCGAATTAGCCCCTTTTTATTTAATCTAAAATGTATTCATTTATGATATTGAGTTCAATACCAGTGTATTCAGAGAATTCATGTATTGTAACAAACTGCCGAGGTTTTTTATCTAAAAACAATCTTATTTCCCTCAATAACTTACGTCCATACCGTTCACTTCTTCCAGTGATGATCTGAATATCTTTTGGATATATACAAGTTCTTTTCTGCATTTTCATACTCTATCTATGCCTTATCCATACCATATCCATACTTTATATATACTTAATTTGTTTCGTCCTAAAATAACTATACACAAACTAAGTGTATGGAACACAATGAACAAGAATTTTATGCTATGATAAATCTACGATGATTTGTTCAGAATTAAAAATTTATTCGATTATGGCTAAAACATTAATGAAGGTTTTGATGAATGTTCCAGAAATTTTAGTTTATAGTGAAAAACACTTATTATAAGTGAAAAATGTATATTATTAACAGGTTTTAGTGAAAAATGGTTATTTCAAATAGCGTGGAAAAATTGGTAATTAAATGGAATAACAGGTCTTTATTTTATGTTTTACGGAAAAACGGGTTATGACTTTTGGTAAAAATAATCATTTCGGTAAAAAGTGTTCTTTTCGGTATAAAAGAGTCATTTTGGTCATAAATAGTCATTTCGGTATAAAAGGTTCTTTTCGGCATAAATGACCTTTTTCGGCACAGATGGACATTCGTTTTTTTATGCTATGAAAAATCTGCAGTGATTTGTCCATAATTTAAAATTTATTCTATTATGGCTAGACAAACTGGTATTATTAAATTGAAGGGAACTATCGGAGATATTTCCTTTTACAAAACTTCGGATGGGCATCTTGCACGCGAAAAAGGCGGCATCGACAAGTCCAGAATGGCAAACGATCCTGCGTTTCAAAGAACGCGTGAAAACGGATCTGAATTCGGCAGGGCCGGAAAAGGCGGAAAATTGGTCCGCAGTGCCATCAGGATTCTTTTGCTGAATTCAAAAGACAAACGTGTGGTGAGCAGACTGACCACCGATCTATTGAAGGTGGTGAAAACTGATGCTGTCAATGAGCGCGGAATGAGAACCATCGAAGATGGATCTATGGGGCTTTTAAGTGGCTTTGATTTCAATACCAATGGGAAATTGGGATCTACTTTGTTTGCTGCTTACAGCAACGATTTCGATCGTGTAACTGGTGAAGCGACTGTAAACATTCCTTCTTTTTCACCTACGGTAAGGATTGCCGCTCCGGCAGGAACCACCCATTTCAAAATGGTAACAGGTGCCTCAGAATTGGATTTTGCAGGTGAAACCTCCACTTTTGAAAGTGATGAAACTGATATTTTGCCTTATGACAGTGCAAATACTGCAGTTATTGATTTTGTCAGTGCGCTTACTCCAAACTCTGTGCTTCCTGTGATCCAGGTGTTGGGCGTTGAGTTTTATCAGGAAGTGAACGGACAAATGTATCCGTTGAAAAATGGTGCATTCAATGCATTGGCAGTTGTTTATGTAGACACTATCTAGTGGAACTGCATTTGCATAGAACCTATTTTAAAGAGGGTACCAACGGTGCCCTCTTTAATCATGGTGTTTTTTTGGGTTTTGCCATTGAACTTCCTTGGCTGGAAAATCAGAAAATGAAGTCCTGCATTCCGGAAGGTGTTTATACCTTAAAAGCACGTTATTCCCAAAAGTTTAACCATCATTTGATTCTGGAAAATGTTCCGGGAAGAAGCCTGATTCTGATACATCCGGCGAATGATGCAAAAACAGAATTGCTGGGCTGCATTGCTCCTATCACATTTTTGTCGGGAATTGGAAAAGGAACGACCTCAAAAGCATTGCTGCAAAAATTAGTGTCCATATGCTATCAGGCATTTGACCGAAAAGAAATTGTCACCTTAACCATAAAATCATAATGTATGAAACTAATAGATCGCTATAAAAAATCCACCCCGACGTTTTTCAGGAAACTGCGGAATATTGGCATTGCTTTGGCCGCCACCGGCGGAGCCATTATAGCAGCTCCCATTGCATTACCGGCATTGGTAATTACCATCGCCACTTATTTAACAGTCGTTGGAACTGTGGCCACTGCCGTAAGTCAGGCCGTGGTATCGGACGATGAAAATGAACCAGAAAAATGATCATCAATGATATTCAAATAAGGTCGGGAGTTATTGGAGGCACGCTGTTGTCAACCGCTTTGAATATCGGAATGAATGATTTGCTATTCACGGCAATTATGTCTGTGATTGGCGCTGTGGTCAGTTTTTTTGTTTCCTATATTTTAAGGAAATTGTTTTCAGATTCAAAAGCTTCTAAAAAGAAATCCAAAAATGCCTAGCTATCAGCCAGGCATTTTTGGATTTTATCAACGGTTTTGTGTATGAAATGTAACGTGTAAAAAGACGCTAATTTTTCGGATAAACACGGAGCCGAATTTTTAATTTTAATTTTCTTTTATAAATATAACCAAATTAATAATTTGGCGTACTTTGTAAATATACCCAAACCTCTTGGAAAGCCTTTACTAGCTATGTTTTATAAACGTTGTTGTGCATAGTGCTTCTCGTTCTGCTTGGTTTCCTATGTTCGTTATTTAGTTCGGAAGTGAGCGTTGGGGAGACATACTCTTTTGCAATTTTTGGTGTAGTGTTGGCTGGTGCGAATTGCAAATGTGTATGGCTTTTAGCGTTGGCCTATTCATCTCGTTCTAATTCTATAATTTTCCACTTATCTCCTGAAAATATAGCCTTGGCTTTTACTTGGCAATTAGAATTAATCGAATATTTTTTCAAAATGTACTTTGGAACATAGAAATCAGAAATAAATCCAAAATCAGCGTCAATTTCAAATCTTTCATCTTCGTCTAATTCGTAAAAATCTCTTGTGTATCCACCAGATTTAAACTTTAATTCTAATGAACCAATAATGTTTTTTCTCAATTGCTCATTTATTTCCTCTGTTTCGATTATTTTCAATGGTTTGTAAATTACTCTGTTTCTTTTTTTGTCAATTTTTTTAGCAAACCATATTTCTAAAAACGAACCTTCTTTTGGTCTTAAATCAGTCTCATTAAATCTAACAATTCCGTGAATTTTTCTGTCTGCTACAAAATGAAATAGCTTCTTTTCTTTATTGACATTGTCGACAACAGCAAGAACTTTTGGGAATTGTTCGACTCCATTTGTTGAATCAATTATTTCTATCTTTTTTAGGTCAATCCTTGTTTCATCTTTTCTTTTAGTTACAAGTAATTTACCCTTGATAAAGTCATTGATGTTATATTTACTAATATCGTCTTTAAAAAATAATTCTTGATTTTTAGATGATATAGCGTGGATTACTTTTTTTTCTTTGTTTATGTAATCAATTACGGCAAATTCATCTTCAAGTATGCTCCAATTAGGTTTGTTGGCTTGTTTTGATAACAATGGAATGTATTTGTATTCTATTTTTGGTATTGAAAACTGATATAAAAAACTATTTCGATTTGGACTTACTTCAGATATCTTTTCTTCCTTATGTAACTTAAAATCAAATATATTTCCAATTTTAAATTCTTTAAAACTTTTAAAACGCTTTTTGCTAACAGAAAACTCTATCTCTTTACTATTACTAAATTTTAGTTTTTCTTTTTGTTTGTCAGTCTTCCAAGTATCAATTAATACAAGTTCTGTCCATTCTATATCTTGGTATGCATACTCTTCTGCTAACGGGATATAATGGTTATATAGTTCTCGATTGTCTATAATCGAAGTTGGTTTGTCAGCGATTTTACTTAGTAATGAGATATAAGTTTCAGATAGATTCCAACTTTTAAGTTCTCGATGTTTTTTATAGGTATTGAGTTCTACAAGAGCGTTTTCAGACAAACCAATATCAATTAGTGTTTTTGCTAATTCTAAGTGAATGTCTCCCAAAAAGTCTTCATTCTTTTCAAGCTGAATAGCTTTTGATAACATACCAATTTTTAATTCGTTGTTATTATTTATGCAGGAAGAAAATTCATACCAGATATACGCTTTATCTCCTAAACCTAAAACTAATGATTTGTAAATCTCCGTTGCTCTACTGAATTCTTTGGCTTCAATTAATAATATAGCTTTCTCTCGTTCAAGCCATTCGTCATTTGGAAGTTTATTTGTAGCAATATCGTAAACGTCAATTAACCAATCTGTTTTATGAGTTTTATCCTTTTGTGCTTTTATAATCTCAAAAGATTTTTTTAAACATTTAATTGCAAGTGGTTTATAGGTGTTTTCTTCTTTAACTACTTCTTTCCAGTCTTCATCCATAAAATTTGTAGGATTCCAACTTTCGAAAAATTCCAAGAATCTCCATTCATCCGATTCTTGTAAATATCTTTCGGCCAAACTTAAAATTTCTGAATGCCATTTTGATTTTGGATATATTGAAAATTGCAGATTATAGTTGTTAAATAACTGCCATATAATTGAGTGATTTCCGCCCTTCTTAGCATTGAAGATTTGCCAAAAATATGGTTCTCTTAATAAGTCTAAAACTTGTTGTTCACTGGATGAATCATTGTAGCCAGAGTTTATCTTTACGTTACTCAATAAAAACTGACAATCAATATTATATTTATTATCAATAAAAGTACGAAAAACTCTTGATATTAATGACGGTATTTCTTTATCATTATACCATTGTTTTGATTTGTCATCAGGTCTAAGGTTTTCAGGATTCCAGAGTTCAAAAAATTTATAAAGATTAAAATCTGAATGTTCTTTTGAATAGTGAAGTGCAAAATTTAGAATCAAAGAATGTAATAATGAAGGTCGTTCATTTTTTAAATTCATATAATCTCTTAAAAATGTTCTGACTTGTATTGATGTCAGTTCTTTTTCGTCATTTTTTATATGTCTGTAAATTACCCAACCATATGCTTCGTGGTGTAAATCATTTAGACGATTTTCAGATATGAGTTGTTTGAAAATGTTAAGTGCTTCTTCATTCTTATTATTTTTGCTTAATTCTTCTGCTTTGTTTATTTCTTGGTAATTTGTGTCAATTCTTGGTTTTAAATATGTTTTTTGGCTTTCAATAATATTGTCAGGATAATTAAATTCAATATTGTTCAATTGTTTAAAATGAATTAAGGCTTGATTTAAATTATTCGCAGACATGTAATACTTGCACAAGTCAACCAAAACCCAAGCAAATGCTTTTTGAATCCATTCGTCATAAGGTACTGATTGATAAAGATTATTAGAAATTTGAAGAGCTTCATTTAGTTTATTAACTTTATTAATTCCATTTAATTCCTTAGCTTCATTTCTAAGTTCAAATACAGTTTTTGAGTCCATTAGAAACTAGCTTTTTGATTTAATATTATTTTTTGGAATTTCTCCCAAATTGTAGGTTCATCATAAAATGAAGCCGAAACAGTTGAATAGAAACCATCTCCATCATAATACATATCAATAATTAATACATCTTCTAAATTTCTTATTTTTATAGTGTCTTTGTAAGGTGCTTGAATTATAAAAGCGAAATCCATATTGTTTGAATTTAAGGCAACTTTCAAATCCTTGTACGCACTTTTTCTCCAATCATCTTTAATAAATTCAAAGTCATTTATTGAATTATTTGACGTAAGGACTTCAAGTACTTCATCTCCGAATTCTTTAGGTTCGGATTTCATAAGCGTAGGAGGTTTAAAGTGTCCCTTTTTATTATAGTAAATTGAGATTGTTGCAATTTCTCCATCACTTCCTTTTACTTCGTAAAGTTCTTGGTAGTTGGGATGATTAATTGCATTCACTTTTAATTTCTTTTGCTCTAATTTTGAGTTAACAAATTGTTGTAACTGAAGTAGGGAAGATGTAATTTCTTCATTTGGGAAATTAAACTTTTCAGCAATATCTTTATTACTAACAGATAAATCGGCTGTTAAATCGGAAACGAAAAAAAGTTTTTTATCATTCTTTTGAACGATTGTAGAAGGTTTAATATCCATTTTTATAAATGGATTTATAGGTTCATAGTTTATTAAGTTGACTTTATGAGTGGCTCTTATTAAACCTGTATAAATCCATTTAAAATAAGTTTCATTAGTTTTTCCACCACCTGTTTCTACATTAAAAAATACTTCATCCCATTTATATGACATTGCTTTATGAACAGTCAAAGCCCAACCAAATCTTAATTGAGCAGAGTTTTTGTATTTGTAATAATCTGTTGATGGCATATTCCGCAAATGTCTCTGGACTTCTTTTGTAATTTTAGTAATACCTTTTCTGGTTTTCTCGTCATAGTTTTCTAATAACTTTTTCAAGTCATCATCAGCATAAAATTTACTGCTTTTAAAATTTGGTATTTCCTTTTCTGCAAGCCGATTTAATAATATTTTGTAGGATATAATTTCGTCTTTCGATAATTCTCCTTTATCACTTAACCTAAAATTTTCAAAACTGAAAAATTTTAAATTATGTCCTGTATTTTGAAGAGTGATAATTACTTCTCTAAAAGTTAAATTAGTTTTTAGGTTGTTTTTTACTATTGGTTCTGCTACAGATATAACAGTTCCAAATTGACCGTTATAAACGTTTTTCGGTTCAGAAAATGGGTCGCTTTCATCTTCTACACGTATGTTATTGCTAAAAATCACTAAATCATTTTTGGATAAATCAGTTCCGTTTTTTAGAATAGAATTTTTAATCCAAAAGTTGATTTTTTGAGCTTCATAATTTGAGAAGCTCAAAATGTGTGCATTAGTGTTGTTTTTTAAACTATTTGAAATTATAGGTAGTAAATCATTCTTTTCTAATTTCTTGAAAGTATCTCCAATTGTAAAAGATAAGTTGTTAAACCTTTCTTGCCTAATGCAGTTTACTGCTGAAAGTGCTTGTTTAACAATCTCTGATTTATTCTCTTTATCTATAAGTTGAAATGCTCTTGTTTTACATTCGTATTTTTCTTCTAAATAATTTGGATTCAATGCACTTTCTTCTTTTTTCCCAATTGATAGTTGAAAGCTGTCACCAACAAAAATCAATTTTCTTTTAGTGTTTTTTATTTCTGAAAATGCGATAAAGTCTTCAAGTAATTTACCTGAACCAAACCTCAAATCGATTGATTGATAATAATTATCAGAAACTAAATGCGATTCGTCAATTATAAAAACGGTTTCTTCTACGTCATCACATTTTTTTAGAGGAACTATTTCTAAATCAATTGTCTCTTTGTCGTCTTCGTCTGTTTCAATAATATCTTCATCTTGACTCGTTCCACCGTAAATTTGAGAATACATACTGTTGAATTCCAAATTGCTGTCTTTGAGTAGATTGTTTGCAATTCTTGCTGACGAAGCAAACAATTTGACTTCGGAAATATTATTGTTAAATGCAATGTCTTGAATGAAAGGAATTAAATGAGTTTTACCACTTAAAGAAGTACCTTGAAGTATAAATATTTGTTCTTCTTCCGATTTGATAAACGTAGTAATTTCTTTTAAAGCAGATTTTTGGTCTGAATACAAGTTATCAAAATCTAATTCAGTTGAGTAGTCATTATAGTTGACTGCTTCCTCATACATTTCATTTAAGTCAAATTTGTCGGCACGAAAAACTTCTTTGAATAAATTAAATGATTCATTTGATAAAGAAACTTCTTTGTCTGAAATGTCTATGATGTCTCTTATCCTTTCAAGATAATTGCTTTTATCAATTATGAAGAAATTCAATTCTTCTTTGGAAGGAATTGAGCCTATTAGCTCAATTTCTTTTTGAAAACATACTGCTCTAACAGTATGAAAAGGATTAAATAAATCGGATTTAGGAAGTTTGTTTTTAATGTTTTTGTCGAAAACTCGTATAAATTTTTCTTTTTGATTTTTTAACTGAACAAATGGATTTATTGAACTTCCGCCTTTTATAATATCGCCTTTTTGATTAGTCCATCTGCCAAATTCAAATTCGGATTTTGCATTTTTTGGTAAAGTGATTTTACCGTCAAAATTTTTGAAGTCTATTATACAAACTGCATTTTGAGTTACGAGTAAAGCATCTATTTGAAGTCTTTTTTCAGTTTCGCATTCAGAGTTTGCAATTAGAAGTCCGTCAAGGGAATACTTGTCAAAAAGGTTTTTAAGATTTTCTGCGAATTCTCTAAAAAACGTGTTTTCATAATTTTTTGATGCTGTTCCTTTTCTTATTTCAAGCATTATTTTTGGTCAGTTTTTGTATGTCAAAATACAGTCTTTTTTTATTTCCACATTATGGTTTTCCTCATTTTGTTCGAGCGTTGGAAAAAAACAGCTCTTTTGGTTTTTTTGGGATGGCTTATGTGTCGGCAAAAAACCAAATGTGCTGTTTGAGTGGTTGGCTTTTTTAGCACTAATTTCAATTGTTTGCACGATTTCCCGCATTATGCACAACTTATTATATCCCAATATAAATTGCTAATTATCATTAATGATTTCCTGATAAAACAATATTGATTTCTTGTTTTTATGGGTTATCAGCAATTTTTTTTGGAAGACTAAACTACGTTAAATAAGGTTAATTTTCAACAAAATACATCAATTTATATTGGTTATTGATATTAAATGATTTTGTGATTAATCAAGAGATCCTGAACTGGTTCAGGATCCTTTAAAAATAAATTATTTTCACATTCAAACCATTTTGATTCGCTAAATCAATCATATTTTTTGTGCCTTTGCTTTTTCCATCCCAAAAAGCTATTAGTTCATCGGCATATGTGGCCATTTCTGCATTTCGTTTTTGTCCGGCACTTTTTCCGTACCGCTTCCATTCAGCCGGAAATTGTTTTATTGGATAGTTTCGTTCTGCTGCATATCTTTCTCCGAGAAGATCGGCGCCTTTGTAGGCACCGCTCACAATCTCAATGTTACTATGATTTTGTAGGAACTCGTCACAAACCTGACAAAGTTTGTTGAAATCGGCAAAGTTTCTGCCTCCGGCAATGATTACTTTTATCATTTTTTATTTGTTTAGAACCTCAACAAGGCAATTTTTAAATCAGAAATTGCTTTAAGCTGCAGCTTTAAATTTGCTTCAAAAGCTTCAATTTTTTGCAGCTTTAAAATCTTTTTATCCCAGGCCTGTTGCTCCTTATTTTGCAAAGCATTTTTAATGACTGTTCTTGCATCAGTTACACAAATAAATGGAATGACACTTCCCTTTAAATAATAGCTGAAGTACTTCCCTATTTTAAGTGCCTGACACAAGTAAAAAAGTGATTCCCGGCATTCATCGGAATTTGTTGTGATCACAAAGCAATTCGGGCAGGGTTCCGGCATTGGTCTGCCACTGTTCAGTCCTTTAGAAAGGATAAAAAAGTGCGGTCCGGAATAAGTCCTTCCGGTCTGGTGGGTTTTGATTTCAAAAGTTGACATAGCTAGGCAATTAAAATTATGCTTCACTGCGCTTCGCACATCAATTTTAAAAGAAAAAAGAAAAAAAGAAAGTAGTTTACTTATTGGCGTTGGATGGCTGTCAAGTTTTTTTGAAAAAATACAACCCTGCTGAAATGTTTTTTTAGGAAGGTTTTTATAATAGGGTGGAGATTTTTTTAAAAACCCGTAGGGCTTGAACTTTATAGCCAATAGGGTTGGATGATGGCAGCCAAATAATTTTACTTGCTTTTTTTATTTTTTTAATCAGTATGTTTCTTAGAAAGCAAAACCCAGCATTTTTCTTATTTAATTCTGAACAAAGCGCAGCTAAAAATGAGGAGCATTTTAGCGAGCCGCCAGCGAAGTTGAGCGAGGGTGGTGTGGGTAGAGCACGTTGCCAACGGCATAAGTGCGTCCCACGCCTACGTGGTACACGCAAGGGTGGCGGTGTTTTTGATGCGTCGGATTGGCAAGGGCAATTTATGCAGAGAAGCGAGACGAGTGGTGTGTGCTCCGCTTTGGTTGTTGGTTATTTGGTTAGAAATGAAGTGTCTACCTTTAATGTGACGAATTTATTGAGCGCATAAATTATATATATTTGAATTATGGTAAAAAAGTATGACAATGCATTCAAGGTTATGATAGTAGAACTATTGAAATCTGGTAT
>Ga0314774_1001417_pt1 | contig 15359 bp, 16 predicted proteins | sample MetaGCBIA2018_FD_204515 | JGI IMG/M metagenome (GOLD analysis project Ga0314774, IMG submission 204515) | Cryopeg brine microbial communities from Beaufort Sea near Barrow, Alaska, United States - CBIA 2018 | ecosystem: Environmental > Aquatic > Marine > Coastal | place: USA: Alaska | collected... | reverse complement strand
CGGGAATCCAGTGGTTTACGGGCATGGATCCCCGCATTCGCGAGGATGACGCACTTTAAATGGTTGTGCTAGGGACTTTCAGTCCCGATAAGAACCTATGCACTTTCAGTGCATAGTTGTTCAGTTAACGATAACAATAACACACTGTTTTGATTGTTCCATCACGCTAGTTAAAACTATGGACTTTAGTCCAAGACTTTCAGTTGCTACTCAATTTTTGAGTCTTGAAAATTCTCAAAATAGTCTCATAATCGTCATTCCCGCGAAGGCGGGAATCCAGTGGTTTACGGGCATGGATCCCCGCATTCGCGAGGATGACGCACTTTAAATGGTTGTGCTAGGGACTTTCAGTCCCGATAAGAACCTATGCACTTTCAGTGCATAGTTGTTCAGTTAACGATAACAATAACGCACTGTTTTGATGTTTTGGGTCTTTTGGCGGGAGAAGGGGCGTAATCGCTTGATTGAAAGTGATCGTAATCGTTTCTGGAGCGGGCAGATTTATATGGCCAGCAGATCAGTCGACCGGCAGCATTCCCGCATCAAGAACAAGCCTCTTCCAATATTGACTCGCCTTAAATGTTTTGGCTGCCAGTACGACCGGATGTTTATCGTTAACGACGTCGTAGACCAGACCAACCTTTATTCCACAGCTGAAATCCGTGACGTTGACCCGCCCGGATTTGTCAAAATTGGGGGCGGCTCCGAATGAAATCGAATATTTTCCAGCGGATGAATTTAGAAAATCGACAAATTCATTGTCGTGATGGAAAACCCGGTCAAATGTGACCTGTTTGAAAAACGGGTATTTTTCTTTTAAAAAGCGGAAAACCGTTTCAAGACGTTCCCGTCCGACCAGTTCTATCGGCACATCCGAGCCGCCAAAGGCACCCCAGTTGCTCGTTTCTCGCAGGAAAATTTTACGGATCTGATCCATGCTGAATAGAATCCTCGGTACCCCGTTACCCGCCACAAATGCGACCGGTACCTCTGCGAGGATGATTTCCCGTTTTCCGAGAGCAGAGTCAAATTTATCCAGCGGGTGGCCGGTGCGACCGAACAGAAAGTTGTCGGCATTGATGATCCCCCCCCGGTGCTTGGCCGACCTTTCCGGAACAATAAAACGGTAATCTCCGACATCTTCATATTTGGGGAGTTGCTTGAAAAAGAGTTTAGCGATTTGAGTCGATGGGCCAGCACCAGCAACGATCTCAACCTGCTCCGCGAGTAACGGAGAAGCGAATGAAATCAAAAGTGCAAAGCTGAGTATGATCCGGCGGATCTGCATGATATTTGCTCTCCTGCAACAATTTAGTAGATGCGTCACAATTTGGCTCGTGAATTTTAGCTGAATTTCTACACGAGGAACAGAACAAAATATCATGACTTTCGTTTTTGACCCGGATGTCGAACCCCTTTCCGATTGACACCCCCATAGTGTCGGGCTACAACAGTCGAAGCCGTCTTGCGACGTTCGTAAGGTCTCTGCAGGTTTCTTTCAACAAAGGAGAGGTGCAAAAATGTCTGCCAGCCAAGGCTCTCCTGTCAAAGCAATTTTCTTCGCTTTCGCTGCCAATCTCGGCGTCGCCATCATTAAAAGTATCGCCGCTTTTGTCACCGGTTCAACCAGTATGCTGGCTGAGGCGATTCACTCCTTTGCTGATACCGGCAATCAGCTGCTGCTCCTGATCGGTCTGAAGCGTTCTAAACTCCCGGCCACCGCCGACCACCCCTTAGGCTACGGCAAGGCGTCCTATTTCTGGAGTTTCATGGTTGCCATCATTTTGTTCAGTGTCGGTGGCCTGTTTTCAGTTTATGAGGGGGTGCACAAACTGCATTCACCCGAGCCGGTTGAGAATCTGTCGGTGGCTTTAATGGTTCTGGCCATTTCGTTTTTGTTGGAGGGGGCAAGCCTGTTCGGTTGCGTACGGGAGATTAATAAAATGCGCGGCGATCGAACCATTTGGCAATGGCTGCACCAGAGTCGTAACGCCGAATTGATCGTTGTTTTCGGAGAAGATTTTGCCGCCCTGTTCGGTTTGGGGCTCGCATTCATCTTCGTTCTGATCGCAGGGATGACCGGTGATGGTCGTTTCGATGCCTTGGGGTCGATCTGTATCGGGGTTCTGTTGATCGTCGTTGCAATCTTTGTCTCGGTCCGGGTTAAGTCTCTGCTCCTCGGGCGTTCAGCCGACCCTGACCTGGTCGCCGCAATCAAAGTGGTGATCGCCGGAGATGATGATATCATTGAGGTCTACAATGTCCTCACCTTGCAGATGGGGCCTCAGGTGATGCTGGCGGCCAAGATTCGGATGCGAAAAGGGGTGGAGATAAGCGCCGCCTGCGAAAAAATAAACAGGCTGGAAGTTCGGTTGAAAAAGCAGTTCCCGGAAATCGGCTGGAGTTTTGTGGAGCCGGACATTGCCGATTGAGATTTATACGGTTAGAATCTGAATCGCATCCCCGGCCAGAAAAGAGTGCGCCGCGTGCGAATCTTCCAGCCTGCAGAGTATCGATCGGGCGTCAGACTGCAACGTTGATAGTGCGATCCCGAAGCAGGTTGGGGTATACGGATCGATCAGCTCACAGCCGCGATAAAGAAGGTTCTTTGCTCCTTTAATGTTCTCCTGCCGCAGATGAAGCAGGCCGATACCGATCTGCAGTATCCCCTTATAGAGATCGCGGCGCGGGTCCTGTTCATTGAGCCAGAGCGCTTCGAGAAATTCGTGACAGGCGAAATAATCGGCGGCATTGAAGGTGCTGATCGCCGCCTGCAGGGTCGCCGGTGCCGTTTCGGGATTCTTTGGGTCCGTCTGTTGATCAGGCATCTGTTCTCCACGGGGTGGGGATCGGGTGTTTGTCTGTTAAGCATAACGGTTTTTATCTCCAGGGGGGAGATCTGATCTGTAAGGTGAGAATCTTCAAAATACCATAAAATCGAGTTGCCGTCATTCCCGCGCAGGCGGGAATCCAGAGATTTACACGGAAAAACAAAAACTGGATCCCCGTTTTCACGAGGATGACGACTTTTGTAAGAGACTCAGATTGTAAAAATTCAGAGACGAGGTGTTGATGATGGCAAAGACAATTCTGATTACCGGTGCGACCTCAGGGTTCGGCGCTGCCTGTGCGAAAAAATTTGCTTCCGAGGGGTGGCAGCTTATCCTGACCGGACGGCGTGTAGAGAGACTGGAGGCGTTGAAGCAGGAATTGGGCGATTCCGTCCGGGCGATTATTCAGCTCGATGTCCGCGATCGTCTGGCGGTTGCCCGCTCGTTCGAACAGTTGACTGATATCGATCTGCTCCTTAATAATGCCGGTCTCGCTCTCGGCCTGGAACCGGCTTGGGAGGTCGATCTCGACGATTGGGAGACGATGGTCGATACAAACGTTAAAGGGGTGATGTACGCCACCCGTGCCGTATTGCCGGGAATGGTGGCGCGTAATCGTGGCCACATCATCAACATCGGCTCCACCGCCGGCAGCTGGCCCTATCCGGGCGGGAATGTTTACGGCGCAACCAAGGCTTTTGTTCAACATTTTTCTCGAAACCTTCGGGCCGACCTGCTCGGGACCAGGGTCCGGGTGACCAATCTCGCCCCCGGTATGGCCGAAACCGAATTTTCCGAGGTTCGCTTCAAAGGGGATAGTGAGAAGGCGGGGAAGGTCTATAACGACACCGAACCGCTACGGCCAGAAGATATCGCCGATATTGTCTTTTATACGGCGACGCTTCCGGAGCATATCAATCTCAATGCCATAGAGGTGATGTCGATTAATCAATCGTGGGGCCCTCTGGCGGTCCATCGTAAGAAACAGAACGGTTAATTGTCCCAACCGGTGTAGTTACGCAGAAGCTCGCAGACGATTTCAGTGCATTCGTGATCGAGATTGAAGGTGAGGCCGCTCAGCGATTTGTAGATATCGATCCGGTCTGCCAACTCTTCTCCCCAGGCCGGATCGTAAAAACTGACCATCGCCGCCAGAAACTGCTCTTCTCCGCAACTCTCTTCTTCGAGCGCTTTTTCAACGGCCTCTCTTAATGGACAGAGTTCATGCTTGTTTGTCGCCGTTGCCGGAGAACCGGGACCGAAGAGTTCAGATCCGATGAACTCGACCCCCTGTTTCCAGGCGGTCAGAAACCGGTCATGTTTCTCTTCTGATTGCTGAAGAACGTTCAGTACGTTGTCCTTGTTCATGCGACCTCCCCACGTCAGTTCGTGCCGGCGAGATCAAGCATAGCGTATATTGTCTGATTTGCCAGTGAATCAGTTATTGCAAAGTTTATGGATTAGAGCCTCTAGCAAAATCGTCATCCTCGTGAAAACGGGGATCCAGTTTTTAACATTTTTAGCTACTCTCTGGATTCCCGCCTGCGCGGGAATGACGACAACACGATTTTTTTGGTGTTTTGCAAGATAGTCTATAATATTATTTTTTGAAGGAGACAACTACTATGGAATCATTTTTAAAGATCGTGGCCGAGACGGTCAATCCACCGACGCAGATTGTTGGAGTGAATCTTGTTCCTGATGCGGCGGCGGTTGAAGGGAAAAAGATCAGAGTGCGTGGTGAGCGACTGACCGTCTGCCAGCAGATCGCCTACAGTCGGATGTATGGGTGGTCGACGCTGTGCGACAGCGGGAGCAGCCACTGTGTCCTCGGTGCCGCCTGCGCCGGTCTGATTTCCCCGCCTGAGCGGGTGCTGAGTGGTGAAGTGAATTGTGGTGTCTACCAGCAGGATCAGCCCACCGCGGCGAGTATGCAGCGGCTGATGCCGCGGATGGCGGCCGGGGTTGCCGGTCTGCTGACCTATCCTCTCTCCCGACCGGTCGATGGGATGAGCCCCGATCTGGCTGTCGTTTATGTCAATACGGCGCAGGCGATGCGGTTTGTTCAGGCCTTTTTATATGCATCGGGTGGCGAGTTTATTATGAAGTCGTCGGGCGACGCCGGAGTCTGTTCCCGTGCTGTTGCCCAGGTGGCTCTGACCGGTGAGCCGGCGATTGAAATCCCCTGTATGGGAGATCGCCGTTTCGCCCTGGCTCAGGATCATGAAATGATTGTCGGGATTCCGGCCTCGTGGTTCGAGCGGACCGCGGCCGGTCTGGCGGCGACCCATAAAGCCGGGATTCGCTATCCGATTCCGTTTCAGATCCCTTCGGCTTGTCACTTGCCGCCGGCGTTTGTGACGACAGAGAGCGATGCCTGATGGTTGAACAACCTCGCCGCAAGCAGCGGGGTATAAAACCCGTGCTACGCAATAAGGTCGTCGGTTCTCGCACCGACAGGCGACTGGCTTTCTTTACTGGTCTAAAGAAAGTCAGCAAAGAAAAGACCGCGCTGGCAGCGGGCATGACTGTTCGACTTGTAGGTTGGTTGATTCAATTCTGTTGCTTCGAATGCCGTACGTCGCTGTTGATGCAAGGTGGTTTTACGAGGTAGCGGTGATCCGAATATATTTGTTTTTCATATCCGCTGCGGATTCAACTGCTACGGTGTTCAAAAACATAAAACTTCAATCTACGACCTTGACTTATGTGCTACGCAGAACAATAAAAGGGCCCCTCTACTAAGGGCCCGGATCAATTTTATCTTACGGTGACAATAGCTGACCCGACCCGCGACGGAAATGCCTCCCGCAGGGAAAGCCGTTTCTTTTGGTTCGTTTTCTTTGCGGCTTACCAAAGAAAATGATCCCGGTTGCTGGAGGCTGTTGGGTTATACGGGCTGAAGCGAAAATTTGGAAGATTGAGGACAGAGCTTAGATGTTTTGAACGTTCATAGCTGTGGCTATGGATTGAAAAACAGCTGAACACTGGACCGATCAGCCGAGTTTGCAGCCAGCATGGATATCCTAACATCCTCCATATGACCGGGATCCGACGGTGTTGCTTATTTTGACTTGTAATAAATAATATTTGAACCGTCGGTTCTCGCACCGACAGGCGCCTGGCTTTCTTTACTGGTCTAAAGAAAGTCAGCAAAGAAATGACCATCGCTGGCAGCGGGCATGACTGTTCGACTTGATGGTTTTTGATCAGCACTGTTGCTTAGAATGCTTTGCGTCGCTGATTCGGCATGGCGTCTTTGATGAAGCGGCAGTGATCTGCCTCTATTTGTTTTTCATATCCGCTGCGGATTCAACGGCTGTTGTGTTTAAAAGCACAAACCTTGAAATGACGTCTGAGATTTATGTGTTACGCAAAGACAATGAACGGTTCCAAATGAACAACTCCGCCGCAAGCAGCGGATGATTAAACCCGCGCTTCGCAATAAAGACCATAAGGGATGGGTAGGGGAGACACCACGTATCTTAAGTAGGAGGAGTGATGAGCGATCTGTGGAATGGAAAAGTCAGTCCGTCTCTGGAAGAGGATCATCCCTCTCCCGGAATTACAACAATTCTGGAGCCGGTGGATAAGGATCTCGGCGGTTTTGTTGTTCGTCGTCTGTTGCCGGCAGCAGCGAGAAAGAGGATCGGGCCGTTCGTCTTTTTTGATCATCTCGGCCCGGTAGCTTTTCCGCCGGGAGCGGGGGTCGATATCAGGCCGCACCCGCATATCGGTCTGGCGACCGTCACCTATCTGCTCGAGGGGGAGATCGTGCATCGCGACAGCCTCGGCAAACAACAGACGATCCGGGCGAACGAAATCAACCTGATGACCGCCGGGCGCGGGATCTCCCATTCGGAGCGGACCGGTTTTGAGCTCCGCAAGGAGGGGCATCGCCTCCACGCCCTGCAGCTCTGGGTTGCCCTGCCGGCAAAACAGGAGAGGTGCGCGCCGGATTTTCATCATTACGATGCGAACCGGTTGCCGACGCTCGAACAGGACGGCGTATCTATCCGGCTACTGATCGGTGCCGCTTTTGGCCTGCAGTCAGAGGTCCGCACCTTTTCCAAAACGCTCTTTGTTGATGTGACTCTTGAAGCAGGGGCGAGCCTGACTCTTCCGGGCGATATTGAGGAGCGCGCCGTCTATCTGATCGCAGGTAGCGCGCAGGCGCGGGGGCACCATCTTGACCCCCACCGTATGACGATTTTTGATCCAGACAAAGAGGTGACAATCAAAGCCGCGCAGGAGGCCCGGCTCGTGATTATCGGCGGGAATTCGATCGGCAAACGGACGGTCTGGTGGAATCTGGTTGCGAGTGACAGAGCCCTGATTGAGCAGGCAAAACGCGACTGGAGTTCAGGGCGTTTTCCGATGGTCCCGGGTGAAACCGAATTTATTCCCCTCCCAACTGAACAACTATGCACTGAAAGTGCATAGGTTCTTATCGGGACTGAAAGTCCCTAGCACAACCATTTAAAGTGCGTCATCCTCGCGAATGCGGGGATCCATGCCCGTAAACCACTGGATTCCCGCCTTCGCGGGAATGACGATTATGAGACTATTTTGAGAATTTTCAAGACTCAAAAATTGAGTAGCAACTGAAAGTCTTGGACTAAAGTCCATAGTTTTAACTAGCGTGATGGAACAATAAATAGAGGCGGTATTGAATTGAAAAATCGGGGCGGCAAAACTCTTTTTTTTCTGCTATTATGGCGGCTGCCTCGATGACGCGAGAGCGACAACTGGAAGGAGCTAATGTGACTGAGACGGTCTGGACCCCACCTGAATTATTGAAAATGTCCGGCAACTACTGGAGTGCCTGTACCCTGCATGCCGGAGTGAAGCTCGATCTGTTCACGCATCTGGATGCAACACCCGCTAAGGCAAAAGAACTTGCCGCCCGGGTCGGGTTGAATGAACGGGGGGTGGCCATGCTGCTCGACGCCCTGGTCGCGCTCGAGCTGTTGACCAAAAAAAATGACGTCTATGCGCCCACGCCATTCTCTTCAGAATTTCTTTCGGCAACTTCGGCAAAATACATGGGACATATCATTTCCCATCATCACCATCTGGTTGAGGGGTGGGGGAGGCTCGATGAATCGGTACGAAGCGGGGAACCAGCCCGTAACCGGCTCTCGCACGAGCCGTCGGAAGGAGAGCGAGAGAGTTTTTTGCTGGGGATGTTCAATTTGGCGATGCAGCTGGCGCCGATGGTTGTGCCGCACATCGACCTGGTCGGCCGCAGACATCTGCTCGATCTCGGCGGCGGCCCGGGGACTTATGCGATTCATTTTTGCCTGCAGAATCCGGAGCTCAAAGCGACGATTTTCGATCTGCCGGGGAGCCGTGAATTTGCCGAAACCACGGTCGCTAAATTTTCGCTGCAGGAGCGGATCGACTTCCAGCCCGGTGATTTTCAACACGATACCATTGCCGGTCGGTATGATGTCGCCTGGTTATCGCATGTTTTGCACGGAGAAGGGGGGGAGGGGTGCGCAAATATGCTGAAAAAAACGGTGGCGGCCCTTGAGCCCGGAGGGGTGTTGCTGGTGCAGGAGTTTATTCTGGATGATGATCGGACCGGTCCGGTTTTCCCGGCACTCTTCTCGTTAAATATGTTGCTCGGGACCCCTGCTGGAAAAGCTTATAGCGAGTTCGAGCTTGTACAGCTGTTGCAGAAGGCCGGTTTGAAGAACATCTGGCGGTTGCCTCTCGACCTGCCGAACGGAGCCGGTGTCCTCTGTGGAGTGCGTCCAAAATAATTATATGAAATGACTTAGGAAAATCTATGAATAAAGATATCTATATAAAAAACCTCGCCCCGGACATGACTGAAGAAGATCTGAAGAAATTGTTTTCCGTGGTCGGCCGGGTCAAATCGATCACCATGGTGACCGACCCGAAACAGGGGCAGGCCAAAGGGACCGCGTATGTCTCCATGGCGACCTCGGATGAAGCCAAGCAGGCGATCAATACGCTGGACGGAACCCGGTTTCTGAATAAAATCATCAAACTGGTCGAGTCCAAGCCGAAGCGGCTCGGGGCTCCGGAGCCGACCGTGCGTAAAAAGGCGAAACCGAAACAACCTAAAGCGAAACAGCATAAAAGATAAAATTAAGAATTGGGGAATGACAGAGGTTTTAATGGTTGTCATCCCCGAGTTCCTGTATCGGGGATCCATGGTTCTAAAACTGGATTCCCGATTAAACCCTCGGGAATGACAACCTCTCTCCGATGCGCTGAGGTTACAGATTTTTTCATAATAGATATAATCAGGAGACATAAGATGAAGGTTTCAATTGAATATTGTTCACAATGAGACTACAGACCCCGTGCTGCCAGTCTGGCGGCAAAAATAGAGCAGGCGTTCGGCGTAGCGGTTGAGACGATCCCCTCAGGCGGCGGTGTGTTTGAGGTGACGGTTGATGGCAAGCTGGTCTATTCAAAAAAAGAGGTTGGCGAATTCCCGGATGAAACGACCTTGCTGGAGAGTCTGAAAAAATGACGCGGATCACCAGACTGCACTGCGGTGTTGAACTTTTCTTTAATGGTGAGTTGTGATGTTGTTTGATCCGGATGAAGATCAGATCAAGCTGGAACGGAACAAGGCTCGAGAACTGCGCAAAAGCCCCTGGTGGAAGAACCGGGTTGCCCGCGGTCTCTGTCATTACTGTCAAGAGACGGTGGCACCGGCGTTATTAACCCTGGATCATATCGTGCCGGTTTCGCGTGGTGGGCGCACCACAAAGGGGAATTGTGTGCCGTGCTGTAAGGAGTGCAACAATAAAAAACAGTCGTTGACGCCGGTGGAGTGGGATGAGTTTGTCAGTCGACTGGATAATGAAAAGCTGTAAATTTGGGGTTCATTGTCGTTGTTATTTTTGTCATTTCGAACGAAGAGAGAAATCTCGCTTTCTTGTATGTCTGAAACGCATAAATACGAGGAGGAGTTAAAGCAGGGCGAGATCTCTCCCTCTGGTTGAGATGACACCTGCTTCTACAGCTCCTCAAAGTCCTCCGGTTTGTCTCCTGCTGCAGCTTCATCCGTGGTCTCTGGATCATCATCGATAAATTCATCATCCAAAAAGCGATCCAGAAACTTCTGGTTGTCGCGAATGCGCCGCGCGACATCGCTCTGTAACTCCTCGAGCTCAGGAAAGCGGCTGGTCGGCCCGGTCTCTCCTGTCTCTGCGATTTCGCTCTCTTCAGCTTCCGCTTGTGTCGGCACGGAATCGTTCTCTGGTTGGTCGGTCATGATCTGCTCTCCTCTTTTTTTGAACATTTTGCTTTATCCTGCCGGACTTGACAACCCCCTGAACTGAAAAGCCGAAAAATCCTGTCAGCCCGAATGTGCCCCACTGTCATTCCCGAATGTGCCCCCCTGTCATTCCCGAATGGTTCTATCGGGAATCCATGGACTTGACCGATCGAACAGCTGGATCCCCGACAAGAGAACTCGGGGATGACAACATTGAAACAAGCCTGTCATTCCCGAATGTGCCCCCCTGTCATTCCCGAAAGGGCCCCCACTGTCATTCCCGAATGTGCCCTCCCTGTCATTCCCGAACGGTTCTATCGGGAATCCATGTTCCTGACTGATCGAACAGCTGGATCCCCGATAAGAGAACTCGGGGATGACAACATTGAAACAAGCCCGTCATTCCCGAAAGGGCCCCCCTGTCATTCCCGAATGTGCCCCACTGTCATTCCCGAATGTGCCCGACTGTCATTCCCGAATGGTTCTATCGGGAATCCATAGTTCTTAGCACAACAAAAGTCTGGATCCCCGATAAGAGAACTCGGGGATGACAACATTGAAACAAGCCCGTCCTTCCTGAAAGGGCCCCACTGTCATTCCCGAATGGTTCTATCGGGAATCCATAGCTTTGTCTGATCGAACAACTGGATCCCCGATAAGAGAACTCGGGGATGACAACACATGAAATATGACTGCAAATCGAGACTCTCTTTTCCTTGCCGATGCGACCCCGCAGTGGCATAGTGTCGGCATGAAAAAGCGCTACCAACTCTACTCCGAACATCTGAAGCAGGCCTTTGGTGGCCGGGTGCATAAAATATCGATCGATGCCGGTTTGGGTTGCCCGAATCGTGGTGGCGGAAGGGCCGGTGCCGGTTGCCTCTTTTGTGCCCCGAGCGGCTCCGGGTCGGTGGGGATTGAGCATCATCTTTCGATCGCAGCCCAGCTCGAAGCGGGGAAGGATGTGATGGTGCGCAAGTACAAGGCGCAACGATTCATCGCCTATTTCCAACCGTTTTCCAATACCTTCGCTCCGCTCGAGACGTTGCGTCGTTATTATGATGAGGCGCTTGCCGATGAAGAGGTGGTCGGCCTGGCGATCGGGACCCGCCCGGACTGCCTGGCCGATGATATCCTCGATCTTCTCGCGGAGTACAATCATCGAACCGATTTATGGCTTGAGATCGGCTTGCAAAGCATACACGATTCGACCCTCAATTTTCTCCGCCGCGGTCACGATTACGCAACCTTTCTAGCCGCCTGCGAAGGGGCGATGCGACGCGGTATCCGGGTCTGTGTTCATGTGATTCTCGGTCTGCCGGGTGAGGATCGGGAGGGGATGTTGGCAATCGCCGACGAGATGGCGCGACTCAAGATCGATGGAATCAAGGTGCACCTGCTGCATGTTCTGCGCGGAACCGAGCTCGGTGATCTGTATGAGCGGGGGGAGATCGAACTGCTGGAACAGGATGACTATGTTGCTCTGGTCGCTGATTTCATCGAACGGTTGCACCCTGAGACCCTGATTCACCGCTTGACCGGGGATGGGCCGCGGGAGATTCTGCTCGCTCCGCTCTGGTCGTTAAATAAATGGGAAGTGCTCAACGCGATCGACGCCGAGATGGAACGGAGAGAGACGACTCAGGGGAGCCGGTGTCAGGTGACGTGAGTCTATTGCTGTACGAGTTCTATGTTCGATTCAGGCGGGATCTCGGTCGATCCACTCCATGAAATCAGCAACAACGAAGCCCAGACAATTCCAATGATTAATACAAATAAACGTGGCATAGTGTCGTAAGATAGCGAACCTGATCGGATTAATCAAGTGGTAAAGAAGGTTTCCGTATTTCTTGCCCGCATCAGTGGTCTATGTTATCTTTTTCGCCGTTTTGCTAACTTTCAGCCGGCCTTTTTGGGTCGGCTGTTGCTGTCTTTTCAGGTGGTTTTATGTATCGATCTCAGCTAAATCCCGAACAGCGTGTCGCTGTTGAGCATAAAGATGGCCCTTTGCTGATCCTGGCCGGTGCCGGTTCGGGTAAGACCCGGGTCATCACCTGTCGGATTGCCCACCTTATGGCGAGAGGGGTTCCTCCCGACCAGATCCTGGCGGTCACCTTCACCAATAAGGCTGCACGGGAGATGCGGGAGAGGGTGACCGAAACGGTCGGGTCGATCACGAAAACCGGCATGGTGATCTCCACCTTTCATTCCCTCGGGATGTTGATCATGCGCGAATGTATCGACCGGATCGGCTACAAGAAGAATTTCAGCATTTATGGCGCCGCCGATCAGGGGCGTCTGCTGCGTGATCTGGTGCGTGAATTTGCCCCACCGGGTGAAAAATATGACGCCGACCGGATTCTCTCCCTGATCTCGGCTGCGAAAAGCCGCCTGGAGACCCCGCAAACGTTTCGCTACAATCCGGGCGATCCGTACGCTGCGCTGGCGGCAGAAGTCTATCCGCGCTATCAGAAACGGCTCAAGGCGTTCAATGCTGTCGATTTCGATGATATTCTGATGCTGACCGAACGTCTGCTGCGCGAACATGATGAATTGCGCGATCTCTATCGCGAGCGGTTTCGTTATGTGATGGTCGATGAATATCAGGATACCAACCTGGCGCAGTATAAAATTCTGCGTCTGCTGGTCGATGGGCATCGAAATTTTTGCGTGGTCGGCGATGACGATCAGTCGATCTACGCCTGGCGTGGGGCCAACCCCGGCAACATCCTCGATTTCGAAAAAGATTTCCCCGGCACAACAGTGGTCAAGCTGGAGAGCAACTACCGCTCAACCGGCAATATCCTGGCGGCGGCCAATGCCGTGATCCAAAACAATACCAAGCGCAAGGATAAGCAGCTGCGGGCCACCGGTGAAGAGGGCCTGCCGATCGTCCAGATCGTCTGTGAAGATGAGGAGGCGGAGGCGGTGCAGATCGTCGAACAGATTCGTGGTGCCCTCTATCGCAAGGAAGCGAATTATTCCGATTTCGCCGTCCTCTACCGGACCAATGTTCAGTCCCGGGCGTTTGAGGAGCAGTTCCGTTACGAGAATGTGCCGTATGTTCTGATCGGGGGGCAGCAGTTTTTCGACCGTAAGGAGGTCAAGGATATTCTCGCCTACCTCCGGGTGATCGTCAATCCGACTGATGAAGTCAATTTTCTCAGGGTGCTGAATTACCCCAAGCGGGGGATCGGTACCACCAGTGCAGATCGTCTGATCCGTGCCTCGTCTGAGCGCGATTGCCCGCTCTGGCAAGTGCTGAGCGAGGCGATCACGGTTGAGGGGATGGACGCACGGGTCTGTGAGTCGGTTATGAAATTCTCCGAGCTGCTCACCCGTTATCGGGAGCTGTTCAAGGCAAAATCCGGCCTCTCCGGGATTCTGCAGGCGATGATCAAGGAGCTCGGGATCGAAGGGGAGCTGCGGCGGAGTCTCGATAATCCTGAGTTGGCACTGCGGCGGATGGAGCATGTTAATGAAGTGATCAACGCGATGGCCGGCTATGAAGAACGTGAACCGCAGCCGACCCTGCGCGGTTTCCTCGAAAAGGTCTCACTGCTTGATAACGAAGCGCCGGGAGGGGATAGCAAGGAGAAGAAGTTGGCGCAGGACGCGGTGGTGTTGATGAGTCTGCATGCAAGCAAAGGGCTGGAATTCGATAATATCTTTTTGGTCGGGTTGGAAGAGGAGTTTCTGCCGCATCTCAAATCGATCAGTGAAGGGTGTGATGTCGACGAAGAGCGGCGGCTCTGTTATGTCGGGATTACCCGGGCCCGAAAAACCCTCACCCTGACGCACTGTCTGCGCCGCCGCAAGTTTGGAAAAATGATCGAGAGACTTCCGAGTCGTTTTCTGGAGGAGATTCCGAAGACCCTGCTGACGATTCGAGACGGTCAGCAGGATCCGGAGGTTGTCGCAGAGGAACAGGAAAAACAGGCGACCAGCTTCTTTTCGAACATCGGTGCGCTGCTTGAGGATTAAATTGTGCGATTCAACACATGCTAATACTCAAGTGGTAAAACTTTAATACAGGTATCTCGCAGAGTCCGCAGAGAAAGGAAGGGATCAAGGAAGATCAGATTCCCTCTGTGACCTCTGCGTGCTCTAGAGAGTGAAACGAACGGGCGAGATACGCTTTCGCATAATCTAAGTTTAAGATTATGTTAGCGTGTCATCACTTGGTTATAACTGAATCTCAACGGAACAAAAAATAGAGAATTGCCACCGCAATCACTACCGCGATAAAGAACGTGCTGCCGAGATTCCAGTTTTTTTTCGGGGTGAGCGGATCCGGGTCGACCTTGCCGACAACCGGAAAAGCCTCTATCACGGAGCGGACATGCGGCGCCGCCTTGATCGCCTCGGTCATATCGCCGCCGGCCTGGTGTGCCCCTTCGTGATTACCGTTCTGCCAGCGCTCACTCTTTGTCAGATCGTAAATAGTCCCATTCACCGCAACATACGCCTTGCGCCCTTCTTTGCCGTCAAACTGAGTCAGTTCCTGCAGAGTCATCTGTCCCTCCTTTGGTCGATGTATTTTAATCCGTTGATTGTACATACTGCTGAACTTATTGGCAATCTGTAGTTGGCGGCGGACCGGGATAAGAAGAGCGGTCGCCAAATAACGTATGGTTCCGTTTTTTGACGAAAACTCCCGGGGTATAAATAAAATATTGCCCCCCTTGACAAAAGTTAATAATGAAGAATAATATGATACTTCAAATAAATCTTTCAATAAATCTGACGCCGCAAGCGTATGCAGTTATCCCTATCTAATGTAGTGGAATTCTAAATATTTTAAATTGATATTGGTATGAGTTATGCAGTTTAATCCCAGATGGTTTTGATTTATATTAAACAGGAGCTTCCTCTCTTAAAAAATGATCGCCCGTAAACTGCGCTGTTTTTTGTTTTTTGTTTGAACTACCTACGGTTGGAACGGTTTGAAACCCTTGCAGAGGAGAAAACCGGTAGGAATAGAGCCTGATGCTCAATGTTGAGCTATCGGGTTGGATGGTAGCAGCTTCCATGCTGACGGTCCTGAAATATCTGGGACCTGATTTCAGGGGGTTGACATCGAGAAGTGAAAATTAGATAGTGAAGACGTTCATTGAAAGGGTCTGCTTAAGGGGGGGAGCCTCTTCCAATACGAAATGAGTCTGAAGAGACCATCGTGTTTCTAACATGAAATGAGTCTGAACAAAAAGGCCAGAAAACGTTCATGATGAAAGGATGAAAATCATTATGAATGTCAAACACCT
>Ga0314774_1001415_pt1 | contig 15369 bp, 17 predicted proteins | sample MetaGCBIA2018_FD_204515 | JGI IMG/M metagenome (GOLD analysis project Ga0314774, IMG submission 204515) | Cryopeg brine microbial communities from Beaufort Sea near Barrow, Alaska, United States - CBIA 2018 | ecosystem: Environmental > Aquatic > Marine > Coastal | place: USA: Alaska | collected... | reverse complement strand
GGTTTAGCGAAACTGCTCGACGTATTTAATTGATTCCGTGTGATGTTTTAGACAGCAAGAGAGAATGGCATGAGTGAAGTTGCTGCCCCCACTTCGGCGATTCAATCGCCCTGGCAGGTAGATCGTTTTGTTGTAGTAACAGCGCTGGTCGGTTTTGCCCTTCTGGGTGGACTAATCTGGCTTGAAACCGCACCGTTCATGGTGGCGCTGTTTGCGATTGGTACGGTGCTGGGTATCGCGCTGTACCACGGTGCGTTTGGTTTTACCGCCGGATGGCGCAATCTTGTTGTGCACAAGCGCGGCGCCGGCATGCGGGCTCAGTTGCTGCTGTTTGGGGTAACCTCCATTGTGATGGTGCCGCTGCTTTACAGCGGTCAACCCGGTTTGATTGGAGCGGTGGCGCCAGTGGGCACCTCACTGGTGGTGGGTTCCTTTATGTTTGGTTTGGGCATGCAGTTGGGTGGCGGCTGTGGCTCTGGCACCTTGTTCACTGTAGGCGCGGGCAATCTGCGGATGATCATCACCCTGGTGTTCTTCATCATCGGTACGGTGCTGGGTTCTATCCACTTGCCCTGGTGGCTGGATCAGCCCGGGTTTGACCCGGTGCCGCTGGTCGCGAGTTTTGGCGTTACCGGCGCCATAGTGCTGCAGTTGGTCGGCTTGCTATTGATTGCTCGCTGGGTCAGTCGCATTGAGCGCAAAGCCCACGGCCAAGTGGCCAGCGATGAGCTGTTGTGGAAACAGAAAGGTCAGGGTTTCTGGCGCACGCTGGTAACCGGCCGTTGGCCGTTCACCTGGGCCATTCTGATTCTAGCCGCCGGTAATATTCTTACCCTGGCCATCGGTGGGGCGCCCTGGAGCATCACCTTTGCGTTCAACGTATGGGGCGCTAAAGCACTGCAAGCCATCGGCGTTGACATGGGTCAGTTTGAGTTCTGGCAGTGGGAATACCCGGCCATGGCTTTGAAAGATTCGCTGCTCACCAACATTCCATCGGTGATGAATTTTGGCCTGCTATTGGGCGCCATGCTGGCCGCAGGATTGGCTAATCGTTTCAACGAAGCCAGTCGCAACAAGCTGCAAGGTCGCCCGTTTCTGGCGGCGGTGGTGGGCGGCCTGTTGCTGGGCTACGGTGCTCGCTTAGGTTTTGGCTGCAATATCGGTGCACTCTTCTCAGGTATTGGTTCGGCCAGCCTGCACGCCTGGATCTGGTTTGCCTGCGCGTTTGGTGGGTCTTACATTGGTATTCGCCTGCGGCCCTGGTTCCGCCTGCCGAACTGACAACGGGAGCACAGTTATGAATCCAGCTTACCGTAAAGGTCGCGTTCTGGCGTTATTGGGTGCGATTCTGCTGCTCATTGTGGTGGACCACCTGAACAGCCCGACGTTTGCGTTCAACTCGGGCCAGGGCAATGTGCAAACCGCGCTGTCGCAGAAAGACGAATCAGCCTGCGCGCCCTGTGGCGCGCCTTGCCCGTCTACCCGCGACTGACATCAGTCATCGCCCGTCCCGGGTCAGTAAGCGTCAAGAATATGCGCCATATCGTCGCCTAACGCTTCCAGATCTCCGGCAGAGAGGTTCCGCTCGGCAATAGAGCGCAGGCCCATGATCTGACTTTGCATCAGTCGTGCCAGGCGGGCGCAGTCTGTTGCGTCTTTCAGTTCACCCCGTTGTTTGGCTTTCTCCAGCAGTTCCGAGAAAGATTGCTCGATGGCTGCAAGAATTTCCCGGGCCTGTTTTGAATGCCCCGTATGTGTGTTGCTCGCCTCCAGCAGGGTTTTAACGATTAGACAGGCCCGGCTGGGCATTTCGTCTTTATTGATACAGCCACGGGCGATTTTTCGCAGGTAGCCTTTAAGCCCGTCCAGAATGGAATCGTAGCCCGCTATATGCTTTGCCAGCTCCGCACCGCCAGCCTCGGCATAGCGGGCCAAAGCTTCAGAATAGAGGCCATCCTTGCTGCCAAACGTTGCGTAGATGCTGCCGGGACGCATATTCAGAGCGTGCTCAATCTGCTTCATTGAGCTGCAGTGATAGCCCCTTTCCCAGAACAGACCAATGGCCTGGCCAAGGGCCGCTTCCCGATCAAAACTGGGACTTCTCGCCATGGATATCACCGTTAATTGCGGTTTTGAATGTTCGTTCAACTATATATTGAATGATCACTCAGTAACAGGTACCGTTATGATGCTGCTGAAAATTCCCGGAAACCCCTCCCGCTCTCAACGTGGCCGGTAGAATATTCTAATGAACCGTTCCCTATGGGCTTTCCGGCTCACTTTTCTGATCATAGTCGTACTCGTAATGGGGGCCATTTGGCTGCTTCTTCGTCAACTGGGTATGCCTGTTAGTCTGGCGCCAGAAGTGTTGGCTGAGTGGCTTAATCAGCAGGGCATGTCCGGGCCTCTGTTGCTGATGCTGTTGATGATCCTCGCGGTGGTTGTCGGACCGATTCCGACACTGCCCATCAGTGCTGCTTCAGGTCTCGTTTACGGCGTGTTCACTGGAACTGCAATCGCAGTGTCGGGTGCCCTCGCCGGGTCTATCATTGCTTTTTATCTGGCGCGGGTACTGGGGCGTGAGGCTGTTAGGCGCAAACTGGGCGATAACCCGGTATTTTCAGCCACCGGTTCCCAGCGTTTTCTGTTCATGGCGGTGACGCTGACGCGCCTGATTCCGCTGTTTTCGTTTGCGCTGATCAGTTATGCCGCCGGTGTCACTGCGATATCGTTCTGGCGCTACGCGCTCGCGACCACCCTTGGCATGCTGCCCATGACTTTCGTTTTCGCCGGACTGGGTCACAGCTTTGAGCTGAACCCTTTGCTGACTGTGGTGGCCGCTGTCGTCATTCTGGTGGTCATGAGCACTCTGCCGCTGTATCTCAGCAGGCGCCCCCATTCCCGACTGTCTCGTTTTTTGCACCTGGATACTAAGGCCTGAGGTTTCGAGCATCGCCTGTGTAACAAAGCGGCATTGTCTTTGTCTGTAGCCATGATTCTGAAGTATGACTGACGAAACTGACTTGGGAGCGATTATGCGTGGATATCGATTAATGACAGGCTTTCTTGCATGGATTCTATTGCCAAGCCTGGTATGGGCGGATATCAATCCCGGCCTCTACAAACCCTACCAAAGCCTTTTATCCAACTATCTTATTGAAGAGACATTGCCTGGTAACGGGCTGGTCTCTGCTTTCGATTACCAAGCCGCCTTGGCGGATACAGATTTGGCGCAGACGCTGGAACAGCAGCGCAAAGCTCTGGCGGAATTTGATACCGGAACCCTGGAGGCTCAGAAAGAGTCTGTGGCCTTCTGGGTTAATGCCTACAATTTTTTCATGCTCGAACAGATTCTTACCGAAAGGCCGGATGGCCAGCTTGTTTCATCCGTCTGGGATTACGGCGGCCGGGTAAATCCGTTTGTCGACAGTGTTTTTGAGCGGGAGAGCTTTGTGATTGGTGGGGAGCGCTTCAGCCTGAGCCAGATCGAAAAAAGCGTTTTGCTGGGTAAGGATTATCAATCCTGGGGCTGGAAGGATGCGCGGGTTCACTTTGCGGTGAACTGTGCCTCTGTTGGCTGCCCACCCCTGCGGAACACGCTCTATACTGCTGACAATCTTGAAGGCTTGCTGGCAGAGAATACCCGGCGCGCATTGAATACCGACCGCCACCTGAAGATACAAGGCGATACCCTCTACGTAACGGAATTGTTCAAGTGGTATCAGGACGATTTCAGCGAGGCGTCCGGTTCCACAAAGGCTTTTATTGAGGAATGGGCGGATTCTGCAGTGGTGAAAGGGGTTGCCGGGACATCGAGTATAAAGTTCATCAACTACGACTGGGCTTTGAACTTGCGAGCTAACTTTCCCGAATTGCGTTAGTTATTGATCGCCAAAAAACGCCTATTATTTTCGGAGTTTCTGTAACTTTCACCAAAGTCATGTGTCCCGAAGATTCAAATTTTTGAATTTTCTGACCGAGCAAGGATCAAAGATCGTGGAATCCATCTATTACGTCCTTTGTTGGCATTGTCACCGACGCTGCAAACACAGCCACGAAACCCGCTCCTGCCCCCAGCGGCGTGCCAGCCGACATGGTGTCGTGGCAGTATCATGACCCGGAATCTGAACCACGGGCAAAGCGGACTGTTCCACGCCCTTGGCGTATCGGAAACGGGCCTTGAAAACCTCCTGGTGGACACCGTCTGGCGCGGACAATCCCTGCGCTTCCTCCCGGACACCGGGTTGGCCCACGCCCATGTGCGTCTTGGCAACAGCGGCCAGTTACTGCGTATTCCCAAACAAAGCCAGGTGGGCCTGGATCCAGAACCGCATCTGGCCCATGAAGCAATCTGTTTTCAGGCGGCGGCGCCCTCTTTGGTGACCCCAGCATTGCACCAGGTGTTACCGGTCAGCCCGGCGCTGCCCCGGGGAGCTTTGGTGCTGGATTATGTGGATGGTGTTCCATTGGCGTTGCCTGAGCATGTGGCGTCTCTGAGCCTGTCATTGGCGAGAATACATTGTGTTGATGTGCCACCAGCCATTCACCGGCGCCTGAGCCTTCTTGAAGATCCGTTGGCCAGCATGATTCGGGAAATCCGGACTCAGGTGGAGTTCCTGGCGCGTGCCGGTGTGTCCGCCGACGTTCAGGCCCGGGTGCAGGGGCAGCTTGAGATTGCCACCAGACTGACCGGCCTGGATGAGCGACCGCCAGAAAGCCTGATCACCTTTGATGCCCACCCCGGCAACTTTCTGGTCGATAAAAAAGGCGCCGCCTGGATGGTGGACCTTGAAAAGTGTCGCATCAGTTATCCGGGCTTCGACCTGGCCCACAGCACCCTGTACACCTCGACCACCTGGGACATGAACTCTTACGCCGTTCTGGGGGTCCACGATATCGCCTATGCGTATCAGTCATGGGAGCAGGCTTTCGGTGCCAGGGGCGCCGATCACCGCCCCTGGCATGTGCCGCTTCGCCGACTTATGTGGTTGTGGTCAACGACCTGGTGCGCAAAGTGGCTGGCATTGTCCCGGGATACATCCGGGCCGGACAGGGGCCAGAACTGGTCTGAATCCAATAATGAAGATGCCCTCAATGCCCATGTGCGGGATCGGGCGAACCATTACCTGGAACCGGCGGTTATTGACGCCATCGTATCGGAATTCGATGAACTGGAACGGCTGCTGGCTTAGCCGGTTAGCTGAACAAATTTTGACCAACTAATAACGACAACGACAAACAGAGGTTCTGATGAAGTCTACTTTACTGGCGTTATCCGTGAGTCTGGCGCTGCCGCTGGGCAGCCATGCCGCAGTATCCGATGAATGGCCGGCCATTGTTGAGCAGGCGCGCGGACAAACGGTTTATTTCAACGCGTGGGGCGGAGAATCGAACACCAATAACACCATCCGCTGGGCCGCGGGGCAGGTCGAGGAACGTTACGGTATCGACCTTGTCCACGTGAAACTGGGTGATACCGCCGAGGCCGTTTCACGGGTCGTTGCGGAAAAGCAGGGGGGTAACACCTCCGAAGGCGCTGTTGACCTGATCTGGATAAACGGCGAGAACTTCGCAACGCTTAAGGAGGCAGGCCTGCTGTTTAGCCCCTGGGTCGGGCAACTGCCGAACTTCAGCCTGACAGACCCCGAAAACAACCCCGCAGTAACGACCGACTTTACCGTGCCGGTGGAGGGCATGGAGGCGCCCTGGGGCAAGGCGCAGGTGGTGTTCTATTACGACAAATCGCTGACGGACAACCCTCCGGGCTCGATGCCTGAGCTGCTTGAATGGGCGCAGGAAAATCCCGGTGAGTTTTCCTATCCCAAGCCGCCTCAGTATCTGGGCACCACGTTCCTGAAACAGGCTTTAATTGAACTCACAGGCGATGGAGACGCGCTGTATGGACCGGTTGCCGAGGCAGATTTTGAGGCGGTCACAGCGCCACTCTGGAATTTTCTGGATCAACTTCACCCACACCTTTGGCGGTCCGCCCGTAATTTTCCCGACAATGGTCCGTCTCTGCGTCGCCTGATGGGGGATGGGGAGCTCAGCCTGGCTTTCTCCTTCTGGCCCGCCGAGGTGCCAGCCGCCATCGCGAACAACGAGCTGCCGCCAACGGTGGAGAGCTATGTGCTGGACGGGGGCACAATCGGCAACGTCAGCTTTCTGGCCATACCCTTCAACGCGCAGCATAAGTCAGCCGCCATGGTGGTGGCGAATTTTCTGCTGTCCCCGGAAGCCCAGGCCTACGCGCAGCATCCGGACAACTGGGGCTTCCTGACGGTGCTATCCATGAATCAACTGGACGCCGAACAGAAAGCCCTGTTCGAAGCATTACCGTCGCCTAAGGGCGGAGTGACACCGGCAGAGCTCCAGCAGGTCGTGGAGGAACCTCATGCCAGCTGGGTTGAGGCCCTGGAGGCCGCCTGGCTTGAGCGATACAGCGGCAACTGACCCCATTTGATGATGATCTGAGCTTGCCAATGCTGCGCCTTGCACCCTGGATTATTGTTCTCAGTCTGGTCTTGCCGGTGGTAGGAGGCACCTTGTTTACCGTGCCACCGGCTTTTGGCTACCTGCCTGTACTTGGGGGCGATGACTGGTCGTTTCGTCCGTGGCTTGAGCTGGCGGCAACGCCCGGCATTCTGCGGTCGGTTGCCGTGAGTTTTAGTAGTGGCCTGTTGGCGACCGGCCTGGCGTTGATCATCGTCTTTCTGTTTCTGTCGACCATTGCCAATACCCGGTTTGATCGCTGGATCCAGCGGCTGGTTTCTCCCCTGTTGTCGATCCCCCATGCCGCCGCGGCGTTTGGGTTTGCTTTTCTGGTCGCGCCTTCCGGCTTGCTGCTGCGGTGGCTTTCCCCGTCATTGACCGGGTTTGAGCGTCCACCGGATTGGCTGTTGCTGAATGATCCTTTCGGCATGTCGCTGATCAGCGGCCTGGTGTTCAAGGAAATTCCTTTCCTGCTGCTGGTCAGTCTGGCGGGTTTGCCCCAGCTCAATGCAGGTCAGCGAGTCATGCTGGCACGTTCCCTGGGTTACCTGCCTCGGGTTGCCTGGTTCAAAACGGTGGCTCCGGCACTTTATCCGCTGATCCGACTGCCAGTGTATGCGGTGCTGGCGTTTGCCACGTCCACGGTGGATGTGGCGATGATTCTGGGGCCCAATTTACCTTCCACCCTGAGTGTTCAGGTGGTGCAGTGGTTCAATGACCCTGATCTTTCCCGCCGTTTTCTGGCCTCGGCTGGAGCGCTGCTTCAGCTTCTGGTGACCGTATCGACGTTGTCAGTTTGGTGGGGGTTGGAGAAACTGATTGGCGCGGGCTTCAATGCCTGGATAGCCGGCGGCAACCGGCAGCGATCGGATGGCACGTTATGGCTGGCTGGCCGGGGACTCATGTTGATTGCAACGTTGTTTCCGGTGCTGGGGCTATTCGCCCTCGCGCTCAACTCCGTCGCCGGCTTCTGGCGTTTTCCCGACGCCTGGCCAGGGTCCATTACCCCGAGCCACTGGCTGCAGGCACTGCCGGATTTGGCCCGGCCGTTCTGGATGACCATGGTCATTGCGACGGCGGCATCTGTGCTGGCGGTGGTCATGGTGCTCGCTGCGTTGGAGCATGAACAGCGGCGGAACCAACCGGCTACACGCGCGCTCTGGCTGCTTTATCTGCCATTGCTGGTGCCGCAGGTGGGCTTTCTGTCCGGCATTACCGTGCTAAGCCAAATAGCGGGGCAGGCGCCGGCGCTCTGGGTGGTGGTCTGGGCCCACCTGCTTTTTGTGTTGCCTTATGTGTATCTGACGCTGGTGGAACCCTACCGTCGCTTTGATTTCCGGTGGGTCATTCTGGGCCGATCATTGGGACTCTCGGTCAATCAGGCTTTCTGGCGCATTCGATTGCCGATGATGCTGAGGCCGGTGCTGACCGCGATGGCTTTGGGCGTGGCGATCAGCGTCAGTCAGTACCTGCCTACCCAGATGCTGGGGGGCGGGCGCATCGTCACGGTGACGACGGAGGCGGTGGCACTGTCATCGGGCGGGGATCGCCGTCTTATCGGGGTCTGGTCTATGGTGCAGGCCATTACACCTTTCATCGGTTTTCTGCTGGCATTACTGATTCCGAGGTTATTATGGAAAGAACGTCGGGGCATGCAGGCCCTTTAGCTGAGCCTGGCTGCTTACAACTGCAGGACGTTGCCTTGGAGCTGCATGGGCATCGTCTGCTGCATCTTACAGAAACCATCAGTCCCGGTGGAGTGCTAACCGTCATGGGCCCCTCCGGCTCTGGCAAATCGACGCTGCTGGCCTGGATTGCCGGCTTCATGTCGCCCAGCTTTCACGCGACCGGCCGGGCCATTCTGGATGGTGAGGATATTACCGGCCGACCGGCAGAAAAGACCGGGGTGGGTCTGCTGTTCCAGGACCCGTTGCTGTTTCCGCATTTGTCAGTAGCCGGAAACGTAAGATTTGGTGCTCGCGGAGGAAAAGACGACGTCGCCGAGCGGGTGGAAAGTGCGCTTGCCAGTGTTGGCCTGGCGGGGTTCGGACACCGCGACCCCGAGACGCTTTCAGGTGGACAGCGGGCGCGGGTCGCGCTGGTAAGGCTGATAATTTCCCGACCCCGGGCCATCCTGCTGGATGAGCCCTTTTCCAAGCTAGATGCGCCCTTGCGGCGCGAATTGCGCGCTGTCGTTTTTGAGCACCTGCGTCAACAGAATGTGCCTGCGGTGCTGGTAACACACGATCAGGAAGATGCCGACGCGGCTGGCGGTATTATTGTCAGAATCGACTGATTTGTTGGGCCTTGCCATGCAGCAAGGACAATGCAACGAAGCCTGCAACTGCTAGTGGCCGGGTCAAGCCGTTACCTGTAATTTGTAATGAGACGATGTCCAAGATGGTCGAAAAAAAGGAGCGATCAATGAACAAAGTGTGCGTGATTATTGGTGTAGGTCCCGGTAACGGTGAAGCATTGGCCCGCCGTTTCAGTGAGGGCGGCTTCCAGGTGGCGATGCTGGCGCGCAGCCGGGATTACCTCGAATCCCTGGCGCAACAGATTCCGAATACTCATGCCTATGAGTACGATGCCACAGAGATTGATAGCGTGGATTCAACGTTCCAGGCGATCGAGCAGATACTCGGCCCGGTATCGGTGCTGCTCTACAATGCCGGGGCTGGTGTTTTCAAGAATGTGGAGGAGGCCAGCTTCGACGATTTTGAGGCCAGCTGGCGCACCAACGTCCAAGGCCTTGTAGCGGCCACCAAGGCAGTTTTGCCGCAACTGCGCCAGCACGACACGGCCAGTATTGTGGTGACCAGTGCGTCTGCTGCGACCCGGGGGCGGGCAAATTCTGCGCCTTTCGCTTCGGCCAAGGCGGCCCAGCGCAGCCTGGCGCAATCCCTTGCCCGGCAGTTGGGGCCGGAAAGAATTCATGTGGCCAACGTGGTGATTGACGGCGTGGTGGATTTGCCACGTACCCGCGAGTGGCTGCATGACAAAACGGATGATTTTTTCGTCAACCCATCTGCCGTGGCGGATGCCATTTGGACCCTGTGTCACCAGGATCCTTCGGCCTGGACCTTCGAACTGGACATAAGACCGTTCGGGGAAAACTGGTAACGGTGTCGAGATTGCAGTTTAAGGCTCAGTCCGAGGGCGACTGATCCTGAAAGAGTTGATGCGCCTCAGCGAGGGCGCCCATGACCATTTCCGCCGAGTCCATGGGGATCTCGCGGATCACCCTTTGGTCATAAGGCCGAAACACTTGCACACTGTTGGTTGTGTTCACAGTTGGCATGTTTTCTCCTTAAGCATGACGTTGAGGATTTCGTGATTGAGTGAGTAATCCACGGGCAGTTCAATGACGTGAACCCCGGTAGACGCCAAGCATGTGTCCAGAGTTTGTTGAAAGTGCTCATCGTTTTGTATCCGGTAGCCGTGGGCGCCGTAACTTTGGGCGTAAGTAACAAAATCCGGGTTGGCATAATCCAAACCAAAATTATCAAAACCCATGGCATGCTGTTTCCATTTAATCATGCCGTAGGCATTGTCGTTGACGATGATCACCACGAGATTAAGCTTCAGGCGAACAGCGGTTTCCAGCTCCTGTGAGTTCATCATGAAACCGCCATCACCACAAACAGCCACGACTTGAGTATTGGGGTACAGCATTTTAGCCATCATGGCGCTGGACAAGCCCGCGCCCATCGTAGCCAGTGCATTATCCAGCAGCATGGTGTTGGGGAAATAACATTTGTAGTTGCGGGCAAACCATATTTTGTAAACGCCGTTATCCAGGCTAAGCACTGCATCTTCCGCCAGGGTTTCCCGCAGCACATGTACTAAACGTTGCGGCAGCATCGGGAACCGGGTATCGAGAAAATACTTCGACAGATGCTGGTCTACTTCTGTTTTGATGGTTTTGAAAAAGGACAGGTCCCAATGGTTCTTGTTTTCAATAAGCTTCGCCAGTTGCTGCACGGAAAAGGCAATATCTCCCACCACGTTGAGTTGGGGGAAGTACACCGCGTCCACCTCGGCGGGTGAGAAATTCACATGAATTACTTGCTTGCCGCCATGCTCCATAAAGAACGGTGGCTTTTCCACTACATCATGGCCCACATTGATAATCAGATCCGCTCGGTCAATGGCGCAATGCAGGAAATCGTGGTCGGACAAGGCGGCTGATCCCAGGTAAAGGGGATGGCGTTCGTCGACAACACCTTTGCCCATTTGGGTCGTGAAAAACGGAATGCCGGTGGCCTCGACGAAAGCCGTCAATGCCTCGCTGACGCGTTTACGGTTAGCACCCGCCCCGATCAACAGCAGCGGGCTTTTTGCCGCCTCGATCATGCTGGTTGCTTCGCGCAGCACGTCTTCCGTGGCGTGGGGGCGGCGATGACCAATGGGCGGAAAAACCGTCTCCGCGCATTCCTCGTCGGCGATGTCCTCCGGTAATTCCAGGTGCACCGCCCCCGGCCTTTCTTCGATGGCCAGGCGAAAAGACTCGCGCACCAGTGAGGCGATGGTGTTGCCATTGACAATCTGCTTGGTGAATTTAGTAACCGAGCGCATCAAATCCACCACATCGAGGATTTGAAAGCGACCTTGCTTGCTTGTTTTGATCGGTTTTTGCCCAGTAATCATGAGCATCGGCATGGCGCCCAACTGGGCGAAAGCCGCCGGCGTGATCAGATTGGTTGCGCCAGGCCCAAGCGTTGCCAGGCAGACGCCGGGCTGGCCCGTTAAACGGCCATAGGTGGCGGCCATGAACCCCGCGCCTTGTTCGTGACGGGTGAGAATCAAGCGGATGCTCGAGTTTTTTAATGAATTCAGTAAATCGAGATTTTCTTCGCCGGGAACGCCAAAAATGTACTGGACTCCCTCATTTTCCAACGCTTTTACGAATAAGTCAGATGCTTTCATCAGTCTTGCGCGATATTTTCTGTCGCTGGGCACGTTGTTGGTCATTGGAAATCCTTATTGGTCAGGCTCAGAATTGGAGATCAAGAAAGTGCACTTCTAGCGCCAACTGTACGCAGTTGCCAGGGCCGCTTTTGGGCTGGCCATTTAGCAACGGGAAAAGCTCATCTTTCGACCCCCTCGTTCGGGACATCACGTTTACCCTGCAGCGAATGAATGATCGGACATCGCTGCGGGTCTTCACTGCACCGGCAACGTTCCACTAGACTATCCAGAGTGGATTCCATCTGTCGCAAGCTGGCGATCTTGCGTCGCAAATCATCCAGTTTGCGCTCAGCCAGGGCTCGAGTCTCATCACAGTGGGCGCCGTCTTCCAGCTTAAGCAGCCCTCCGATTTCATCCAGACTGAATCCCAGCCATTGGGCCATTCGAATGAAGTGAAGGCGCGCCAATGCCTGCTCGTCGTAATGACGAATGCTGCCATAGGGTTTTTCAGGTTCAGCCACCAGTCCTCTGCGCTGGTAATAGCGGATGGTTTCCACACCCATACCGGCGGCCTTGGCCAGTACACCGATAGTCATTGAGCATTGTTTTTTAGACATAGGGCTTGATTCCGTAGCTGACTACGGGAGTAACCTTAACGCCGTCATCCATGTCATGAAAGGAACCATTGTAATGTCAGAATCAAAAGCAGGTCGCGGTTCGCTGATTGCTGGGGGCATTGCAGCTGTCGTGGCCCCTTGGTGTTAATCACGTTGGGCATTTCCGGCGCCTGGATCGGCAACCTGGCCGCCCTGGAACCCTTTCGACCATGGTTCATCGGGGCTGCGCTGGTGGCAATGACTTTTGCCTGGCGTCAGATATACCGGCCTGCGGAGGCCAGCCAGGCATGACCTGCTCGGCCTGCCCAATCACCGTCAAAGTTGTTCTCAACCGGGTCGAGGGAGTGAATGCTGTCGATGTCCGTTATGAAGAACGTGATGCTACGGTCACCTTCGACGATGCGAAAACCTCCGTTGAGGCACTGACTCAAGCCACGACTAACGCAGGCTATCCGTCCACGCTGAAACAAAGCCAGGCGACACAGGAGTAACCATGCACAACCCCAAAACCCTGTTGCGGGTGAGTGTCATTGGCACCGTGCTGGTTGCGCTTTGCTGCTTTACGCCGATATTGGTGATTTTGCTTGGGACGGTAGGCCTGGCTGCGCTGACCGGTTATCTCGACTACGTGCTGTTGCCCGCGCTCGCCTTTTTTATTGGCCTGACCTGCTATGCCGTATGGCGCAAGAAGAAACACGATGCCTGCTGCGATAGCCCATCGACTAAGGAGCAACGTTTATGAGTGACAACAACTTCCACATTGCAGTGATTGGCAGCGGCGGTAGTGCCATGGCCGCCGCCCTGAAGGCGACTGAACGCGGTGCCCGAGTGACACTGATCGAGCGCGGCACCCTCGGCGGAACCTGCGTCAACATTGGCTGTGTGCCCTCCAAAATCATGATCCGGGCGGCCCACATCGCTCATTTGCGCCGCAAAAGTCCATTTGATGAAAGCATCACGGCGACCGAACCCATGATCGACCGGCCCCTGTTGCTGGCCCAACAGCAGGCCCGTGTTGATGAACTGCGCCGCGCCAAGTATGAAGGGATTCTGGCAGACAATCCTGATATCACTGTCGTGCAGGGTGAGGCTCGTTTTAAGGATGCCCGTACGCTGTTGGTCAATGGTACCGACGGCAAGGAACACAAGATCGGCTTTGACCGTGCGTTCATTGGTACCGGTGCGCGACCAACCATTCCCCCGATTCCGGGCTTGTCCGGTACGCTATACTGGACATCCACCACTGCGCTTGCCAGTGACACCATTCCGGACCGACTGATTGTCATCGGGGCCTCGGTGGTGGCGGTGGAACTGGCCCAGGCGTTTGCCCGGCTGGGCAGCGAGGTGACGATTCTGGCACGCAGCCGGCTATTATCTCGTGAAGACCCCGCTGTTGGAGAAGCCATTCAAACAGCGTTTCAGGCTGAGCGTATAAGCGTCCTGAATGACACGCAAGCGAGCCAGGTCAGCTATACCAATGATGAATTCATTGTCGACTCGAATGCCGGGGAGCTGCGGGCCGATCGACTTCTGGTCGCGGTAGGTCGCACCCCGAACACTGAAAGGCTGAACTTGGATGCGATCGACGTAGAGACCGATCACGGTGCCGTCATCGTGAACGAGCAACTCCAGACTCGGGTGCCGGGCATTTACGCCGCTGGAGACTGTACCAACCAGCCCCAGTTTGTTTATGTAGCAGCCGCCGGAGGCAGCCGGGCTGCGGTGAATATGACCGGTGGCGATGCACGGCTGGATCTCAGCGCCATGCCGGCGGTGGTCTTTACCAATCCCCAGGTGGCTACTGTCGGCCTGACAGCAGCCGAGGCCATCAGGCGGGGCTTCAAAGTGGACACCCGTTCGCTCAATCTGGAAAACGTGCCGCGGGCGCTGGTGAATTTCGAGACTGGCGGTTTTATCAAGATGGTGGCCGAGCGTAGCTCAGGACGGTTGCTTGGGGTCCAGGCGGTCACCGGCGAGGCGGGTGAACTGATCCAGACGGCGGTGATGGCATTGCGTGCGCGCATGACAGTGCAAGAGGTGGGCGCCGAGCTGTTTCCCTATCTCACCATGGTGGAGGGGCTGAAGCTCTGTGCCCAAACCTTTACCAAGGACGTCAGCAAGTTGTCTTGTTGTGCCGCCTGACAAAGGTGAATGCACCTCAAGTTCAGGTAGAACATTACGCCACAGGTAGGGCCAGGTAGGCTGCCAAGTCAGTAGGTTATGAAACGAGGTGCCTGCTCTCTACACATTTCGAAGCTCACCGTTATCAACCACGGCCGGTCATTGCGGCCCCTGCCACATTCTCCGGCATCGAGCTTTCACGAATAGGGTTCTGAGCCGCAGAAAAGCTCAGTTCTTGGTGTGACAGTTGCAAATCACATGTGTCTCTATCTTCGAAACGCCAACAATCCCTTCAGCTATCAGACCAACCCGGACGTTAATGCCCTGACCCTGGTTGCCGACATGGTTGAAATCGTGGGCCTCAATAGCAAGCCTGTCGCTTTGGAAACCGGCTCTGTGGTTGAGCGGCTGGTCTGGGAATCCCAAGATGAAATAGCCCGCAGCGGCGGCTTCAAGAACCTGGTTTCCGGAACCGACACGGCGGCGTATCTGCCTTTCATGGCGCTGCCACGACTGTCCGACTGGGTGGTGTCCAGGTATTGTCTGACCGCCCTCTTCAGCAACCACATCTCGAACGCTGGGTGGCGGAAGACACCCTCAGTGAAGGTCAGGTGTATCTATACGACACTCGCCTCGATCACCTGAGCGGTCTGAACGAAACCGCCTCGCTGATCTGGCTGATGGCCACCGAAGGTGCAGGGCCGGACGACATTGCTGCAACCCTTTACAAATCGGCCAGCCGGCAGCAACGGCAACGCTTACCTAAACACTTTCAAGAATTACCTAAACACTTTCAAGAATCAGTACCCTCACTTTGTTGCCATGGGCAAGCGAGACTTCGGTATGGACATGGTGCACCTAGATGAAATGGTCCAGATATGCATGATGGCCGCCGAGCCTCTTTAGTGGGATTCCAAGGAGTTGGCAGCATTGACCGAATACACTCCCCAGGAGCAGCAGAAGTGTATCGATAAGCAGTAGCGTTGTTTGCATTGACAAGTCCATTGTCGATCTTGGGTGGGGCCACGCGCCCCGTTTTTTGTGCGCCCGGCACGGGCGCACTCCTGGAGGTGCAAGTCCTCCCGTAAGCTGGCCACAGCAAACGAAGTGAAGCGCAACTGCGGAAGGGTGACCGACCGTGGGGAGGAAGCGTGGAGCGTAAACCGCGAGCCGATGAACAAGAATCGGATATGAGGCGCTGCTAAGCAGGGCGAGCGGGCAAGAAGCC
>Ga0314774_1001412_pt1 | contig 15422 bp, 18 predicted proteins | sample MetaGCBIA2018_FD_204515 | JGI IMG/M metagenome (GOLD analysis project Ga0314774, IMG submission 204515) | Cryopeg brine microbial communities from Beaufort Sea near Barrow, Alaska, United States - CBIA 2018 | ecosystem: Environmental > Aquatic > Marine > Coastal | place: USA: Alaska | collected... | reverse complement strand
CACCGGTCTGGTCAATCAGGAGGCGGTGACGGTACAGAGCTGCATTGAATTCGGTTTCTGTCACACCGGGCAGATACTTCTTGTGGAAGTCGCGCGGGGTGATGCCGTCGTTCAGCTCGATGGACTCTTTGAACTCCTCGGCAACCTCAGCGCGAGTCGTTGCCGAAATGGCGCGCTGCTCAGACTCCATCGCGAGTTCGAGGATCTGCATGCGGGTGAGTTCAGCCGGTGCCGGGACCACCTGGCGCGCCATGTCGAAGAATGTCCGGACGAGAGCCTTCTTGAACGCCCGTACCTGATCCGTGTTTCGCTGGAACGTCATCAGGAGCGTTGCCTGCTGCTCGTTTAGGAGGGCGATGCGTGTGTCTCCACCGCCGTGCCGGCCTGCAAATCTTGGTCGCATTTCAAATGCGACCAAGCCGAACTCCTCAAAATCGCTGAGGTTGCTCTGGATCAGCTGGAGAACTGCGCGGTGCTCAACGCCAGACCCATCAGCGACAGTCTGGGACGAGATGACCAGAGTGCCGCTGTAGGTGAAGATGTCGAGGCCGGTCATTATGATGCGACGTTCGGTGTGAGGAGCGCGAGGACATCCCCGCGGAGGAACCGGCGGTGATTCGCCGGCGTTCGGACAGTGGCTAGAATGCCCTTGTCTGAGTAGCGGCGAATCGTGTCGGTGCTGAAGCGCGCGATGCGTGCAGCCTCAGAGACAGTGACGTAATCGTCAGGTTCTTGTGTATGCGTAACTTCCATAGCAAGAGTATGCATGCGTAAGCTAGGTATGGCAACCCATTCATCCCAGAGTTTCGTATTTTGCCCAACCTTGCATAACTATGCATAACTGTGCATAATGGGTCTATGAACACGCAACGCGCACATGCCTACGGGAATGTCCCTACCTGGACGTTCGGAGACAAGGTAAGGAAGGCCCGCGACATCAGCGGCCTCCTGCAAAAAGAGTTCGCCGCAGCCATCGACATCACGGCCAGCTCCCTAGCCGCCTATGAAACTGGTCGATCGACACCGCGTTTCAACGATGCGCCTCGCATTGCCAAGCGCATTCAGATGCTGACCAGCATCCCGTTCGAGTGGTTCCTGGTCGAAGACGTGCCGACACCGACTGACGGCAATGATGGGTGGGCCCCGTCGGGCTCGAACCGACGACCCAAGGATTATCAGGGCGACGGTACAACCGATGATGACGCCCTCCCCCCCGTGTCTGACCTTGCTGCCGAGCGTGAGCGCCGGCACCCGTCAATGGTTGAGGTCAGCGCATGAGCACCACCGGGGACCGGCGCACGGGGGAACATACCGTCGAATCATGGCGGGACTACTACAGGGCGGGCGGGCGGCGCGTTCAGTTCGTCGGCATCCTCGGCAACGCTGTCGGGGTCCACGGTGCGATCAAGCGCGTGACCACGGCAAGCGTCTTCATACTCGTCGACGGTGCGGCCAATCCCGAGGCATTTCATCCCGCCGACTTGCGCGCCGCCCCTGTGCGCGCGCGAATCGTAGTCTAACCGCGAATGGGCACTCCGGCCGTAGAGTCAGGGATGATTCAATGGAGAACAATGCTGGACGAGTATGCGACATTTCAGATGGCGAAGGGGCTAGCTAGGCGCACCATCCAAAACCGGCACGAGTGCATGAAGCTATTGGAGAAGGTGACGGGCAAGTCGCCAGGGGATATCACGAGGCAGGATCTTCTGCTTAGGCTTTCCCGCGACATCACGCCGTCATCCAAGCAGCGGGAGCGGTCCTACTTCCGGTCATTCTTCGGATTCCTGCACGACGAGGGGCACCGTACTGACGACCCCAGCTCGACCCTGCCGGCGATCAAGGCAAAGCGCGGCCGCCCGCGCCCACTGACTGCCGTTCAGGTGAATGCCATGTTGAACGGTGGGGCATACTCGCACACGCGGACCATGATCCTGCTCGCCGCGTACCAGGGCCTGCGCGCGCACGAGATCGCGAAGCTTCAAGGTCAGGACATTGACATGAGCTCAGGGATCCTTACTGTCATTGGCAAGGGGTCAGTGCGTGCCGAGCTGCCGTTGCACCCGGCAATTGCGGACGAGGCGCTGCACTACCCGGTACGCGGGTATTGGTTCCCAGGGCGCGGTACGAACACGACCGGGCACATTCACTCGAAGTCCGTGTCCGACCTGATGCGGCGGGCGCTAGACCGGGCAGGAATCACGACAGCGCGGCTCACAGGCCACTCGCTGCGCCACTTTTTTGGCACCGAGCTAGTGCGGGGCGGAACGGACCTACGGACGGCTCAGGAGCTACTGCGGCACTCGTCGCTGGCCACTACGCAGATATACGTGGAGATCGCGCAGGAGCAGCAAGAGGCGGCAATCCTGACACTGCCCGTGCTGCACGTACCTGAACGATCGGGGAGGATCGCAGCATGAGGCAACTGGACTTGAACCGGGACCCCAGCCACACGCCACCACTCCCCCAGTTGCTACCCGTGCATGCACAGGGAACGCCAACCGCGCTAAGCTCGTGGCAACACAGGGGGAACCAAGATGTTCGAGTACAAGCACGTCACGCTGCCGGCCGGCCGGATACCGAAGAGTGTCGGCTTCGACGCCGTTCTGTCGATGGAGCTCAATGAGTTCGCCGAACAGGGCTGGCGCGTTGTGAGCGTCACCCGCACTGGCATCGCTGACACGTTGCGCGGCGTTGTGCTTGAGCGGGCTCGGTCGTGAGCGACCTTCCAGAGAAGGGCTCACCCGAGTGGATCAAGGCCGAGCAGGCAAAGACGCCCCGGCCCGGCCGGAACGGCTGTCTAGGATGCCTCGGCGTCGTCGTGGCGATCTTCGTGGTGTCGGGCATTTTCGTGTGGTCGAGCAGCCAGGGCAATGACGTACCTGACCCAGCACGCGATCGTTATGAGGCCATCGCTCAGTGCGAGGAGCTCGTCACAAATCAGCTCAAGGCCCCGACGACTGCCGAGTTCGAGACGGCGGCGACGGTCAGCGGCGGCGAGTGGACCGTGACGGGCAGCGTGGCGTCTGAGAACAGCTTCGGTGCCATGCTGACGATGAACTTTGAATGCGCCGTGACCGTCCACGAGGACTCGGTGACGCGGCAACTCATCTCGCTGTCGTAGACAGCGCACCAATCGAAATCAAGGGGACACCATGACAGACCAGACCGAACAGCCAACGACGAGCATCGAGGATATGGACCGGGCTACCGCGAAGAGATTTGCATGGACGCTGTTTTGGCTCGGCCCCATTTCATTCGTCACGGCTCTCATGGTCTCCGGATTTGCGAGCTCCCAGTACGACGGTGCAGGCCTCGCGGCATTCGCGATTGCGCTGGCAATATTCGGCGCGCTCTCGATGCTGCTTTGGCTCACGGTGGGTGCACTCGGCGCCACCCGGGATAAGTAGCACCGCCAGCACGCGCAAAAGCCCCGCCACCTCGAGAGATGGCGGGGCTTCTTGCTGTTCGCTATGCGGCCGCGGTCAGGCGACGTCCTGATAGCTGCGTCGAGTGACACACCGCCAGACGGGCATGGCGCTGAACCCGAACTCTCGAGCGAGCTGGTGCGTGGAGACTCCGCCCGCGTCGTAGCGTGCTCGCATCTCGCGCACCACCGCGGCCGTCATGCGGGCGCCGCCAGCTGCTGTTCCACGATTGCGCGCCTGTCGACCCTTCGATACCATGTCGGCGGAGTTCTCGGCGTGCGTGCCTAAGAAGTGGTGCGAGGGTCGGCAGCACGGCGGATTGTCGCAGTGATGCAGGACGAGCATGCCGGGCGGGATAGGTCCGTTGGTCAGGGTCCACGACAGCCGGTGCGCAGTCATCGGAGCATTCTTGTATGTTGTCTGACCGTACGGAAGGCCTCCCTCTTGTCGGTGTCCCGTCCATTCCCAGCACCCGTCCCCATGCTGGCTCACACGGTCCCAGAATCGGGCCGCCGTGTTCTCGGGCGACCATCGCTCGTAATCAGCCTGAGTGCCCGCCACGAGGTGGGAGGGGTTGACACAGAGCGTGGTGCCGCACGTGACCCTCACCATCTCACCGGCCGCAAGGTTGCCGCCCGCAAGCATGAAGGAGATTGTGTGCGCGGGAACTCGGATGCGCTTTGGCTTCGACTGGGTGGTGAACTGGCCGTAGATGCCGCTGAGTGCGCCGGTCCACATCCAACAGTCGCTGGTCTTGGTGACGCGCTGCCAGTACTGCTTTTCTACCTCGGGAGGCAGTGTGTACGGGGCGGGAAGTATAGGCTCCACTGAGCCCTCCAATCGTTCGTGCGATTTACAGGGTTAGGCCCCGTGTGAATTCCTACATTCATTCGGGGCCGCTTCCATTGTATCGCAACGCTGCGCGGGTCCGAGTGGCGAGCGAACACCTGAGCGTCGCGCAGCGGGGCGCCAGCATCCAGTGCGGCCGTGATCGCAGCATGCCGCATCGTGTGCGGGTGAGTCCCGGCAGGGAGGCCCGCGCGCTTCACGAGGATCTTGCACCGGCCATAGGCGCCGCGCCTGTTCTGTGCCTTGCCCGCCCGGGTGAGCACGACCGGGCCAGTCGTCCGATCCCCTGCAGCGATGACGAGAGCGCGCAGCACAGGGACGGGGATGGGCATCGTGGCGTCCTTGTTGCCCTTACCCGTGAGCTGCAGCACGCGGTGCCCGCGCACCTCGCTCTGGAAGTCTTCGATCTGCACGTTGCACGCCTCGCTCACGCGCAGGCCCATGAGCCCCATGAGCGCGAACAGGGCACCGTCGCTGGGCGAGCTGGCTGACGCGACCTGCAGCAGCTTGCCGAGCTGGTGCCGGTCGAGGCCGAGCGCGCGAGTCTCGTCGTAGCTCACCTTCGGCATCCGCAGGAACACGGTCGGGTCTTTCGTCACGTAGTCGTCTGCCTGGGCGATGCGGTAGAAGCCGCAGAGCGTCGACAGTTTGCCGTGCACGGTGGCCGCGTTGTTGCCACGCACGTCCTCAAGGTGCCGGGCGTACAGCTCGAGGTGCACGCGCTGCGCATCGAGGGGTGCCAGGCCGTTGGCCGAGCACCACTCGAAGAAGAACCGGAGGTCGTTGGTGTACTTGTACCGGGTGTCGCCCTTGTACCGGACGAGGAAGGCCAGAGCGGCCATTTCCTCAATCGTCATGCCCGGCTTGAAAGTTGGCGCGAGGGCTGTAGGGTTTTGCATGTTGGCTCCAGTTGCTTAGCGGTGATGGATGCCGGCACCGCCCTGCTCGATGTTTCCGCATCGAGTGGGGCCTTTTTGTGCCGTGCGTGTGACTCTACTCCACCCCCACCGACAAACGACGAAAAGCCCCCCATTCCGAAGAATGAGGGGCAAGCCGTGCAACAGTCTGGGCGAGGGTGACGGGTTAGCCGAGTGAGCCAGCGGAGGTTGGCGCGAAGTGCAGGTGATCGAACCACGCTTCACCCTGCGTGTTGAGCAGAATGAAGTCGATCCTCACCTGCTTGGTCCCTGCGGGCATCACCCCGGCTGCCGTGAGCCGGGTCCATGACGCGACCGCATCTGCCGATGCGACCGTGCCGCCTAGGTTCACCCCGGCGAGGTCCATCGGCTGGTAGCGGATTTTTGCGTAAGAGCCTGTCCCCGCCACATAGGCGATTTTCGCCCGGCCCGATAGCGTGTAGCTTCTGCCCTCGACCGCTGGCACATACTGCGAGGCGTAGATGAAACCGGTCGGGTCAGTAGGTGACGACAGGTGGAAAGCTTGAGTTCCGGGCATTCCCGTGTCGGGCGTGACCGTGACCGTATCAAAGACCTTCCCTGTGCCCGTCGCACCCAATCCGGGCCAGCCGAGCACGCCCTGTTCTGCTCCGGGGTTGGTAAGAATCCCGCCCGCTGGGTAGGCATCCCGAATATTTATGACGGGCACTCCCAGCGTGTCACAAAGCGTAAACAGTTCCCGAAGCTCCGCGAGCGTGGTGGTAGTGCCTGCACGGTGGGAGTAGATGTTCACGATGACCGGCTGGGCTGCGGCCTTCCGCACCTCGGCAAGCATTCGCTGATGGCTGGACGACTGCCACTCATCCAGACGAGGCGTAATGAACATCCCGAAACGGTCATCAAGCGGAGTCGCCGCCATCGGGTTGCCCGCGCTCACCACTCGGTCATAGCGCCCGTAGAGTTCACGGTTAGTGCTGTCGTCCTGCCCGACGCCGCCGAACGGGTAGACAAACGAGGTGACTGGCACGCCGAAAATTGTTTCGAGGTTGGCCTTGGAATCGTCGTATTCTGCCACGCGAACGGGCACGGTAGAGTTTTTCATGTTCGCGTGCGTCTGTGAGTGTGAGGCTATTTCGCAGTGGGGCAAGGCTGCGGCGAGTTCTTGCGCCTGCGCGGTTGTCTGGTACAGGCCGTTGGGGTTATCGAGTAGTCCCGGCGTGTATGCGAAGGTGTGGTTCTGGTGCGGGAACTCATCGCGGAGCATGGGCAGGAGGTTTGTGTACCATTCGAGCCAGCCATCGTCCCATGAGATCGTGACCGCGCCGCGAGCGGATACGGGTTGCACGTCAACTCGTCGTGCAAAGGTGGTGGACTGACGGATACTTGCAGCCGAGGTCGGATCAGCGAGAACCGAGTCGACGACCGCGGCCGTGGGGGCCGTGAACACCCCCAAAGCGGACTGCGCGGCGACCTTGGCGAGGTCCGCCTGGCTGGCGTATGACTGCGCCGCCGTCGCCGAGATGTCGGCGGCGGCGGCGGCAGCTTGCGACAGCACGCGGTCCTCAACAACGATGCGGGTGGTTTCACCCTCGATGGGCGCGGACCCTTCGGTCCATTCAATGCGGGTGACTGCCATGACGCTCCTTGGTGCTTAGTTGGTTATTCGGCGGCGGGCTGGGCGGCGTCGCTGCCTGGCTGCGCAGCGTTGGCGAGGTCATCGGTCTTCGGGCCAGCGCCGAGCCCGAACCGAGTGAGTAGCTCATTCACTTTTTCGAGCGCCATGATGCGGGTGACGACGAGGGCGAGGGCCGCGATGAAAGCGGCGGCCGTGGCGATGAACCCGATCACCGGGGAAGTCGGCCAGAACTGCTCGACGAACTCGGACACGATCGGCAGCGCCAGCACGGCAACACCCGCGACGGCGAGGAACACCGACAGGCTGGTGCGGAAGGATGCGCGCCACGGGTGGACGACCTGGGTGGGTGAGGTGGTGGTCATGGTTTGTCTCCTGCGGGTTGGGCCGCGCACTCGTAGGTCGGCGCGGCGGGGTCGTACGGTTCAGTGCGAGTGCACTCTTGCTGTGTTCCGGTGGCGTCGGTGAACGTCCATGAGGCGGGGGACTCACCGCTGGGGCCGGGCGTCGTTGAGGTCGGCCCAGTCGCGCCGGCGGCGCCGTCTGTTCCGTCAGCCCCATCAGTGCCGTCTTGGCCGTCGCCGCCCGCCTGCCCCGGGACTGTCGAAGCTGGGCCAGTTGGCCCCTCGTCGCCGACCGGCCCGGGCGTCGTGGAGACCGCCCCTGCCTTGCCCTGGCAGTCCAAGCGCAGGCCGCAGTACACGGCGACTTGCTCTCGAACCTCGGCTGCAGTCGGTGGGCGGCCTGCCGCGCCAGTCGATCCAGTCGCCCCGTCGCTCCCCTGCTCCCCTGTGACGGTCTCAGCGGGCGGTGCGACAGGTGTCTCCCCTTGGCTCTGGACTTGGGCGCGCAGCGCGTCGTTGTTCGTGGACAGTTGTGCGACCTGCCCGGCCTGCCTGTCGATGGAGCCCATCAGGAACACCATCGCGCCGAGCAGCCCGATCACGGCGATCGCTGTAACAACATTGGGGCCAATGCCTTTTCGTGTACTCATGTCTGAAACCCTCCTTGGATGATGAATACGACGAACCCGGAAATGAACGGGCTGCCGATGAGGCCAATTACGGTCCAGCGGTTGCGCGCTTTCTGGTCATCGGCCCGGTTATCGGCGGCCGTCTCGGCGGCTTTCGCTTCCCGAATGCCGGTTTCGAGAGTGCCTAGCCGGGAGTTCATGCGGTCCCTGTCGGCGTTGTACACGTCAAGGGACACGACCTTGCCGGTGAGCTGGTGGATGGCTTCTTCGACGCGGGTGAGGCCCCGCATGAGTTCCCACGGTGTGGGCTCGGGGCCTTGGTCAGCCACCTACCTGCCGGCATGTGCACGAGTCGCAACTTGGGCCGCACGCGCAGGTGCTGGCCGGGTCATGGCGGCACATCAGGCGAGGCGCTCGCGTTCGCGCTTGTCCTGCTCATCCTGCACAGCCGCAGCAATGGCCGCGTAGTCCACATCTGCGCCGGCGCCACCCTGAGCCTGGGGCATCGCAGCGATGAGCGTGGACACGATCTCGGCGACGAGCCCCGAACGGCGGTTCGCAGCCTCTCGGATGAGCGTGGTTACCTCGTCCGGGGTAAGAACCTCGGCCCCGAAAACCTTCTCGTTCAGCGCATATGACCACCCCTGCGACGTGCTGGTATACGTCTGCGACGTGAACTCACTAATGAGGGCGATGGTGCCGCCCGCCACTTTGACAATCTTCATGTCTTCTTCTTTCGGTTCGGGTAAAGCAGTGATGACGATGGGGGCTTGGCTTGACGCCCCGGTGCTGGTGCCGCCGATGTAGGGGTTCGGGTCGATGATTCGGCCGTTGTGGCGGAGTTCGAAGTGCAGGTGCGGGCCGGATGCGTTTCCGGTGTTGCCCATGAGGCCGATCTGCTGGTGCGCTACGACCTCCTCGCCAACGGACACCATCGGGACCGTGTTCGGCATGTGCGCGTAAAGCGTGGTGTATCCGCCGCCGTGGTCGATGATGATGTAGTTCCCGTAGCCGCCGGATCGGTTGTTCCGCGCGGTCCTGGATGACCAGCGCGCCGCCGTCACCCGTCCAGCTGCAGCCGCGTACACCTGCCAGCCAGCGCCCCAGCCGTAGTCGTTCCCGTTGTGCGGGATGGTCGAAACGCCTGGCACGGGCTTGTCCAAGTACCGACGACCGGGCTCCTTGTTCGCCGGTCGAATTAGCGTGATCATCAGTCGCCGAATGCGATGTAGTTGAACGATGTCGGGAAGCCGGACACCGCCACTTCGTTCTGCATGACCCGGATGATCGCGCCCGTAGCGCTTCGAGAGACGACCTTGAGAGGCACTGGCCCGATGCCGCCGCCCGTATTAGAGTCAGTGACGACGATTGATGTGCAGGCAGACGTGAACGGCGTTGAGAACGTCACCGGAATGTCGCCGCCCTGCGAGCTCGTACCGGAACCGACCCCGGCGCGGATGAGTCCACTAACCTTCTTCCACGCGGCCACACCATTGGACACGTAGAGGGACTCCGTGGCCTCGACGTAGATCGTGCGCCCGACCCAGTTCCCCGTCGCCGGAAGATCGCTCGTCAGTGGCCGCGTCTCACCGACAATCGCATCGAAGTGCGCGTAGGTGGCGGTGATCTGCGCGGGGCCCTGCATCGGGCCGGTGTTGGCGACGCCCGTGTAATTCGTGCGGCCTGTCATGATTGCTCCTTGGTGGCCGAGGCCGGTCAGTTAGTCCAGGTGATGATGATTTGCCCCGAGGAAGATGCGGGGCCGTAGCGCCGCCACCCGAAGGTTTTGTACAGGCCGACGCCGAGAGCGGAGCCGGTCTTGAGTGCGTCGGCGAAAGCCATGATGCTCAAGTCGCGGGTACCGCCCGGGACGGACAGCGCGCCAGACAGGCTCGGTTCGCCGCCGCGCGACCCTTGGCCGTGCGTGCCCATGCGAGATGCGGTGCCGGGGACCTGATCCCACTCCTGCGTAAGGCGGATGCTCGCCGCCGAGATCGCGGCACCGTCCGGGATGGTGTCCCTGATCTGTGCGCCGTACCAGTAGAAGGCCGAGCGCCCATCGGACACTTCGGCGGCCTGTCCCGAGTACGATCCGTTGCGGTAGTTGCCCGAGTCGGTGGGGTAGAACGTTTTCGACTGCGTGCCTCCGCCTCCGGCGCCGCCCGGTGGGGTGAATTCGCCCACGACGGGTTCGCCGCCGTACGTCGACCCGACAGCGCGGCCCTCATGGTCAAGGCGTACCCGCTGCCCCGTCGAGTAAGCGCGCGTCGCATCGTACGGGTAGACGTACGTCACGCCGTCGTCGCCGAGGACCGTCACGACGCCATCAGCCGGCACCAGAAGCACGGTCCCGATCGGCGCGCGCGGCTTCGGGCCGAGGCACACCGGAGACTGGCCGAGATACCCGACCTGCACCCGATCTCCCGGCCACGGCACGAGTCCCACGAGGGGCATGTTCTGTGCGCCGCCGCCGACATTCACGACCGCGTACCCGCTCGCCAGATCGACGCTCACGCACTGGCCCTCCGAGGTCGAAGAGAACCCCGCGCGCAGACTCGCTGCGCCCTTCGCTACACCCTTACCGATGCTCATGCTTCCTCCGCCACAATCAGGGACACCGACACGCCAGCGAGCGGGTCCAAAGGGATGTCCATCCCCGCGACCTCGCCCAGTGCATCGCGGCCCGTGCGCGGGTCACGGATCCACCCGACGTCGCCGAGCTCAAGCAGGATCGCCTCAGGCCCACACACGACTTCGATGACGCGGGACCGACCAGAGGACAGCCGGGCGAGCATCGTGTCAGCCGCGGCATCCACGGCTGCCTGGGTTTCGTAGATCGGGGATGACGCCTTGTGTGTGCGGCCGCCGGCGCGTGCGACCGAGCGCGGGTTGGAATTGTCGGTGATCGACCGGAACGCGACCAGGTCATTGTTCGAGCTGGAGCGCACCTGCACCTGGTTCACGAAGTCGTTGCTCATGTCGTCGGCCCACTCGATCACCCCGTTGATATCGAAGACAGGATCGGTGACGGTCAGCCACCCGTCAGCGAGGCGAGGCCTGAGCACGCCTTCGCGGGTGAGGTGCGGGACGCCGCCGAGGATCGCGCAGAGCGTCGTGATCGCGTCGATTCGCGAGCCGTAAGCTGTCCCGAGCGGCACAGCCCGGTCAAGTAGTGACTCCTGCACGGGCACGGGGCACAGTCGCCGCAGCTCCTGATACGCAGACGCCCCAGGAACAGGCGACTCGACGTTTTGGAAGTCATCGGCGCGCATCGACTCGAAGCGATCCGCGAGCTTCAGGTTCACTTCCCAGCTGGTGACGATCGACCGCGTGCCGTACACCTCGTGGTGCTCAGCGGAGTCGTACGCGCGCTGGATCGGATACCGGCCGAGGGGAATGTCCCACGACTGCTCACCGATGATAACCGTTCGCCAGATCGCTAGTTCCTGCCCGTAGGTGGCGAGCGGGGCAGTCATGGAGCGGGGCACGAGGGACCCTGACGAGCCCAGCGCGCGGACCGTGCCTTGCGCCTGGATCTCGCCGGACCCGTCGAACTTTATTGACCCGGACGTGTCGAGGCGCACGCCCGCGGCCGTTACCGCGCCGAGGTAGAAGGCGCTGCATCGCACGTCGCCGCGCTGGTTCGTCTTGAGGGCGCGGCGCACCTCCTCGCTGACTTGCAGCATCTAGGCCTCCCGGGGTGGGTTATCTATGGCGTCGAGCCAGTTCGCATACGCGGCGTTGAAAAGCGCCCACGTGGGGAAAGCGTCGATGTACGCCTGCCATGTGACGACGGGCACGATGATGTCGAAGTCGGTGCGGGTGACTTCGGCGCCTGAGAGGTCCCACCCGGTGAACAGCGACCCGTACTGCGCTTCCCATACCGAGCGGTTGGGCTGGCCGATCGCAACGTTCAAGAGTCGGGGGATCCGGTGCGGTGGCGCTGAGCGGACTAGGACGATGGTGCGCATCAGAATCCGGTCGAGCATCGCCGCGTCGGTGAGGCTCTCCGTGCTGCATCGCAGCGACACATCCTCGAGCAGGCCCATGGACCCCATCAGGGCGATGGTCGTGTCCCCGAGGTTGACGAGACGCATCTGCCGTGTGCGCGACAGTTTCGCGCCGAACTCAGCATCGGCATGCACGGGGACCTGTGAGAGCGGGTCCAGCGGGTCGCTGATCCACACCGTGAGCGGGTCCCCGTCGATGATCGTGTCCGCCGATTCCGTGAACCCCACGCTCACGCCGTCAGTGTCGAACTGCTCCGCCTTGTACGTGACCGGGACGCCGATCGGTGGGGCGTAGTCGACGATGGAGAACCCACCGACTGCGAATTCCTTGGTGGCGTTGCGCACTGGGATCGTGCCGTCCTCCGATATGGCAATGACGGTGACCTCGACGGCGGCCGTGTGCAGTGTGTCGAAGAAGATGTTCACGCGCGGCCCCGGGTCTCGGTCGCCGTGGGGGGTGAGGATCGGATAGGTGAAGAGCCGGTCCGATGCCGACGCGTTTGATGCGCCTACCCATTCCGATGACGCCGACGCTCCGTCGAACCACTCGATCACGCCCGGGGTTTGCGTGGCCGATGCCTTCGACGCCTGCAGGGTGTCGGCCGCACTCCACGCTGATCCGGCGGCGAGATCCACGGACGCCGCGATGCTTACCGTCGCGGCGTTCGGGGGAACTTCGCCGACGATGGCCCCGGCGAAGGTGATGCGCGTGACCACTCCGGCCGGCACGTACTTGTTTTCCCCGTACGTGGTGCTGATCGGTGTGCCATCCGCAGTCAGGAACGTCGCCACGAGCTTCATCACCTGATCGCGTGACGCCCGCACGTGGATTCCCAGCGAGACAGTATCGCCAGGGGTGACGGCCTGCAGGATCTTCGCGACGGCGCCCGGTGTGGACGCCGCCGTGAAGGTGAGCTGCACAAGGCCCGCAGTGTCGAACCCTGTCGTTGCCGCCGAAAAGTCAGCGGCGCCGTCTGCCTCTGCGCTCCACCCTGTGGAGTTGATGCGCAGGGACGGGTTCGTGATGATGTCGCGAATGCGAGGCATTAGATACCTTCCCTGTAGCCGGCTTTGCGGGTGTCTTCTTCTTCGTCGAGCACTGATGCGACGACGGCGCGCATGACGCCCTTGAGCCCGTTGCCGAGGTCGAGGGTGCCGGTGAGCTTCATGCCCGTCATGGATCGGCTGGAGGCCGTGGGCGCGCCGCCGGCCGACCCGTTCGCAAACGACTTTGCCCCACCGGATACCAGCTGATACCCGAACCGGTCAGCGATGTCAGCGAGGATCGCCGTAGAGCGCACTCGCTTGGACTGGGCCAGGGGGATGTACCCCTCACCTTCCGTCTCCGGTTCAGCCCACACGCGCATACTGCCTGCCTTCGCGATCTGGGCGACGTGGTTCTCTGACACGCTGCCGTTGGCGTGGTAGCTGACCACGGCGCCGTCTGCCTGCGTGATACCGCCGGACCCGCCGGGGCCCGTGGACACGTGCATGGACATCGTCGAGCCGATGCCGTTGATGAGGTCCTGAATCTTCTGCAACCGCTCTTGCGCTGCCTGTGTATCCGCGTACGCGGTGAAGTCGGCCTTGGTGGGGATGTGCAGGATCTTGTCGCTGAGGTCCTTCGCGGCTTGTCCAGTGATGCCGAGCGCGGCGATGCGGGCGTCGATCTGCCCTTTGCTGGCCTCGAGCGAAGCCTGGTAGTCCTCGTACGATCCGCCAGAGTCCACGATGGCCTGCCCGGCGCCGCCAGCAGCCGACGCGATGTCGTCGAGGGCGGACTGAAGGGTTGCTCCCTTCTCGGTCGTGATGTCGAGGTCCGTGCCCGCTTGATTGAGGTGGGCGCCGTTCTCCTTCAGTGCCGCGTCGAAGTCCCGGTACGACGATTCGAGGTTGCGGGCGGACTCCCGTGCGTCGAGGTTCTTCCCGTTGAGTGCATCGAGCTCGTTGGCGAGGTCGAGGACGGAAGTAGTAACCCCGTCGACGGCCTCGGTGACGGCCTCGTAAGCGGGCACAGCGTCATCGGCGGTTCCCGTCGACGACTCCATGGCGTCCTTGTGTTCCTGCCACGCACGCTTCGCCTCGGTGAGCTTGCCCTGCGTTCCGGTGATCGCCCCCTCGACTTCCTGAAACGACTTGCTGATAATGGCGCTGGAATTGCCGGACGACTCGACTTCGGCCTTATGCTCGGCGAGTTTCTCGTTGACGATCTTGAGAGCGTCGCCTTCGCCTAGGATTGCGTCCGTCATCGTGCCCAGGTCGATCCCGCTGAGCTTCGCAGCCTTCGCGACGCCCGACGACTCCAGCTCGTTGATGATGGCCTCGCGAGTGTTCTTCGTGAACGCGCCGGTGTTCTCGTCCAGGGATGCGGTGTACGAATCCATGGTCGCTTTGCTGTCGGCCTGCTTCTTCGCGAATGCGCCGAGCACGACGGCCGCAGCGGTGAGCACGATGCCGACAGCGCCGCCGGCGGCAGCGGTGCCCCGCATGGTGGTGTTCAGTGTGGTCAGTGCCGCACGGAATGCGACGATCTTCGGGACGGCCAGCAGGAACGTGCCGCCGAGGAGCAGAGCGGCGCCGGTAGCGATGCCGATGGTCTGTACTGTGCCCTGCACGCCCTCGTCGAGGGACCCGTACCAATCCGTGACGCCGATGAGGATCTGCACCATTTCGCGCAGAGTCCCATTGGCCTGGCCGCCGGTCTTGATGAGGATCGAGTCCATGGACCCGCCGAGCAGTTCGAGGTCTCCGAGGAGGTTGTTCGTCTTATCCGCGGCCTGCTTCGCGGCGAATCCCTGGTCGTCGACGTTGTCGGTCCACTCTTTGACGCCTTCCGCGCCTGACTTGTAGAGGATGCCGGCAGCGCTTGCCGCTTCCGCGCCGAAGATCGCGCCGAGGGCGGCGGATCGGGTTTCTTCGTCGAGGTCTCCGAGGCCGTTCTGCAGCTGCTCAGCCGCGCCCTGCATGCCGATAAAGTTGCCCTGCGCGTCGAACACCTCGATGCCGTACTTCTTCATCTCCTCGGCGCCCTTGGCGACCGGGGCGGTGAGGGAAGAGATCACGCTGCGCAGGCCGGTACCGGCCTTCTCGCCGAGCAGACCGTTCGCAGCCAGCAGTGCCAGCGTGCCCACGGTTTCCTCGAGCGGGATGTTGAGGCGGGCGAACGTGACACCGACGTACCCGAGGCCGAGAGAGAGGTCTTCGACCGAGCCTTGAGCCTTGCCAGCGCCGGCGGCGAGCAGGTCGGCGACGTGCCCGGCCTGGTCACCCTTGAGCCCGAAGACAGACAGAGTCGTGGCAGCAATTTCAGCGGCCCGCGCGACTTCGAGTTCACCCGCGGCTGCGAGTGCCAGGGATCCTTTCAGCCCGCCGCCGAGGATGTCGCTGACAGCGACGCCGGCCTTCGCAAGCTCGGTCTGTGCGTCTGCGGCTTCTTTCGCCGAGTAGATCGACGCGGCGCCCTGCTCGATCGCGGACTCTTTGAGGAGCTTCTGCTGCTCGATGTTCGCTTGCGTCGCGGCCACCGTCTTCGAGCTGGCCTCGTCGAACTTCGCGTACGTGCCCACGGTGAGCGCGGCCATCGTGAGAAGGGCCGCGCCGATGCCGACCGCAGCGACGCCGACAGTCTTGGCGGCA
>Ga0314774_1001411_pt1 | contig 15436 bp, 16 predicted proteins | sample MetaGCBIA2018_FD_204515 | JGI IMG/M metagenome (GOLD analysis project Ga0314774, IMG submission 204515) | Cryopeg brine microbial communities from Beaufort Sea near Barrow, Alaska, United States - CBIA 2018 | ecosystem: Environmental > Aquatic > Marine > Coastal | place: USA: Alaska | collected... | reverse complement strand
TGTTTAAAGCAATTCATATGGAATCAATTAACCATCAGAAAGGATAATCTAAAAATTTCAAGTCATAACATCATAACAGATCCGCAAAAACCTATCAGGTCTCGAAGACCTGTTAGGTTTAGTTATTTTAGGTTCCAATTTTATTAGATATATTGAAGTTGTAACTTTGGCTTTTTATATTTTAGCGGAATAAACCTTAAAGATAGATCCTGATTTTTTTTTAGATCTTTTCGAAATGGTTGATCTATGATTTAATAATGCAATGAAGGGAATAGTTTACAAATCGACCGGCAGCTGGTATCACGTGAAGGCGGAGAATGGGGAAACCTACAAATCCCGCATCAGGGGGAAGTTCCGGATGCATGGAATCAAGAGCACCAATCCTGTTGCGGTGGGGGACAAGGTGAAATTTGAGCTAGAAGATACGGGGGATGTCACTTTCGGTGTTATCACAGAAATTGAAGAGCGCCACAATTACATCATTCGCAAATCGGTAAATCTTTCCAAACAAATTCATATAATAGCTTCTAATATAGACCAGGCATTTTTATTGGTCACCCTGAATAATCCACCAACTTTTACCACTTTTATAGATAGGTTTTTGGTTACGGCTGAGGCTTATCATATTAAAACCATCCTTTTATTCAATAAAATTGACACTTACAATGAGGAAGAACTGGATGAGATTAAATATTTAGCCGCATTGTACCGGGAAATTGGGTATGAATGTGTGGGAATTTCGGCAAAAACCGGAAAAAATACAGATAAGGTTAAAGCGATGATGCTCAATAAAACAAGTATGATCTCGGGCCACAGCGGCACGGGAAAATCGACTCTTGTCAATTTTCTTGAACCAAGCCTGGATTTAAAAACTGCCAAAATAAGCACGCAGCATAAACAGGGACAGCACACTACCACGTTTGCCGAAATGTACGACCTGAGTTTTGATGCCCGGATTATTGATACTCCGGGGATTAAAGGTTTTGGGGTTGTGGCCATTGAAAAAGAGGAATTGGGGAATTATTTTCCTGAGTTTTTCGCTATAAAACACAAATGTAAATTTCATAATTGCCTTCATCTGGACGAGCCTAAATGCGCGATAAAAGATGCTTTGGAAGAAGGGAAAATTGCCTGGTCACGCTATAAAAGTTATCAGCAGATCATCAAGGGAGAAGACGAACAGCAATATCGGTTAGATGAATTCAGCGAACAATGAGAGTAGTTTTGCAAAGGGTTTCAAAAGCCTCCGTAAGAATTGAAGATGAAACAAATGCAGCCATAAAAGAAGGGGTTTTGATCCTGCTCGGGATTGAAGATGCCGATACTTCTGAAGATATTGAATGGCTGTGCAACAAGATCGTGAAAATGCGTATTTTCAATGACGAAAACGGTGTTATGAATCTTTCTTTGCAGGATAAGAACGGAGAAGCGCTTGTTATTAGCCAGTTTACACTCCATGCCAGCACAAAAAAGGGAAATCGTCCCGGATATATCAAAGCGGCCAGGCCGGAAGTTGCCATCCCATTATACGAGGAATTTATCAACAAATTTGAAAAATCACTTGGAAAAAAAGTGGGAACGGGAATTTTTGGAGCCGACATGAAAGTTTCGCTTTTAAATGACGGTCCTGTCACAATTCTATTGGATTCAAAAAATAAAGAATAATGAACATACAAAATGCACAGCTCGCGGTAGATGAATGGATCAAGGAACACGGAGTCCGGTATTTTAACGAGCTTACCAATATGGCCCAATTAACCGAGGAGGTTGGCGAAGTGGCCCGCATTATTGCAAGGCGTTACGGCGAACAAAGCGAAAAGGAAAGCGATAAAAACAAGGATTTGGGTGAGGAATTGGCCGATGTCATGTTTGTGGTGTTTTGTCTTGCCAATCAAACGGGAATCGATCTTCAGGATGCTTTTGACAAAAAACTGGATCTCAAAACCAAACGCGATCACGACAGGCACCAAAACAACAAAAAACTGCAATAATGTCATTTAAAAAGATAGTCAGGAATAAGGCTTTTTGGAAGTCGGTAGTTTGGATGGCGATTGCCTTTGCCATTGTATACCATATTATCACGATGTTATTTGAATTTGGCGGATTTTACTTTTCAGCCTTTTTTGATGAAAAAATAGGAGGGGGAAGATGGGTCCGGTTTGTTTTTGGAACAATTTTGTCTTCATTCTTATATGGTTTTATTGTGTCTTACGGTTTGTTTATAGCAAAGTTAAAAAAGGAAGAAAGAGAACAATTGTAAGAGAATTAATTCAGAAAAAATTTTAGGGTTTGCCTGGTGGCTTATTTGATTAAATCTCAATTAAGAATTGCCGTTTTTGCTTCATTCCTTTTTTAACCGCAAAGCACGCAAAGAAAAAAACGCAGAGGACGCAGAGAAAAAAAAGATGATTTTAAATTGTCACTAACTTCACCATTCAAAAAAAAATGCATTCATGAATATTCATCTTTCACATCCCGGAAATCAACTTTCGGGAGAATTAAAAATTACGGGATCCAAAAGCGAATCCAACCGGGCGTTAATCTTACAGGCATTGTATCCGGAAATAAAACTCGAAAACTTATCCAATAGTGATGATACTCAAGTGTTAGGGGAAGCCTTAAAAAAAGGATCGGGAACTATTGATATTCACCACGCCGGGACCGCGATGCGTTTTTTAACAGCATATTTCGCTTCTAAAAATGGATCAGATTTAATTCTAACCGGCAGCCCGCGCATGCAGGAAAGGCCGGTGAAATTATTGGTGGATGCGTTAAAAAGCCTGGGAGCCGATATTTCTTATGAAAAAAATGAAGGTTTCCCACCTTTGAGGATTAAAGGAAAAACGCTCACTGAAAGTAAGGTGAGTTTGAAGGCGAATATCAGCAGTCAGTATATTTCGGCTTTAATGCTCATCGCTCCATCGCTGCCGCAAGGATTGGAAATTGTGCTGGACGGCCAAATTACTTCGGCCCCATATATTTTTATGACCCTGGAAATTCTTCAGAATGCGGGCATCAAGGGCAGTTTTAAAGATAACAGGATCTTGATTGAACATCAGGAAGAATTGCCTTCAAAAACCATCAATATTGAATCGGACTGGAGTTCGGCTTCCTATTTTTACAGTCTGGCGGCCATTAGTGAAACTGTGAGTTTAAGTCTTTCAAATTACCGGCAAACAAGTCTTCAGGGGGATTCCTGTATTGTTGAGATCTATGAGCAATTGGGTGTGAATACCACATTTGGAAACAATTCTGTACTTCTTGAAAAGGAGCCTTGTGAAATGCCTATGCGCATTGTGAAAGATCTTCGGAACTCGCCAGATATTGCACAAACAATTGCAGTTACCTGCTTAGCTCTGGGAATTGAATGTGAATTAACCGGATTACACACCTTAAAGATCAAAGAAACCGACCGGTTAGTGGCCTTGAAAACAGAGATTGAAAAATTTGGCGCACGGGTTGAGATCACAAATGACAGTCTACAGCTATTTCCGGCAAAACACTTAAAGGAAGATGTTTCCGTTGCAACCTATAACGATCATAGAATGGCGATGGCTTTCGCGCCTTTGGCTCTTAAAGTTCCATTAAATATTGAAGATGCCGGAGTTGTTTCAAAATCCTATCCCAGCTTTTGGAAGGATATGGAAGTCCTGGGTTTTCGGGTTTCAAACATTTTTCGGTAATTCATTTTCTAAATAAACGATTATTTACTTGACAACCCCTATGTTGAGGTTGTATATTTGCAAACTTAAAAAACGGCAACTATGGGAATGAAACTTTCACAATTCAATTTTGAACTTCCAGATGAACTTTTGGCTGAATATCCTGCGGAAATCAGGGATGAAGCGAGGCTCATGGTCCTTAACCGGAAGGAACAAACTATTGAACACAAGCTATTTAAAGATATATTGGATTATTTTGAACCTCACGATGTTATGGTTCTCAATAACACGAAGGTTTTTCCGGCCCGGCTTTATGGGAACAAAGAAAAAACCGGCGCCCGTATTGAGGTTTTTTTGCTGAGGGAATTAAATCCGGAAACCAAATTATGGGATGTGCTTGTAGATCCCGCGAGAAAAATCAGGATAGGGAACAAGCTTTATTTTGGTGATGACGAAAGCCTTGTTGCTGAAGTTATTGATAATACCACATCCAGAGGAAGAACGCTTCGGTTTTTATACGACGGTTCTTATGAAGAATTCAGAAATAAATTAGAGGAATTGGGGGAAACTCCGCTTCCAAAATATATAAAAAGGGAAGTTCAACCCGAAGATAAGGAAAGGTACCAAACCATTTATGCTAAAAAACAAGGTGCTGTAGCGGCTCCCACTGCCGGATTGCACTTTTCAAAGCAATTGCTAAAACGCCTTGAAATAAAAGGAATCGATTTTGCCGAAGTGACTTTACACGTTGGTTTGGGGACTTTTAGCCCTGTGGAAGTAGAAGATCTTTCAAAACACAAAATGGACAGCGAAGAAGCATTTATTGAAGCTGATGCCGTAAAAATCATCAATAACGCGCTTAAGGAAAAACGCAGGATTTGTGCCGTAGGTACTACCGCAATGCGGACAATTGAAAGCGCTGTTTCTACAAACCATACCCTGAACGAGTTTAGCGGATGGACCAATAAATTTATTTTTCCTCCCTACGATTTCAGTATTGCCAATTGCATGGTCACCAATTTCCATACGCCAAAATCTACGTTGATGATGATGGTTTCTGCCTTCGCGGGACACGATTTTATGAAAAAGGCTTATGCTGAAGCAATTAAGGAGAAATATAAGTTTTATACTTACGGAGATGCAATGCTGATCATTTAATCGGACATTTTAAATTTTTTAAAGCCACGAGTGCACGAATATTTAATTTGTGGCTTCGTGGCTTTTTTGTTTGAAATGAATGAGATTTGATTTGGGGTTGGAGAAAGATAAATTTTGTTTCATTGAAGATAATTAGCCTCAAACCTGCCTTTGCCGGCAGGCAGGTGCACTAATGTTATTTTAGCCTTGTTTTTTACTAAGGTCTTCCGACTTCAACTTTTTTTCTCTTTTCTTTTGTTTCTGGCTGATATTTTAAGGGAGGGTGAAAAATAATTAATTTGTAAATTGTGATTTTTTTTGGAGCTAATTTTATTCTGCTTGATTAATTAACTCTTGAATTTCGATCTTTAAAAGAGGTATGTGTTTGGTGATAATTACCCAAATATTTTCATCAGAAATTGTGTCATAAGCGTGAATAACCTGATTGCGAAGTCCAACAATATTCCTTGCGTTTTCAAGAGGAAAATCAGGATGGATTTTTAAAATTCGATTCACTGCTTCTCCTATGATTTCAAGTTCTCTTTCGGTAGCTCGTTTAAGAATGATATTCGATCGGTATTTTATAAAATCGGAAGGGTTTTGTTCGAAAAAAACATCAATTTCTTTTATTGCTATTTGGATATCATATAGTAGTTTTAGTATTTTTTCGTCCATAAAGCTTTTTTTTATTTCGATTGATGGAACGCATTAAAATCGGGTTTTTAATTGACTGATACTCCACAAGATCAATTTTTCGTTGAAATAAATTATGAAGCGATTTTTTGAAATTAATGAAATTATCAAGGTAATCCATTACCGAAATATTATTGAATTCGACCAAAAAATCTAAATCACTGTCATTTTTGAATTTATTGGATAGAACCGATCCAAACACATATAAATCCTTAACATTGTAGAGTTTACAAAGTTTTTGAATTTCATTAATATGTTGCAGTATCAATGTCATAAATCAAAAATACGATTTTTTCAGATTGTTTTCAAATTTTAATATCATCACAATTATGCCCTGGTTGGATTATTTATTCTTTAAGAGGAGGAAAAATATGCCACGAATCCACTAATATCTTTTTAGTCTCTTATCTTTTCTCTTGGCTCTTGACTCTTCTTTAAATAAATCATTATAAAATTCTTACTTTTGCAGCGTGAAAAATGAGAAGAAAGATATACGCGCTTTAACCAAACAGCAACTTCAGGAATTTTTTGTCGCTCAGGGCGATAAATCCTTCCGGGGGTCGCAGGTTTATGAATGGTTGTGGGTCAAAGGCGCACATAGTTTTGAGGATATGACCAATATCTCTAAACAAACCAGGCAAATGCTGCAGGATAATTACGTGATCAACCACATTCGGGTTGACGTAATGCAGCGCAGCAGTGACGGCACCATTAAAAATGCGGTTAAATTGCACGATGACCTAACAGTGGAATCGGTTTTGATTCCAACACCCAAAAGAACTACTGCCTGTGTTTCTTCGCAGGTAGGATGCAGTTTAAATTGTAAGTTTTGCGCCACCGCGGCCCTAAAGCGAATGCGAAATCTGAACCCGGACGAAATCTACGATCAGGTGGTTGCAATTGATAATGAAAGCAGGTTGTATTTCGATAAACCCCTGTCCAATATCGTTTTTATGGGAATGGGAGAGCCCTTGATGAACTATACCAATGTGATGAAAGCCATTGAAAAGATCACCTCCAAAGATGGTTTGGGAATGTCCCCAAGACGAATTACCATCTCAACATCGGGAGTGCCAAAAATGATCAGAAAACTGGCAGATGATGAGGCAAAAATAAAACTTGCGGTTTCCCTGCATTCTGCCATCGATGAAATCCGTACCAGTATTATGCCATTTAATGAAACTTTTCCGTTACAGGATTTAAGGGAAGCACTGGAATATTGGTATTCAAAGACCAAAAGCAGGATCACCTATGAATATATTGTGTGGGAAGGAATAAACGATACCCCAAAAGATGCAGAAGCTTTGGTAAAATTCTGTAAATATGTGCCGTGTAAGGTGAATTTGATTGAATACAACCCAATAGACGACGGCCAATTTCAGCAAGCTTCTTCCCAGGCAACGCATATGTATGAAGTGATGCTGGAACAAAACGGGATCACTGCCACGGTGCGAAGGTCCAGGGGAAAAGATATTGATGCCGCTTGCGGGCAACTGGCCAATAAATCTACTTAAGCAATTAGCCAAACCACATAAATACCATTATCTTTCGCTATCTTTAAAATCCTTATGAAGGTCATCTCACAAATAAAATTACCGATTGAAAAGGAGATGGAGCTTTTTGAAAAAAAGTTCTTCGAGTCCATGTCTTCCAAAGTGGCCTTGCTAAACCGGATCACACATTACGTAGTCAACCGAAAAGGCAAGCAAATGCGGCCAATGTTCGTGTTTCTTGTCGCTAAAATGGTTTCTGATGGAACTGTAAACGAACGCACTTATCGCGGTTCTGCCGTGATCGAGCTTATACATACAGCGACCCTGGTTCATGACGATGTGGTAGACGACTCCAACCGAAGACGCGGATTTTTCAGCATAAATGCGCTCTGGAAAAATAAAATTGCTGTTTTGGTGGGAGATTATTTGCTTTCAAAAGGATTGTTGCTTTCCATAGATAATAACGATTTTGATTTACTGAAAATTATTTCGGTAGCAGTCAGGGAGATGAGCGAGGGTGAACTTCTGCAAATTGAGAAAGCCCGCAGACTCGATATCACCGAGGACGTTTATTACGAAATCATCCGCCAAAAAACCGCGACACTTATTGCCGCTTGTTGCAGTTTGGGAGCCGCTTCGGTAAAACCGGAATCTGAGGAAGTCGAAAAAATGCGCCGATTCGGGGAATTGATCGGAATGGCTTTTCAAATAAAAGACGATCTTTTTGATTACGGGCAGGAAAAAATAGGAAAACCTACGGGAATAGATATCAAGGAACAAAAAATGACACTTCCGCTTATTTACGTGTTGAATAATTGCGATTCAAAAGAGAAGAAATGGATCATCAATTCGGTTAAAAATCACAATGAGGACAAAAAAAAGGTAAATGAAGTGATCTCCTTTGTAAAAACCCGCGGCGGGCTTGATTATGCTGTAACCAAAATGAAGGAGTTTCAAAAAGAAGCGCTCTCTCTTCTTCACGATTATCCGGAATCCCCCTATAAAGATTCCTTAATTTTAATGGTGAATTACGTGATTGAACGTAAAAAGTAAAAAAAGCCCCCGACCCCCGAAGGGGGAGAAAAACCCCAAACCCCAAACCCCAAACCCCAAACCCCAAACCCCAAACCCCAAACCCCAAACCCCAAACCCCAAACCCCAAACCCCAAACCCCAAACCCCAAACCCCAAACTATAAACTATAAACTTTTTTTTCTTCAGGCAACCTTTTGTAAATTTCATGCGTCTTTATAAATAGAAGGCTTTAATCAAATTTTGTGAAAGTAATTCCTCTTTTTAAAAACGAATCTCAGTTGATTGCACGCGCAGTTAAAAACAACAGGGCTGCCCAGCAATGTCTGTACGATTTGCACGTGGTAAAGATGCTGAGTGTTTGCAGGATGTATATAAAAGATATTCATCACGCTGAAGAGGTGATGTTAAACGGATTTTTTAAGGTTTTTAAACACCTGCACGAGTTTAAGAATGAAGGTAGTTTTGAAGGCTGGGTGCGGAAAATTATGACCCGGGAATGTATCTCTTTTTTAAGAAGTGAAAAATCATTGGATTTCAAAGAGCTGGGTTTAGATGAATTCAATGGAAGTTTCAATAATATAGAATCTGATATTAATGTGGAGGAGATCCAGCAAATTATAGATTCATTGCCGGAAGGTTATAAAGTCGTGTTTGTGATGTATGCCATTGAAGGTTATAAACATCAGGAAATTTCGGAAATGCTCAAGATCAACATCGGGACTTCAAAATCCCAGTTGTTCAAGGCGAGAAAAATGTTACAGGATAAACTAAGAACTCAAAACGCATCGGGTTATGGGACAGTTAAAATTTGAAAAGGATTTCAGCCAAAAACTGAATAAGCGGAAGATAGAGCCAAAATCCGGAAGCTGGGATGATCTCAGTTCACGATTGAAATCAGATGAAAAAAGCAAAAATCCTATATTTTGGTGGATTGGAATTGCGGCATCAATAGTTGGTGGTATCCTGATCTTTAGTGGCATGTTCAGCGAACCAATTTCTGAAAATCCTGTTGTGGCAGATGCTCCTTCAGAAGAAATTTTTAAGGATGAAAGTGAAAATCGGGAGGTTTCTACTGAAAAACTCACTTCAGAAGAGATTTCAGAACCGAAAAAGGCTTCTGTAAAACCTGTCAAAAATTTTATGTCCAAAAAGAAACCCGTGTCCAGTTCAGAGCTCGCATTTATTGGAAAACCACAGGAATCGGCAAAAAATAAAAATGATCAAACCCAAATGGATCCTGGCCTGTTGATAGAGACAAAAGTTTCAGAAATTCATGAAGAATGGATTGCTCAAGTTTCATCTAAAGAAAATAAAATCGGGAAAATAACAGATGCTGAGGTGGATGCTTTACTGTCAGTAGCTTCCGAGCAAATAAACAGGGATAAAAGCGTGAAATATGTTTCAGAAAAAATAAATGCCAACACCTTGCTGTTGGATGCGCAGATGGAACTGGAACAATCGTTTAGGGAAAAAGTTTTTGATGTTCTCAAAGAGGGGTATTTCAAAGCTAAAACGGCTGTTGCCACAGGAATTGACAGAAATTCATTATAAAGCTCATTAATTTACTAAAGTTAATTTTAATCATCAAAAAATTCAGAAAAATGAAAATTATTACTATTTGTATCAGCATATTCCTGCTGAGTTTTGGAATGCAGGATCTTCAGGCCCAGAAAGAAAAAGTGCCTCAAAAAACAGAACGCCTGGAACAACAAAAAGAGCAAATAATCGCTGAAGAAAAAGCGGCTTTAAAAGAAAGTCTGGAAGCTATAAGCCTGCGGTTGGAAAACAAGGAAATTACGACTGAGGAAGCGAAAAGGTTAAGGGAAGAAGCAGCTAAAAAACACGCTTTAAATATTGAGAACAGGCTCGCAATGGCAGAAAATGAACGTGCATGGAAATTGAGAAATGAGAAGGAGATCACAGAGAATAAAGAAAAAAGCAAGTCTTCTGATAAGGAAAAGGAATATAAAAGTCGAAACCATCGAACCTCCAAACAACTTGTTGTTGCCGCCGGTTTTAACAATGCAATAAGAGATGGGCAATCTCTAAATGATTTGGATTTTAAGTTGGCCGGAAGCAGATTTTTTGAATTGGGAATTGCCTGGACCACCCGTGTTTTTGATGATTCCAATTGGCTGAGATTTAGATATGGCGCGTCTTTTCAGTTCAACGGATTAAAACCTACTGAGAATCGCTATTTTGTGCAAGATGGAGATTTGACCGTTTTGGAGGTTTATCCCTTAGATCTCGATAAATCTAAATTTAAAATGGATAATCTTGTAATTCCTGTTCACTTTGAATTTGGTCCTTCCAATAAATCTGAGACAGATGATGGAACCTGGTTTTACACCGGTAGAAAAATTAAAATAGGATTGGGGGGATTTGTCGGAATTAATTTGGGGGAGAGGCAAAAACTTAAATATGAGGAAAACGGGGATAATGTAAAACGCAAACTTAAAGGAAATCACAATACAAACGATTTAATTTATGGCTTAAGCAGTTATATAGGTTGGGGAAACACCTCTATTTATGCTAAATATGATCTAAACCCCATCTTTAAAGATCCCAATGTTGAGCTGAACAATATTTCCCTTGGGTTGCGATTTGATTTTGATTAATTGGATTACTAACCGCCATAATTAGTTTATAGGAATCTCAAAAAAGTAAAGATATTTGTGAAACTTTGTGCTTTGGTGCCTTTGTGGCAATAAAGACAATGCATCTGGTGTAGGATGCCACTAATTCTCTAAGTCTCAAAGTTGCACCAAGGATTTTATTATGATTAACTTTTTTAGTACTCCCACTTAACTTTTCCAAAGTTTCAGACTTTGGAAAAGTTCAAGGTTGAGGTTTAGCTCATTCATTTTTAACCAATTCAATAATTATTCAATTGGTTTATTAACATTTTTTATTATTTTTTCTTTGTGGTCTTTGCGCTTTTTCCCTTGGCGCCCTTTGTGGTTAAAAAAAAGACAAAGTAAAAATGTAATATCAGATAGCGAAAATTTGACATGTTCAGAAAATATGTTAAACTATGAAAATCAGTTGATTATATAATTTTATTCCGAATAATGGCTTAAATTTTGATGTAAATTAAGTAACATTCTGCTAAGATGTTAAAGAGAGAGAATGGTTTTCAAATTACCGAAAACTGTTCTCTTTTATTGTTACATTTGACCCAGCTCACAAAATTTATTTCCGTTAAACTTTGATCTCCAAAAACACCATAGACCAGGTATTTGAAACTTCCCGAGTAGAGGAGGTGCTCGGCGATTTTGTTCAGCTAAAAAAATCGGGCAGCAACTATAAGGGTCTGAGTCCTTTTACCGATGAACGCAGTCCCAGCTTTATGGTTTCTCCCGTAAAACAAATCTGGAAAGATTTTTCAAGCGGAAAAGGCGGGAATGTGGTGGCTTTTTTAATGGAGCACGAGCATTTCACCTATCCCGAAGCCATTAAATACCTGGCGAGAAAATACAATATTGAAATTGAAGAAACCGAGCAAAGTGATGAGCAAAAGCTACAAAACGATGAGCGGGAAAGTATGTACCTGGTTTCTGAGTTTGCAAGTGAATATTTTCAAAATATCCTCCTGAAATCGGAACAGGGAAAAGCCATCGGCCTGAGTTATTTTAAGGAACGCGGATTTACAGATGAAACCATCGAAAGATTTGATTTGGGCTATTGTTTGGATCAATGGGATGCTTTTACTTCTGAAGCGATAAGGAAAGGATATCTACTGGATTATCTCGAGAAAACGGGGCTGAGCATTGTAAAAGGTGAAAAACAATTCGACAGGTTCAAGGGCCGCGTGATGTTTCCAATTCATTCTATGTCCGGCAGGGTTTTGGGTTTTGGCGGAAGAATTTTGATAAACGATAAAAAAGCCGCGAAATACCTGAATTCCCCGGAGAGCGAAATCTATCATAAAAGCAAGGTTTTATACGGAATTTATCACGCCAAGCAAGCCATTGCAAAGGAAGATAATTGTTTTTTGGTTGAAGGTTATACCGACGTGATCCAGTTCAACCAAAGCGGAATTGAAAATGTGGTTTCATCTTCGGGCACATCCCTTACTTCTGAACAGATTCGGCTCATAAATCGGCTCACAAAAAATATCACGGTACTTTTTGATGGCGATGCAGCAGGAATGAGGGCTTCCATAAGGGGAATAGACCTTATTTTGGAACAGGGAATGAACGTGAAGATTTGTGTTTTTCCCGATGGGGAAGACCCGGATAGTTTCGCCAGGAAGAATTCCCAGGAAGAATTGAGGGAATATTTGCTGGAAAATGCCAAGGATTTTATAGAGTTTAAGGCTTCGCTTTTGTATGAAGACGCAAAAAACGATCCGGTGAAACGGGCTAACCTTATTCACGATATGGTTTCCAGTATCTCCAAAATCCCGAATCAAATCCAGCAGGAAGTATATATTCAGGAATGTTCCCGGATAATGGATATTTCAGAACAAGTACTTTTTTCCACCTTGACGCAACTTCTTGCCAAAGAGGGAAAAACCGGGCCAGCACAACCTGCTAAAACCAAATCCTTTGAGGTGGTGAGGGATAATGAAACCTCAGAAGTTAAGGTAGATGAGTTGTTTATCCTGGAGCGCAAAATTATTAGCATGTTGTTGCTTTACGGGACCGTGGAAGAGGAATTTGAAGATATGGTCCTGAAGGAAAATGACAAAGGCGAACTGGTGTTGGAACCTGAAATCCAAAAAGCCAAAGTCTTTGAAAAGATCTTTCTGGATTTGCAGGAAGATGAGGTGGCTTTCAGCAATGAGCTTTTCAAGGAAATTTATTCAAAGGTTATTGCCGGATTGAACCAGGAAGGTGGGTTGAGCCTGGATACTTTTGTAAATCAATTGGATTCGGAACTCTCTGCTGAGGTCACCACAATTTTAATGGAAGAAGAGTTATACAGTTTACACGATTGGGAACGCATGGATATTTTTGTAAAAACCAAGGATACCACTATTGCAAGGTTGGTTAACGAAACAATTTTAGCCTTGCGCCGGTTTCTTATTACACAAAAAATAGATGAGCTTTCACAAAAAATAAAGGATTCTCCTGAAATGGATTCCAGGGAAATACTGGAAGATATTATGGATTATCTAAACCTGAAAAAGGTGTTGTCCAACAAACTTAACCGGGTTATGTAGTTCGCAATTGCAATAACCTGGTTTGATGGATCAAATCAGCCACATTATCTACTTTCAGTTTCTTCAATAACCTGGTTTTATAGGTGCTCACGGTTTTTTCATCGATAGTTAAAGCCTCTGCAATATCCTTATTTCGCTTTCCGGTGGAGAGTAAATTTAAAACCTCTGCTTCCCGGGTAGAGAGTTTTTTGAATTTTGAAATCAAGTTATTGTTCTTAAGAATTCCGGAATTTAATTTTTCGGTAATATCTTTATTTAAATAAATTCCACCCCGGACCACTTGCAGGATTGCCATTTTTAAAATTTCAGTGGAGGCTGTTTTTGAAATATAGCCGGCAGCTCCTGATTTTATGGAGCTCAGGGCATACATTTCTTCGGGATGACAACTAAAAATAAGAATTTTTAATGCTGGGTATTCGGCTTTTAACGTGCGAAGGGCCGTAATGCCGTTTATTTGCGGCAAATCAATTTCCATAATAAGAAGGTCTGGAATTTGGTGTTTCAGGAATCTGTACAACTCATTCCCCTTGGTTACATTACCAATTACCTCAAGATCTTCATTACTGCGAACTAAAGATGTGATCCCTTCAAAGGTAATTGGATGATGATCTGCTATTAATACTGAACTCATATTGATTTGTTAGCACTAAAATTTACAGCAGTAGGGCTTTTGCAATTTAGCTAGTTATAAAAAGGAATGCCTAATTTAGCTGATATAAATCTGAAATACTATGACAAAGCAGATTTATTCGTTGAAAGGACTAATTTTTAAGATGAACGGGAATTTTACATGTTGGAATGGGTTTCATTTTATGCTGATTTGCATTATTTAGGCGTTTATATATACTGAAAACCTCAAATTTCCGACCTGAAAAATCGGTTACTTTTTTATCTTCGTTATCCATTTTCATTGCCCATTCCAGTTCGTCATAATTTGCACCTATCTGATCCTCATCGCTTCTGCCATCACCAAAAAGGCCATCGGTAGGAGCTGCATTCAGAATTTCCTGATTTATTTCTAAAAACCGGCCAATTTCAAAAACTTCACTTTTAATCAAATCTGCGATCGGACTAAGGTCAACCCCGCCGTCACCATATTTGGTGAAAAATCCTACTCCAAAATCCTCTATTTTATTCCCTGTTCCCACTACTAAATATCCATGTAAACCGGCAAAATAGTACAAAGTGGTCATTCTTAAACGCGCCCGGGTATTGGCAAGGGTCAATTCCAGGTGCTCGCATTCATAAGCTTGTGGCACAACTCCCTTAAATTGTTCAAAAACCGAGGTGAGATCCACCTGTACGTTCGTCACATTAGCAAATTGGTCTTTTAGGGACTTGATGTGTTTGTGGCTTCTGGATTCTTGACCTGGCGCCTGATGAATTGGCATTTCCACGCATAAGGTGCGAAGTCCGGTACGGGCGCACAAGGCAGAGGTGACCGCCGAATCTATCCCGCCGCTAATGCCAAGGATAAACCCGTTAATATTGGCCGAGGTGGCATAATCTTTTAACCAATCTACTATATGATCTACCACCTTTTCAGTTTGCATAATTTTGGGTGTTTAAATTTGTAAGTAATACCTTTACAGGCAAATTTAGCATGATTACATAATCTATAAAAACCGCCTGCGTTAAAGGCATCACAATATACGTCAATGTTCAAAAAAATAATAGTAATCTTTCTGGTCATGATTTCTTTTTCCTGTGAAAAACATTCGGATACTGAAAAGGAAATTGAAAAAATCCCAATCAATTTTGCGCTGGTCCGGTTCGATCAAAAATTTGCCAATACCACTTTGGAAAGTTTGCCTGAATTGAAAGCGGAATATCCCTTTTTATTTCCAGCCCAATTTCCTGACAGCGTCTGGTTAGAAAAGATAAATGATACCATTCAACAGGAATTAAATACCGAAGTTACCAAGACTTTTCCCAATTTTTCTACTGAAGAAGATGCCCTTCATTCCCTGTTTCAACATATAAAATACTATTTTCCGGAATTTGAAAGCCCAAAAGTAATTACAATTACTTCTGAAGTTGATTACAAAAACAAGGTGCTTCTTTCTCCCGATTATTTATTTATTGCCCTGGATACTTATTTGGGAAAAGAGCATCCTTTTTATATAGGAATTCAGGAATATTTAAAGAAGAATTTTGAAAAAGATCAGATAATTCAGGATGTGGCAACAGAATATGCCAAACAATATGTTTCCCGGCCCGAGTCCAAAACCTTTTTGGCGCATCTTATTT
>Ga0314774_1001409_pt1 | contig 15452 bp, 16 predicted proteins | sample MetaGCBIA2018_FD_204515 | JGI IMG/M metagenome (GOLD analysis project Ga0314774, IMG submission 204515) | Cryopeg brine microbial communities from Beaufort Sea near Barrow, Alaska, United States - CBIA 2018 | ecosystem: Environmental > Aquatic > Marine > Coastal | place: USA: Alaska | collected... | reverse complement strand
AAAAAACTGACGGATAGTATAGATGGTGAGTATTATAAAGTCAATGATTTAAATGTTGAGAATGGCATTATTAATGCATCGTTGGTTACATATAATAATCAAAATTCAGTCGAAACTGAGGCGTTTGTTGAATACCAAATTGCTACTGATAAATAAATGCATATCCATATAAGGTGACATATCCTGTATCCTTAACATTAAAGCAGCGATAAGTTGAAAAACTTTATCGCTGCTTTTTATCATAAATGACACCTATCTAAATCGCATATACCTAATAGTTCACAAGTAGAACTAGGATATGTACAGTTTATACTATGCGACTTGATATATCGACTCGTTGTGTTAAGCTTAATAAAAAGGATTATAGGAGGTATAAGGATGAGTAAATTTATTAAACGTTATTGGCTAGCGTTAGTGCTAGTTGGAATCCAAATTTATTTTTTTTACCAGAGAATAGGTGATGGGTACACTAATCATGAACTATATTTTTTTGGATGGGGAATAGCATGGTTTGCAATGTTTTTTTATAGCATAAGAGCAGATTCAAATATGAGCAGCGGAATAGGAATGGGTGGAAATCATAATAATATAGGCGCATATGTAATGACAAATAAAACAGAACTTAATTCCCACAGAAGTCAGCATGAAAAGGATAGGTCAAAATTTAGAGATATGCTAAATATCTACCTTGGTATGTGTATCATAAATATAATAGGCTATATTATTAATGTAATAATTATTTATTAGTACTTGGGTGTTTTATTTTTCCCTAAGCGTAACAGATTTAGCAGCCTTACGACGGCGCTCATCTTCGATTTCAGCGTAATGTTTCTTAGTCGTATTGACATCTTCATGGCCAAGAACATCTGCAACTAAATATATATCCCCAGTTTCTTGATATAGAGCAGTACCATAGGTACTTCTTAGCTTATGGGGTGATATGTTTTTAAGACTAGTTACAGGTTTAGAGTATTTCTTTACAATGTTCTGAACGGAGCGAACACTTAATCTTTTGTCTTGCATAGATAAAAATAATGCATCCTCGTGACCAGTTAGTGGAATTTTCTTTTTTCTAACTTCTAAATATTCCAATAAAGCAACAAGAACTTCATCTCCAAAATAAACAACAACTTCATTTCCACCTTTTCTAATGATCTTAATACCGTTAGTAGAAAAATCAATGTCTTTAATATTAAGGCCTACACATTCGCTTACACGGACACCGGTACCAAGGAGTAGGGTAATGAGCGCTACATCTCTTAGCTTTGTTTTTGCATGATATGCTTTTTCTTTTTTTGTTAAGAGATCACCGGATTCTACAGCATCTAACAGGTTTGCTACTTCATTAGCTTCTAATCTAACGATGCTTTTGTCATGAATTTTAGGTAAATCTACTAATATGACGGGGTTGAATGTAATTTTTTGTTTTTTGTAAAAGTAGCTATAAAAAGTGCGTAGAGTAGCTAATTTACGGGCTTTACCACGTTCTTTATTTGTATGTTCATTTATTGAACTATTGGAATTTTGATTATAATAGCTTAAATATTCTAAATATATTTCGATTTGATCGGGTGTAATCTTTTCCATATCAGTAATTGTAATTGTATCTATAGACAAATGGTTGAATTGTCTAATTTCTGTAAACAAAAATCTAAAAAAGACTCTTAAATCGTACGCATATGCAATACGCGTTTTAGAGCTGGTTTTATGTTCGATACCACGGAAAAACTCAAAGCCAAATGCAGGGAGTTCTTTAAGAAGTTCTCTAAGTTTAGTTGTGTTATTACGATCTTGTTGTTCATGATAATTTAAGTTAGCCATATATATCATCCTTAAGTAAATATTTTGGTTCTATATAAGTATACAATTAATTAGTGTTAACTGATATAGTTTTATAAAAGTATTTTGGGAAGTGATTCAATTTCTAACAAATTCATTCAAGCTCCAACAAATCACAAATCACAAATCAAAACATGCTAAAACCCAAAAAATAAATAAAACCAATTCTCAAAATCACAAAAATCTCATAAAATTTGAAATTGCAAAAGCCCGCAAAAAACAGACGCATTTAAAGGCGTTTTAAGCCCTTTTTAAATCATTTTAGGGATAACCCGTACCAAAGTCGATTGCTAGTTCTTGGTGTATCCTTTAATTGGACCATCATGAGACCATCCATCAAAGCCACTAGTTAAAATTGCTTTAAACATACGATTTGAAACTCCAGGCATTTTATGGTTAAGATCACTGAGTAAATCTTTCATTTCTTCACGTTTTGTATGGCCATTTGCAGGACATGGACTTATGACAACAGGAGTGTTGTAAAGATGTGTAAATCCAATAATTTCTCGTTCAGGTACAAAGAGTAATGGTCTGATACTAGTGAGTTTTGTACGATCTAAATAAGTAACAGGTTCAAAGGTTTTAAAACGTCCTTCAAAAAACAAGCTCATCATCATAGTTTCAACAATATCTTCTTTGTGATGTCCAAGGGCAATGGACGTACAATTAAGTTCTAAAGCTTTATTATTCAAAGCGCCTTTACGAAGCTTCGAGCAAAGTGAACAAGGATTAGATTCTTTTCGTTCATCAAAGATAATTTTACCGATATCTGTTTGAACAATATGAAAAGGGACATCAAGTTCAATGCATAAGGATTGAACCTCCGATAAGTCAAAATCCTCAAAACCAAGCGAAACACAAATGGCAACCAATTCAAAAGGAACGGGATAAAACTTTCTGATATGACTGAGCGCATATAACATAGCGAGAGAATCTTTGCCGCCAGAAATACCAATAGCAATTTTATCATGTGGTTTTATCATATTGTAAGTATCTAAAGCTTTTCGTGTATAACTGAGTAATCGTTGTAATTTCATGGTTTCCCCTTAATTTACGCTCTAACTATTCGTTAAAGTTGTGTTTAGCGCATAGTTAGATTTCGTTTAATAAGGCCCTCTCTCATAAACTCAACTGCCATTGAGGACTTTATTATTTATTAAACTGTGTTATTGAGAAATTTATTATCTTGTGAATTATGCCTTTGAAAAATTTATTATCTACTGAACTGTGTTTATGTTGTGTTTGTGTTATATAGGACTTTAATTCTAATTATAAAATTGTGTTATCAAGAACTTTGCAATCTTAATCTTAATCTTAATCTTAATCATGAATAACATTTTTCTTACCATCAACAATCGTATATTTAATGAGTCCATTTAAAGCCATTCCATCATAAGGTGAATATCTTGCTTTTGATTTGAACTCTTTCGCATTGACTAAATAGTCTTCTGTTGGATTAAATATCATTAAGTCTGCAATTGCACCTACATTAACAACACCTTTATTAAGAGTCAAAATGCGAGAAGGTTTATAGGACATTTTCTCAACCAATTGCTCCAATGTTAAATAACCTGCAACCACTAAATATGTATAAGCTACTGAAAAAGCAGTTTCAAAGCTCGAAATGCCATAAGATGCCAAATCGAACTCCGTATCTTTCGAATCTATTGTATCCGGTCTATGATCTGAACTAATCGTATCAATAACTCCATCCTGTAAACCTTTGATAATGGCTGCTACATCTGCTTCAGTTCTAAGCGGTGGATTAACTTTGACCATCGTATTATAGCCCATCGCTGCTTCTTCATTTAAAGTGAAATAATGAGGTGATGTTTCACATGTCACTTTCATGCCTTGTCGTTTGAAACTACGAATAAGTTCAACTGATTTAGCAGTAGAAACATGAGTAATATGCAACTTAGCATTAAATTCTTCTGCTAGTAATAGATTTCGCATGACATGAATCGTTTCAGCGCTGATTGGTGCTCCGCTTATACCTAAGTAAGTTGATATGGCACCCTCATTAATAATGTTGTCATTTGAAAGTGAAGTTTCTTCGCAATGTGTAATGATAGGCATGCCAAACATACTACAATACTGAAATAAATTCTTCATTACATAAGCATCTTGGATAGCAATATCACCATCAGAGACAGCAGCTATTCCTGCTAATTGCATTTCTCCAATTTCGGCAATCCTCTCCCCTTTGCACTTTTGAGTCAAGCTACCATACGGAGCAACGTGAACAGCACAATCTTTTCGAGTTTTTGAAACAAGAAACTCTACTATTGCTTTATTATCAATACAAGGTTCCAAATCAGGATTACATGTAATTGTTGTAAATCCACCATATAGTGCGCTTTGACCTGCAGTATAAATTGTTTCTTTGTAATCAAATCCCGGATCTTGAATATGACAATGCATATCAATCAAACCAGGGATAATATATAGATCGGTCGCATCAATGACTTCATAATTATCATCCGGAATATTAGCATCTATCTTTACAATCCGATCAGCTTCAATCAGAATATCTTGATTATAGATAGTTTTATTATGAGTATATATAGTACCGTTTTTAATTAAAAGTTTTACGTTCAATATTAAGCCCTCCTCCACTTCTATTTAAAAGGTGAAATATAGCCATTCGAACAGCAACACCGTTTACTTGTTGTTTATCTACGAGCGAGCTTTTTCCGTCAATGACCTCAGATGAAATCTCGATTCCACGATTAATGGGACCTGGATGCATTACAATAACATCATCTTTAGCATAGCCCAATCGTTGCTCGTCGAGTTTATATAACTTCTTATACTCATTGATTGATGGTATCAAATACCCCTTTTGACGATTTTCTTGCATACGAAGGGTCATTATAACATCGGCATCAATAACTGCGTCGGCCACAGTAGTATAAATGTTTACACCTGTTGATTCGATTCCACGAGGAATTAGAGTTGGAGGCGCAACAATATTCACATTAACACCCAATTTCTTGAGAGCCCATATGTTACTTCTAGCAACACGATTATGCATGATATCACCAATCATGACTACTTTGAGACCTTCAAACTTCTGTTTGATTTCGAGAATTGTTAATAAATCAATAAGTGATTGACTTGGATTTTCATTTTGGCCATCACCAGCATTAATAATTGATGCATTCACATATTTCGCCAAGTAATGCGAACTTCCAGCAATCGGATGACGCATAACGATGAAATCAGCACCAATTTGGTCAATATATTTACCAACATCCTTTAAAGATTCACCCTTCATGAATTGTTGATTTGTTTCTAAACTGATGACTTTTGCACTTAAGTTCTGTGCTGCTAATTCATAGGATAACTTTGATCTAGAACTCCCCTCACTGAACAATGTAGCTACCGTCTTCCCTCTTAAATGAGGTGTTAAACAAGACTTGTTAGATAATAATATATATTTCATCTTTTGAGCAGAATCAATGATATATTGAATCTCGTCAGCAGTTAACGTTTTTAGATCCAAAAAATCTTTCTTATTGTAAGCCAATTAAATTCACCTCTTTCCAATAACCATTATTCTTTCAGTATACTAAATCTTTTGAGCTTAATCAATCGTTATTATATCCAATAAATCCATCAATGTATTGATTATAATAGTAAATATTATTGCTACTCTTATAAAGAGAAAATGGTTCTGTAGCATTTTGAGCTATAAAGGATTCTTCACCAGTAACTAAATTCAATTTCATCAAATAGTTACCATCTTCTCTAACTTCAACATAAACTAGGAAACTACGCTCATCATCGATAAAATAACTTTGTGTATCAATATTATACTTGTTAAATTTAATTTGATTAAGATCAGTGTAATCGTATGCTAAGATACTATACAAGGTCGGTACATCCTCGTCAATATACTTCCACATTAAAACATATGAAGCCATCCCAGTATGGTTATCTAAGTATAATGATGGCGTTAATTCGATTAGGGGATCATTTAAATCAATTGTATCCTCATATCTTAGTTTAAGGGTTTTATCAATGATTTTAAGCTTATCCTTATCAATAATTGTTATCACTTCAACCATTTCATTCACCCGAAACTGAATGTCTTCGCCTTTATACACCAGTTCAGTTTCATTTTTATTTGAATATTTATAAAGCTGTTCATATAGATAATCAATCTCTTCATCCTCATGAACCGTTAGAATATATAAACTTTCTTTAATCAAGTCGTAAAAATGTTCTTTTGCATCTTGGACAACTAAAATCTGAGTTTGACCTTCTAACAACTTTTCTTTGATACTACGTTCCCGGTCGACTTCTATCGTCAACCTCTCTATCTCTGCTTCTAATGTTTTCTGTATCCTTGTATTCTCATCTAGACTTTGACGCAGTTTATCTATACTTAATTCTTTTTCCAATAAGCCTGCTCTTAATACTTCTAACTCAATGTTGGTTGGATCTTCATTCGTTGATAAACAACCCGTCAGTAATATTAACAGCAAAAAAGTCACTAAACGTTTACCCATGCTTCTACCTCTATTCTTTAATATGTCTGTCTTTTATTCTATCAAAGATTAAAGAAAAAAACCACCTCTATAAGAGATGGTTTCTAAATATTTATTAATTAAATTTCTAGTGGAAGAATTGAATTGATAATAACACCAAAAATAGCCGCTATTGCCAGACCGCTAAATGTTAATCCGAAGATTGGAACACCTGTTGAGCCAAGACCAATTCCAAGCACAAGAATGATTGCTGAAATAAGCAAGTTTCTTGAGTGAGCAAAATCTAAGTCTGCATTAATAAGAATACGTACACCAACAGATGCAATCATACCGAAAAGTATTATACTAACGCCTCCCATTACAGCTAATGGAATTGTTTGAAGCAATGCTGCTAAATGACCTATTTGACTGAAAACAATGGCAAATACAGCTGCAATTCTAAGGATTGATGGGTCATAAACTTTAGTTACCGCTAGTACACCCGTGTTTTCTGAGTAGGTTGTATTAGCCGGACCACCAATGAGACCTGCGAATAGAGTGGCAACACCATCACCTAACAAAGTTCTGTGCACGCCTGGATCTTCTAGGAAGTTTTTACCTACAACCGCACCGTTCGTCGTAATATCGCCTATATGTTCAATGAAAACGACCAAAGCAATCGGAGCTATAGCTGCTACTCCTTGAGCTGTGAAATGTGGTAGGACAAAAAGTTTTTCTCTTACAAACGGATCGCTTAAAGTAAATAAATTGGCATTTTGAAGCGCCGTGACATCATATAGACCAAGAGCCATAGATACTAAGTAACCAACTGCTACAGCTATTAGAATAGGTACCAGTTTAAAGAATCCTTTTGCAAAAATAGATACAATAATCATTGTAGCAACAACGACGAATGCAATAAAAGCGCCTTTTGGATCGAATTCATTTGCCATTCTATCACCTTGATAAAGGGCCATGTTAATAGCTACGGGTGAAAGATTCAAACCTATAACCATAATAATCGGACCTGTTACAATCGGAGGAAAAAGTTTCTTAACCGCGTTAACACCAATGAATTTGACAATTATTGAAATAGCAACATAAACAAAACCAGCAGCAATTACTCCGCCTTTTACAATAGCTAAATTGTCAATATAGTAACTGCGATTAGCTATGTCCGCTAAATTCAAATTATCTGGATTTAATGTCATCATAATCGCACCGATAAATGCAAAACTCGAACCTAAGAATACCGGCACTTTACCTTGTGCACATAAATGGAAAAGCAATGTACCTACACCAGCGGCTAGAAGCGCAATGGCTGGATCTAAACCTGTAATAAATGGTACCAACACTGTTGCCCCGAACATTGCCAATACATGTTGAAGTCCTAAAACTAACTTTTTACTCGTTGAAATAGTTGTCACTAATTCGTCCTCCTAATGTGATTTGTATGTGTATTTTATTGTAAAATAACACGGTCTTCACCGTCAATTTCTACCATTTTCACATGTACAACTTCTTGAATTGAAGTCGGTACATTTTTCCCTACATAATCCGGTCGTAGCGGCAACTCTCTATGCCCACGATCAATTAAAACTGCGAATTGAATTTTCTTAGGTCGCCCCATGTCAAGGATGACATCAATTGCGGCACGACAAGTCCTTCCTGTAAAAACAACATCATCGACTATGATCACTACTTTATCTGTAACATCAAAGTTAACATGTTCACCAACGACCGGCTTTTCAAATTTCTTTTGTAGATCATCTCTATAAAAGGTAATATCCACTGTACCAAATGTCACATCTTGGTTTTCTATTTCGGAAATCTTAGCAACTATGCGCTTTGCTAACGGTATTCCTCTGGTTTTAACCCCCATGATAATAACATCTTCAACACCCTTGTTCTTCTCAATGATTTCATGAGAAATTCTTGTTACGGCTCTTTGAATTGCTTGTTCGTCTAATAATGTTTTCATTAAAAAAAGCTCCTCTTTACAGAGAAGCCTAATTAGTTGACATAACTATATTACGGTCGCCTTATGAATGCTTACATAACAAAAATTCACCTAATGAACTCATTATTTCACATAAAGATGCGATCATATTATTCGTCTGTTCTTACTAGTCTCTCTGTACTAATTTAAAGATACGATATGATTATCATTAACAAATTAACATATTTCAAGTAAATAGTAAAGCTTTTTACTTTCTTTTTCTTAAAAGGCCTAAAATATGTCTAAATTGACTTGGTAGTTCAACTGAAAATTCCATATATTCATTTGTTATCGGATGAATAAATCCTACTTCTTTAGCGTGTAGCATTTGGCCTTTTGCTGAGAAGATTCCTTTAGCCGGTCCATAGACAGGATCTCCGATTAAAGGGTTACCCTGTTGGGTCAGATGAACTCTGATCTGATGAGTTCGTCCGGTTTCAAGTTCTAATTGTAAATATGTAAATCGATGGCTATCCAGTCGCTCTAAAACCTTGTAATGTGTAACGGCTTCTTTACCGTTTTTATGGTTGATAGCCATTTTTTTGCGGTCTTTCTCACCACGTCCGATAGGAGCATCAATTATTCCTTCGTCTTCTTTAATATTGTTATAAACAAGAGCTTCATAAAGACGATGTATTGTATGCGCTTCAAGTTGTTCTGCTATTTTTTGATGAGCAATATCTGTCTTGCAAACAATAAGCAATCCTGAAGTGTCTTTATCAATCCTATGAACGATGCCAGGTCTTACTGTTCCGTTGATGGAAGATAAACGATCTTTACAATGGTACATTATTGCATTAACTAATGTGCCTGTCGGATGCCCGGGTGCAGGATGAACAACCATTCCTACCGGTTTGTTGATAACCATAAGTTGATCGTCTTCATAAATAATGTCAAGAGGCAGGTTTTCCGGAATTATTTCTAATTCTTTTTTTTCTAACTCCCCTACTTCGATTTCATCGCCATTGGATAATCGGTAATTAGCTTTGACAATCTTATTATTGACTAAAACTTTTTGATCTTTTAGCAGTTTTTGAATATACGATCTGCTTAAGTCGTCAAAATGAGTAGACAGGAATTTGTCTACTCTAAGTAATTCTGAATCAGTGTAAATAATTTTCATAATTTCCTCTAAATTTCTAGATCTCTATATTTGGTTAATAGTAAGATCATAAGTAAAAAAGCTGAACAAGTTACATAAATATCGGCCACATTAAATACTGGAAATTCAAACCAATAAAAGTGGAACATGTCCACAACATAGTGTACTCGTATTCTGTCTATCAGATTACCTAACGCACCTGCGATAATGAACACAGATAAGATATGTAACGGTAAATAGTGTTTAGTTCTAGGAATTTTTCTCTTATATCGTAAGATCACAATAATCACAATGATGACTATAATAATTAAGAAGAAGGTACCATCTTTAAAAATGCCAAATGCCGCCCCCGTATTCTCTACATAAGTCAGTTCAAAAATCCCGTTAATAATTTGCAAATCATCTGTTCTTGGTTTTATGTGTATAACAGTCATATATTTACTCCATTGATCGAGAGCAAGAAGTAGTATAACTGAAAGAAATTCTATTATCATAGCTGTCTCCTTAAATTTATTCTTCTATAATGATATCCAAACATTTTTTGACGGTAACTTCATCAATAGTATCTTGATTTAAAAAGCTATCGCCAATAGTTCTAAGTAATGCAAACACAAGGCGTTTGCTCGTTGTTTTCTTATCGTGGAAGAGTTCATTATAAACAGCTTCTTTATCTAATCCTTTAACGGTTAAAGGCATTTTATATGCCTTGATCAGTTGAATCGATTCTTCAAGTTCAGCGTCAGAAAGATAACCTAATTGATTGGATAATGTTAAACCGCCGTGCATACCAATGGCAACGCATTCACCGTGAATAAGTTTGAAATCCATGAGTCGTTCAATGCTATGTCCAAACGTATGTCCAAAGTTAAGCAAAGCTCTTGCACCTTGTTCTTTTTCGTCTTCGTCAACAACTGATTTCTTGATTTCGCATGAACGTTGTATCATTTGAATTAATAATTCTTCATCCAAATCTAAAATACCTTTAACGTTATCCCGTAAAAAGTTATGGTAATCTTTGTCTTTGATAAAACCATGTTTCACAACCTCACTCATACCAGCGTATAGTTCACGAAAGGGAAGCGTTCTTAAGGTACCAACATTAATAAATACAAACATTGGCTGATAAAAGGCACCAACCACATTTTTGTATCCATTAAAATCTATACCGGTTTTACCTCCAACACTTGAATCCACTTGAGCTAATAGACTTGTAGGAATCTGAACAAAGTCAACGCCTCTCATATAAGTTGCAGCCGTGAAACCAGCCATATCACCAGTAACACCGCCGCCAAGAGCGATAACTAAAGTATTTCGATCAGCTTTAAAATTAATCATTTCTTCATAGAATTTAGAAATCGTTTGTATGTTTTTATGCTCTTCACCAGCGGGAAAACTTACAGTTAGCACTTCTCCCAAAGATTTGATTTCTTCTGTAACTATATCTACGTATAGTGATTGAACATTACTATCAGTTATGATTACATAACTTGTATAATTCTTATCAATCAACTTGATTGATTTAGATAAAGCAGAAAAGTCACGTTCAAAATATATCGGATATGACCGGCTGCTTGTGTTGATTGTCAAACTATTCATTACTAAACCGGCCCTCAAAAGTCATGGTATCTTCAATCGAATGGACATTGATATCGTTGTTCTTAGGAGAATCAATATCTTTAATTCGAATCAACATTTCATCAGCTAAATTCGTTCCAGAGTTTAATTCTAATTCGCTTTTATTAATCATTTCTAATTGTGCCGCCAAAAAATGCTTGATTTGGATTTTGTTGGCATCATAAGCTTTAACCATGGATTCACGCATGCTATTAATGCGATAAACTTCTTGTTTAGCGATATCAATAAGTTTAGATGCATTAATTTCAGCTTCTTTTTCGATAGTTTCTGATTTCACTCTTGCAGATGCTCTTACTTCTTCAGCTGTTTTCTCAGCAAGCAGTAAAGTGTTCTGAAGCGTATTCTCTATCGTTTTATAGTATTGGATGCCTTCATTCAGCATATTGATTTTGTCTCTCATTTCGATATTTTCTTTATATGTTCTCTCATAACTGACTAAGATTTCTTTCATGAATTCTTTGACATCTGTTTTACTATATCCTCCTACCGAGGAACCAAATTCTTTTGACTCAATATCTAATGGTGTTAACATTTCCTACCTCCTAAATATATTTAAAAACTATAATAGAAATTCGACCTTTCTTAGTGACTTTTCCTATTTCAGATAGTTTAAATTTCCCTTTTGTACGTACTGAAAGAATATCTCCTTCATGTAATGACTGATGGTTCTTAACAACTTCAATCTGATTGAGTTTGACTTGACCTGCTTTAATTAAGCTAATGGCTTCATTTCTAGAGCAATTACATACGCCTTTAACTAACGAATCTATACGAAGAGAAGCTAATGTAAGTGTAATCGTATCACTTTTAGGTTCAAGCAGTTTCACTTGCATATCTATAATCTTAGTTGTGATGTTTACTGCTGTTCGCTTAACCATCAGAAGCTCAGCAGATACAATATGACTGATGCTTTTATTGCAAATAACATACCCAACATCCTCATTGATTATTATATCACCAAACATTCTTCTTTCAATACCTAAACCTAACAAGGAGCCCAATACATCACGATGACCATAAGTAGGCTCGGTTTTGAAACGTGGTTTAATCTCTAGCAATTCAACTGGAAACATTAAGAATAATTGTTCTTCACTATAATCTAAATAATCATTAGTAAAAAACCCAATCATTCTTCGTTCGTCACTTCTAAAGCAAGAAAATTCAACCATAATATATCCGGGCGGCATCTTCAAACTTTTTCGAACTTCAATGAGTTGGGCTAAATCCAAAAAATCTGTAAAACTTGGTGCATGACTTCGTTTACAAAGTTCTAAACGGTCGTATACTTTATTAATGTCAATTTTCATCTTTTAACCTAACTTCTTATTTCATAAATAAAAATATATAATTTTGCATCATTTGAAGAAAAATAAACGCAATCAAGGGTGATATGTCAATAATCATACCACCTTTTCTTCCGCCAAATATTGATTTTTCCACTATGATACGGATTGGACCTAGTAACGGTTCGGTTAATGAAATAAGAATTTTTACAATCGGATTATCTGGTGCTAATCTAAACCATGACAGCAATATCCTTAAGAATAAGATCATCTGTATAATATATAACGAGTAATAAATTGCTGTTAATAATAAATTCATGTAGTAAGCCTCCCAATCTGTCTAGATTACATATTTAGAACTTATCCCACTCAATGATACCATTTGATTTTAATTCTTCTTGAAAATTCCCAAGAATATCAACGTTTTCCGGAGCGATTAAGAATATGTTGTTTGTAACTCTTTGCATATTACCATCAAGAGTATAACATGAGCCACTAATGAAATCCATGATTCTTTGTGCTATTACATGTTCCATGTTTTCCAGGTTAATAATACAAGGCTTTTTAGACTTGATGTGATCACAAATCTCTTGTGCTTCATCGTAAGTAGTTGGTCTCATTACAACAACTTCCATCTGTACGTTTGCTTGTAGATTCATTACTTTTGATTTACCACCTGTATAAGCTTTAAAAGCTCTTGGCTCACTATTTATTTGGACAGGTTCAGGCTTGCCCGTAAAACTATTAAAATCATCACTTGCATTACCCTTGTAATCTTCTGTTTCATCGTCATAATCATTTAATTTCATTATATCCATCATTTTATCAAATATCTTAGCCATTTCTACACCTCTCACTATTTATAATTTCTTTCACCAAAAATGCCTGTACCCACACGTATGTATGTTGCACCTTCTTCAACTGCAACCTCATAATCAACTGTCATTCCCATTGATAAGGCGCTCATAGTAATATTATCAATGTTTTTACTTTTTATGTCAACAAAAACTTCATTAAGTTGTCTAAATGTTAATCGATTGTCTTCAGGATTATCAACAAATGGTGGAATAGTCATTAATCCCTGTACATGAACATGCTCAAGTTTCGAGAAAAACTCTAAACTATCATACAGCTCAGCAATACTAAATCCGCTCTTACTTTCTTCCCCTGTAATATTTACTTGTATCAGAATATTAACATGACATTGCCTTTTTATAGCCTCACTGTTAATTCTTTTAGCAAGTTTGATACTATCGACAGAATGAATCAATTCACAAGTTTCGATGACATACTTGATTTTATTCGATTGCAATTTCCCGATCATATGCCAATGAACATCCTTTGAGACTTCCTTGGTTTTGTCACGTATTTCTTGAGGTTTATTCTCTCCAAAATGTGTCATACCTGCACTGATGGCATCTTCTACCATTGACAATGGTTTGGTTTTTGAAACAGCAATTACGGTAACGTCGTTTTTGTCTCTTGAAGCCTTAATACACGCTGCTTCCACTTTGTTAAGAACTTCCTCATAATTATTCTTTAATTGTTCGATTGTCATGATACCTCCCATGTAACACAAATTCATATTCGTAGTGAAACGCCAATTAATTAATACCGATACTAATAAATACTGTTAATTAATTGTCTCAAACTCTTCTATTTCACTTGCATCAGATGCAACCTTATCATATAGACCAACACTATACCCGATAGAAGGATCGATGATACGGAAAGCTTCATCCTCAAAAACGGTGACAATACGTCTAAAATCAGAATATCCTTTATTTAGAACATAAACACCTTCAATATCAATTTTATTCTCAACCAAATATATCTCTGTCTCGCTAACTCTTGCTGATTCATCAAGCGTATACAAAACCTTATCTCCCGGTTGAATTATTCTATCACTATCCATTGTATCAACATAAGCGAATTCATCATCTTTATAATAGATTTTTACTATTAGTGAAACGACTTGTTGATGTGTTGTGTCATCATCAGAATAAATTCTCTTTTGAATTTTATAGGAGCCCTTTTCAGAGAATATTGCACTAATAGGAACCTTGTATACCCCTTTGGTATCAACAGCCTCGTTTGGTATCTTTAAACCATGGTAATCGCTATATATTATTCTGTAATCAATGAAACGATCATTAAAGAATGTGTCAAAATATTTATTGAGCTGAAATACAGCATAAAACTTATCATCTTTAATTATTAGATCAAATATTTTCACATCTAATGACATGTTTTTTCTAGGGAAATAAAGTGCTGTATACTTCTTGCCATCACTGGTTTTGTTTTGTAAATATTTCATGCATAGCGAATCGACTTCTGAAACTAAATAAAAATAATTGTTATCAATGATTTTATATAAATCGTCATTTACGCTTACGTTTAATTCATCAGACGCATCTATGATTTCAACATCTTGATTCAATAGGCCAAAATCATAATTATTGATATTGTAATCTTCAAATCCGTCAAATGTATAACCTACGACACCAGCTTTTTCCATTTTGTAATAAGTTCCGTTATCAAGCCGTTGTTCTTCGTTTATTTGTATTTCATTTTGAACCTTTTCGTACAAATCTTGGTCTTTGATAAAAATAGTTTTTGAAATATCAAGTATTGTTCCAGTGATAATATCCTTTGAATCATATACAAATTCAGTATCTCTTTTTTTCTTATCCAAAACATATTCTTTAATCTTACCATGCAATATAGCATAATCATCAACGGACATGCTGCTAACATCGTTTAATTGGCTTAAATGACTATTTATTTGTTCTTGTATGATTTGCTCTGTTTCAGCATCCTGGTTTACAGAACAAACATATGCATTTTGCCTGACTTTGCGTCCTTCAGGAACAAAGTATTTAACGGGACCAGCCTCTGTACTCTTTATAACGACTTCATCTCTCAGTATAAGTCCATTAAAACTACCTTCATTGTAAATATCACCAGGTTCAGCATAAACATAATGAATGTTCTCTTTTGTAAAAGATAAATATATAATAAATAGCAAATACAACAATATAACAACATATGCAATAACTACAAAGTTTATATGTTTATTTGCTTTATCTTCTTTCAACTTAGATTTTGCGCTTGCTTTA
>Ga0314774_1001408_pt1 | contig 15482 bp, 10 predicted proteins | sample MetaGCBIA2018_FD_204515 | JGI IMG/M metagenome (GOLD analysis project Ga0314774, IMG submission 204515) | Cryopeg brine microbial communities from Beaufort Sea near Barrow, Alaska, United States - CBIA 2018 | ecosystem: Environmental > Aquatic > Marine > Coastal | place: USA: Alaska | collected... | reverse complement strand
CAGGAAAACCATTTTTGCTATTAAAGAAAATTAACCTAAATTGGACTCAAAATCATACATCCTTATTTTCCATTTTTAGTACATCCTTATTTGCCGAAAACCGGACATATTTGTTTTCCGGTAACAGTAGGGTGGTTGCTCCTTTTTCAACAGCAATTTCAGCTAAATTTACTGCTCCATAAACCAAATCGAGGGAACCTCCCAAATTGAGTTGACCAACAATAACAAGACCTCCTTTAGTGTTTTTTTCAAGTACTGAACTACACATGGCCATCAAAACGGCCATACCCATTCCATTACCGCTTTTTGAAGAATCAAATGCTCTAAGTTGTATTGAAAATTCATGAGAACGTGGATCTCTATCTCCCAGAAGTTCCTTGCTTTTACTATACAAATTCTGTTCAGCATATCTCACACTTTCTTGAAATTGTGGAGGAGCAGGCCTGTTTAATATTTTTACATTTGAACCAGGACCCGTATTGATTTCTATTTTATATAATCCTGAATGTTCCTCTTGCCCTCCAACATTTAATCCCCATATCTGCCCAGGTGGCAATGGATCTTCGCCTATGGTATTCTCGCTGTGTATTTCTGGAGTAGTTATAAAAGTTTCAACACCATCTTCACCAATACGATAACTAAAATGTGTGTTCCTAAACTCGGCTGAACCTATCCTTTTTTGCTGCTCTTTTACTCTTCTTCTATATTCTAAAGCGACTTTTAATGCCCATTCAAGTAATTCATCTGAAATAGGTGCTTCTTGATTAGGTTGCATTAATTTCAATAAACCATTAACTGTTTTATTAACAGCAGTTGTATCTCGTCCACTTAAAGCACCTCCATAATCGATTCTTGCCAATACTGAAGATAATCGGTTTGTATCTCTTAATCTTGTCCAACATTCGGCCATAAAATCACTTACTAAACCAAAATGATCTGTGAAATATAATTTATTCAATTTAGGGAAGTCCCAACCTGGCACAAAAGCATGTATTCTGTCCATAAAGGCAGTATCATCTCTCATTTCTTTTGGGAGCGGTCCAAACAAATGGCTAATGCGTTGTTGGTGTTCAACATCTACATCAAAATTACCAACCATTACAATTCCTCCATCTGCTCGAATAGGTTCTTTTCCTCTGCTAAATTCACCACTTTCCATATAGCCCTTCATGATATTAACCCCATCTTTTTGGTCAAAAGAAACTCCAGATACCTCATCAAAGCACACCACATCATATTTACAAACAAGTCCTCTTTCACCACTACCCATGTTTACAAACATTTTTGCGACCGTTGCTTTACCACCGGAAACTAAATGTGAATAAGGAGATATTTGTTGGTAAAGATGAGACTTCCCTGTCCCTCTTGGTCCTAATTCAATAAGATTATAATTGCGCTCAACAAAGGGAATCATTCTAACAAAAAGCACATTTTTTGCTTTTTCAGATAATTCGGATGGCTCCATACCAACACTCCTAATCAAGAAGTCTTTCCACTCGTCCAATGTAAAAAGTTCCCTTCCTTTATTTAGGGTTTCTACGACATTACGCTGAGATAGCTGGATTGGACGAATATTGCTTATTCCAAACGGTCTTCCATTGTTTTCTTGAGCTATAGCCGCATCGTATTCCAATTCAATTTCTGCATAAAAACCACCTGTAAGCATTCTATCATTATCTATGATTAATTGCTCATCTATGCGAACTTTATTTAATTGCAAACTTGGTAAATTGGCAACATAACTATCGGAACCCGTGTCCAATTTTGCAGTAATAATATCAATTAATTTAATGGATCCATTTTCGCGAGCTTTCGATTTAAAGTATTCTTCTTCTCCAGGTCTAACGGTTCGAGCTTGGAGTTGCCTTTTTACAATCTCAAGACCCTCTTGGATTTCATTTTCATCAGTAGTTGAACAATACCTGCCTAACAAAAATTCTATGACATAAGTCGGTACCGGATAGGTTTTTCGAAATTGTTCAAGTAAATCTTTTCTAACGATATATCCTTCAAATGCATTTGCAGCTAGTTTATCAATGTGATCTAATTCCATAATTTCATTAATTTACCTTCCTATTTCTATTAATTTACTATCGACAATTATTCCTTCTGAATTCAGTAGAACTAAATAACCGGCTTGTCCCTCAAAATCACCGTTTACCATAACTTTCCAATCTAATCCATCATGTTTAATTGAACCAATAACTATGGAAGAATCTGCATTTTCTCGTTTTGATCTTATGTCAATATTGAATCCATTTCCAAGCGTTCCTGTTGAAGTTACGTGTAAGCGCATTCCTAACCATTTGAACTCTTCGATTAGGGCTTTTTCTGAACTTGCTGTATCTTTGGTTTTAATTGTAATTATTGGAGTCATGCATTCGTGAATCGAGATACCACCATGTGCATATTCTTCGTTTTTCTTAAAAAATGAAACACCTGGTGCATATGCAATAAACTCGTTTGGGTTCCATGTCCAAGGTAATTGTAGATTATCTGTTACCGCACCTTTTTTCATTTGTGCACAGCGGCCCCATCTTGTTTCGAATAAATCTTTGTGTAAATTCTCCTTTGGTAATCCTCCAGGTAATAACAACCAACCATGATCGGTTACAATTGTGATTTTAGTAACCCCTTTATCTGCGATTTTGTTTATAGTTTCTTTTAATTCTGTTAATAATTCTGGAATACGTTTAAACATTTCAGCTTGTTCTTGATGACCTTTTTTATCAATGTCTCCAATTTCCATCCAGTATCTCATCTTTGGATCCTCAATACCTGATGGAGAGCTAATAAACACTATCTCTTTTTCTTTTAATTCTTTTTTGAAATAATATGGTGAACAAGGGTTTCCAGATTTAAAATGTGGTTGAAAATCTTTGATCGATGAATCGCGACTTAAAGAAGAAGCAATGGGAGAAACCGAAGGTTTGGAGGTAGCAGTTAAGCTAGGTAAAGCTGACCATGTTTGTTCTATTTCAACTTCGAAATTATTGGATAGATGATTGCAAAAATCTATCGCCAGATCATATCTAAAAGCATCAACAAACAATAAAAACCCAGCTTCTTCTATCACCTTTGAATAAGTTGAATCAACAATCTCATTCGAATTCTCTTTAGTGAATTCTTGAAACTTAAGCGTTAACTTTTCTATCCAAGGATAATAAAATAAACCCGCCATAGAAGAAAGCATTTCACTGTGTTTTTTTGATGAGCCAGATAATGCAATTTTGCGCAAAGCACTATCAACTTGATATCCTTCTTCTTTGTAATACTTTGTTAATCCATTAATACTTGTATTGTCATACGTTTTAAGACTTATTTCAGCGAGTTGAAGCAAATATGGTAATGAATTAGCGAAGGGGGATTTACCCATTTCCGCCCATACCCATTCCAATCGCATTTTATGTTCATTCCATAATTCGGTTAAAGCATCATATGCTTCGCCTGGCGTTTTCTTTGCTAATTTGTTTAATGCAACTTCTAACTCTTTTTCTTTCTCAGCATTAACGGAAGGCCAGGATTCATCAGGTAACTTGAACATACCTGTACCAAGGTCGGGTGGAGTTGCCTGCCCGAGATATTCTATTATTTTAGGAAATTTATGAGGTGCATTGGCAAAGTATTGCCAGACATTGGTCCAAGAATCTTTTTGCTTACCAAGATTCAAAGCAAAATCTAAAACCAGACTATGGTCCAATTTCATACCATATTGACTTTGTATTACTTCATTAAAAGCTTCTAACTCTTCTTTGGTTAAAGATTTCAAAGCCTTATCACCACCTTCCATCCATTTCAATAAATTTGGGATAATCTGCGGTACTAGTTTTTTATTAAGAAATTCGGCATTAACTTGTCCTTTGAAATACGATTTATCCTCTTGTAGATATTTTGGCAATGTTTTTAATAAGGCATATTTTGTATCTGAATCTCTTGCAATGTTTAAACCTAAGCCTTGGTCTTCATTTTGAATAAAGGCTAGTATGGTCCATTCTTTTCCATTTTCTTGTAACCACAAATTACCTGTAAACTGATACTCCATAAGAGGTTGCAACGCATTAGCGGCCTCTTCGATATTTTTAAAATCCGCTTTTGAGACACCCGGCAAGTAAATAACCGGAATTTCATCTTCTGCCCAATCAGCTTCTGGTAAAGCTCTGTTTACCATGCATTTTATCCAAATGGCTGGCCCTTGCTTATCCTCTGGGTTGAATTGGCCGAAGGTTAAAAATGCTGGAATTTCTGCTCTTAATGTATCTATAATAGGCAACCACTGATTTTCAGGATCAGGCCATAAAATAACATTAGGTGCCAATGTTTGGCTGCTGTTAAACAACTTGGCATTCGCAATAGAACTTTTAATATGATCTAACAGACTATTGCTCATCTATACTATTTTTGCTCCTTTTGATTGATTATGAAATGTGCAAAGCACTTGACCATTTTCAACTTCTGTTCCACCTCCTTTAGTATGTGGATTGATATGATCCGCTTGATACTGTGACCATGATACTTGACATTCTTTTTCAGGTTTTTTTTCGTTAATACACATTTGGCATTGTCCCTTATTACTTCGGTAAATTTTTATTCGTTGAGCTTCACTAAATGCTCTTTTGTTATCCTTAGTTAAAATCTCAATACCATTATCAATTAAATATTCAAAAAAGAGTTGCCTGAAAATCATATCTCTCATCTGAATATTAAGAATACTTTGCTGGCGGTTAGATGTAAATATCACAATATCTATATCTTCAGGATCTCCTTTTCGCCATCTTTCATGAAAGGATAAGAAATAATTATAAATTGATGTTTTAATTTCCTCTGTTATCACATAATATTTTCGAATATGCCTGACTAACATATAAAGACTAATAATTAAATACTCTCGTTTCAGCTCTTTCACTCCATTGGCTGTATCTATTATTGTATCATCTTTAAACATTTCATATAGAAAAGTAAGATTACTAATTACCCTTTTAGCAGAATCTTCATTTTCATATGCATAATTATCAATACCATTTTCTATTTCTTGATTTTCAATAAATTGCATAAGAGCCGTATCCTTGAGTTCAACATAGCCATTTGCCTCTTCTATCATTGCAAATCTTGATAATAGCATAAGATTTTGCATGCGATTATTATCTCTATCGATAATGTTAAAAAACTTATGCTTAAAATTATTCGAATCTAGTGGTAGATATTCATTAAAATCAAAACTTATATCATCACCATATTTAACGACAAAGTTTCTCGATAGGCTTGACAGCTTTGCATGAGCTATCTCCATAAAGTTTAGAGATTCCCCTTGTTGTAGTCTCCAAAATATCTCTGTTGCAATCTTTTGATGGCCTCTATTTTTAGGATCATCAATGCCTTTTATTCTATCGACATCAAACTTTACTTTTTCATCTAAGAAGAGCCTCATTTCTGGAGAAAGCTCTTCGTATGTTTTTCCTGGTAAATCCGGACTTAGATTAGCTAGAGATTTAGGTAGCTTAAAATCATTATTAAAGAAATCTTGAACGGTATTGATTCTTTGTTGTCCATCAATAACCTCATCTATTGTTTTGGAATCACTTAATCTCACCTCACGAATAACTAACTTTGGTATATAATATCGTCTAAAAAGACTATCCATAAGATCTCTCTTCTTTTTCGAGCCCCAAACACTTTTCCGCTGATACGGTGGTCTTGTTACATATAATTCTTTGTAAGCATGAAAGTGCCTAATTGAGATTTTATCTGGTATAATATCGTACTGTGTTTTTGGATTGAATGACATCTCACTTTTTATATTTGGTTAATTCTTCGCTTTACGTTTCACTTTATTGCTTAATGAAGGAATAATGTTTTTATGTTCATCTTTTAATTTCCATTCGTCCTCTATGTCTTCGTATCGGTTCCAACGGTCAGGCCCCCAATGTGAACCTGATGGATTTTTACCTCTGTCTTTACCCCATTTTACGTTGAATTTTTTGCGAAGTACCCCTGCTTGTATAAATGGGTATACATTCATTCTCACCCCATCATTAATGTCTGGTTCCCAGCCGATGGGTTGTTCTTCCAATGATTTCCATCGGATGAAAAGATCGTATGGAGGTTCCCCCTCCAGAATCAGTACTAATTTTTCTTTTAATGCTTTTGCTGCTGACAATAACCCATCTGCACCACTCACATTGTTTTGCATCTTTAAATCACATTGATTTATCCAATCGCCCAGGTACGTATAAATAAGTTTTTCTAAAGTGGCCTTATCCAACTTGTGGTAATTGACCAATGCGGCAAAGCCGTCTTTACGGCCATCCCAAATATGCCATATGAATGGCTTGTTTTTAAACAGCTTACAATGTTGCACAAAGTAATCTTCACGCAAGTAAGTCTCTAAATCTCTTTTGTTGCTTCCTTCTTTTGCAATTAATGAAGAAAGCGTAGAGCCTTCATAATCTTCTCCCCAAATTGCAATGATGTTATCTCTGATTCTATCTGATGCGGAAGCTTCTCCATTAACTGATGGAATACACACAATACCGTCTTCATCAAAAGGCAATTTTAATTCCTTTATTGCTTTTATCTTTTCTTTAGCTTCATCTGAAAGCTCCATTTCTTCATCATTCTCAGCTGGCCATTCGTAACCCATTAATCTTGCAATAGCAACCTGCAATGGAGATTCTGTGTGTAATGGATGACCATGGAATAACCATTGGGTTGGGTCATCCGAATAGGGTTTTGGAAGGCCGTTAGGGTATTTTTCATCGGCTATTTTTTGCCAGTGTTCTAAATCGAATGGTATTTTAATTAAGTCCCCACGAACATTTAATTTTTGGTTTCTTTTTCTCACCTCTGTAACGTAATTCTCATCAGAACAAAAACACCAAATAGGTATAAGATATTCAGCCTTAAGAGGGGTTATTACGACAGTGTTTTCGTCGAACAAATTACTGAGATATTGTGTTGTGGGTAAATTACCCATAGAACTTACTAAAACACCCTTCCTTCTCCACGCTTTATGTCCACGGAGCCATGAAGAAACCTGAGACTCACCAATTCGACTAACTATGAAGTCATACATTTGTCCTTCCCCTTTTTCCCAAAATATTTTGGTATCGCATCCTCCAAAATCACAATTTAAACTAACCGTTCCTTGAATATTTTCCCATCCTTTAGCGTCTGATTTTACTTCCCAAAATTTTGCATAAAATCTATTTGAATCGCCAGTACTGATTCCCAAATTATGATAGGAATATTTATTCAACAAATCCAAATTCGATGATTTCTCAAGGATTAACCTAGCATCAGGATTCTTTAATTGATCACTTTGTTTGAGTTTAATCAAAGTATCGGATAAAATAGCTAGTTGTTTTTCGATAGCACTGGGATATTTAGCAAAATCTCCACCTAAAAAATGAGAATTTGTATTGTTATTCTCTTTGTTGATAGCTATAAGCATTACATTAAAATCCCACATGGGTGTTTGAAAAGCCTTCGCTCCGAGCCGAACAACAAATGACCATTGCGAACTCTTGAGAAGATTAATTCTGAACTGTTTGTAATTATTTATAAACAACCAATTTTGAGGAATAACGGCACATGAAGTCCCCCCTTTTGTGTTGCATCGAAGCATTTTTTCATAGAAGACAGTGGCTAAATCGTTCTTTGATTTAGGATAGAATTTGTCACAAAAATCGTATAATACTAGGTCCTGTTTTCCTCTTGACAAATAAGGCACATTCGTGATCTGCCAAACATATCTTTTAGCCAATAAAGCCCCAGCCTTTGCCACACCAGCAGCAATTACTGCTCTTTCATTTACTTTATCACCACTTTCAGCTGTTAAGGCCTCTTGTAAAAAGGGTTGCAATTCTTCAAAATCAGAAGTGTACATATCCTTTTCAATGGTAGTTGGGTCGATTAAACTACCCAATTCTGGAGCTTGTTGAAAGAGGTCGTACATTCTTTCGAGACCACCTCTTAATCTTGTCCTTTTGGCTGCATCTTGTTCTGAGTTCGCCAACTTTACCCAATCTCCTTTTTTACCTTTTGGAGCAATACCACAACAAGCCAGGTTCATTTCTGGAAGTATTCTGTATTCTCCACAAAACTTCCAGGCCGTTAGTGCCAAGTTAAAGGCCGCAATTTGAGTGCACCGTGCATCTAATTCTAAACCATGTATATTTTCTATAATCACGGCATCACAAGCTTCTGCTTTGCTCAAATTTTCATCATGCATGCGCAGCGTTGCCATAGCCATAAAAACATCTACCACAAAATGCCCAGAACCCATACAGGGATCTAACATGGTAATTTCACTTAGTGTTTCTGGCCAACCATCAAATGAGCCCGCAGCCGGAGTGCCGTCATCCAATGTTCTAAGGTATTTAAACTCGTAAGGTGAAGTAATACCAGGGTTTCTGGCTGCCCACCAAGCACCTAACGTGTTATCTATAAGGAAATGAACCATATAAGGTTCGGTAAACAATTGGGTTACTGCTGAAATGCTATCTCCATCTATTTTATTGCCTTCCGCATTGATCCTTTCTTTTTCTTCGGTTTGCCAATACTGATACACCCAACCTAAACTGTCATCTGCCTGGAATACTTCTTCAGAGATACTCTCAATTAATTGCTCCAATGCCAATCTATCTTCAGTGGCATAGTTCAATTGTATCAACGGGTCGTCTTGCCTAAAAATGGCTGGAAGCATTTTTGAAGCATAACTTGCTGCTGCTTGCCATTTGTCGTCGAAGCCTTCTTCTTGTCCCAACTCTTCGCATTCTTCCAAAGAGACAGCAATCTCATGCTCAGGGTGCCACAATAGTTCATTAGCCTCTAAAAATTTAGCAAAGAGCATTTGGTGCCAATATTCATAAGCCAATTCATAAGCCAATTTGTCAATGGTATGACTACCATCCGAAATCGTGCTATCTCCCAATAACCTGGCTTTGCTGCGCAAGTGGTTTCTGAGTTCTCTATCATCTGCACTCATGTGAGAGTACGGCTCGCTATTATCCACGGCAAATGCCTTCAAGGTATTGTAAGCCCCTCGTACAGATAATCTTCGGGCCTTAATAACGGCCTTTTCTAAATAACCTCGTTGTGTGGAGTTTAATACTGACATATTACTTTAGAATAATTGATTTCGCGTTCTTCAATACTTCCACTAAACTCGCTTTTAATTCATTTATAAAAGCGTCTATTTCAGCTTGAGAAGACAATGTTTTTCTGGGCATTGAGTAGATTTTGGCCTTCGGCTCGAGCAATATTACTGCTTGGCTTAACGCTGTATCGAACTGACTTCCCAATGCAGATTTTTTAGTTTGCCACGCATCCAAAGAAATATGATTTAAAGAGTTCAACAATCCTTGCGAATCATAATCGCTAATTTCAGGTTTAGAAAGCAATTGATTATCTCTTAGAATTTTATTTTTCTCATCAGGAGTAAGTTTTAAGAAAAAATCATTTTTTTGAAGTTTCTCCATTCTAGCATCATATTCTGTGTTAAACGCTTTTTTGAGCTCATTCAATTCTTGCTTTAATAAGTTGGTCGCTTGTTCCAATAAGGGCTTAACCAAATCAGGATTTTGTAACAACAATCTATCTTCATCTATTGCCTCAACCTCCTTCATCATTTTAACAAACTCTTCTCCCTCTCCGAACGTAACCAATTGATTAAGTATCTCCCAAAGCGGAAGTCTCTTCTCAACAATTTTGGAATCGGACTGCCATGAAGCGAATTTGTCTTGAAGATCTTTTGCTTCTATTAGAATTGCTGCTAATCGCTCGTTCCCATCTCTGAATAGAATTTCCTCAATAAATTGCGTATTTATTTTTTTAGGTAGTGGAGAAGCTCCACTTATTTGTCCTGCTAATTCTTTAAGAGTTTCCAAAAAGATGTTTGACTTTTTAAATTCCTCTCCTGTAGCGCATTGTATTCCAGCTGCTGTAAACATTTTACGCAACGTGATTTTTTCTGTTACAGTTAATGTATGGGTTTCTTTTTTAAATGTTGCTACACCAATTTTACCCTGTGGCAATGGATCTTCTGAAGAACTTATGAATTCTGAGTTTACCAGCGCTATTATTACTGTATCGATAGCATCTTGAGGCCAACCAAATGGAGCTTTCAAAAAGTTGTTTCTTATATCTTTACCTGAAAGTTTGCCGTTAGCCATATACTTGAGAATTGAAGAAGCTACTGGATGATCATTCAAATCCGTTTTATGCCCTACTTTTTCCAATGGGTTTGGTGCCCTGTTAAGTGCAGAACGTAAAGCTTGGGCCCAATTTGCATGATCGCCTTTCTTGAATTCATCAAATTGCCTATCCATTAACTGATTCAACGTTTTTTCAACGGATGCTTTTGGGGAACTTTCTTTTACCAAAGTCCCACCTGCCAAATAAATATCTGCATCACCTGCAATACGGTTTATTAAGGCTATAATTTCTTCTTCGGCATTTTTGGCTCTTGTTTCCATTGACTTTCTAGCTTGTTGACCTTCGGCATCAGAAGGAAATCCTTTTAGCTCAAGAGCTTGGTTAGCCGCAATGTACTTTCTAATCTCACTTTTTAAATCTTCATCTCGCTGTTTCTTTATATAAGTATAAGAAAGTGGACTACTGGTTCCTTCACGTCTTATTTCATCCAAAACCAATTGCTCGTTCTCCATCCATCCATCTCTAATCCAGACATTAATTTTAGTATCAGCGACAGGTTTTTGACTTCCGGTATGCACATTAATTTCTCTCGGCACTTTGGAAGCACCATGTGTTAATCTAATACTTCTTGTAAGGACTTGATAATAAGACAAAATTCTTGAATTTCTTTCCTCTTGAATTTTGTCTTCGCCTTGAGCAATCAATTTTTGTACTTGAGCGGTATATTCTTGTTCCCATTCCTGACCCGCTTTAGTTTGCAAACGATATTCATTTCCAATAGGCATTAACAGTTTTTCACTAACCAACTTATCAACTGCAGCATTCACTTTTTTTCTAAAATCGTCTGAAGAAACCGTTAAATCACTAATTAATAAATCCGCTAACGTGTCTTTATTGGATTTAGGAGAACCACCTGGTAAATCGAGCGGCAATTGATCTAATAAAAAGGCGACACTTAAAATTCGCCCCTGTAGTTTTTCTTCAGCATTTCCATTCTTTTTGCTAACGATTAGGTTATAAGTATCATTTAATAACCTGGAATTTTGAATTAATTGCTGCTCTTTTTGTTCGTAAACAAAATCTCCTGGAACAAGCTGTCCCAATTTAAATTCTGCTGTTTTCTTTACACTTTCATCAACAATACGCAACTGGCTTCTCAACTGACCTTGTGTACCTGCGGTGTCTATAACAGCCAATATTTTCTTCCAAAACTTACGGGTAGAAGGTAGAATTGGATAATCGGCCACAAGTGTATCTTCATCTTTAGACTCATATGCAAAGCCCGTGTTTTGCATATTACGAGCAACTTCACCTGAAGCTTTACTCAATATGCTCTTTAACTCCTTTATGATAGTTGGTTTCTTCTCTAAGACAGTTTTCCTAGTCACCGTTTCAACATCTTGATCAGATAGCATTACTTTAACTGAAAATCTTGCTTGCAAGGGCTGTAAAAAAGGTGTTTCTGCCAATGCATTTTGCCCCGTCGCAACAAATAATAATTTCCCGTCGAAATTATTACTTAAATCTTGTGCTAAATTTTGAACATCAATTGTTTTATTCCCATCCGAACCAATAAATTGCTGCACTTCATCCAATACGATTAAAATACAAGGCATTTGATCGAACAACATTGGAATTACTTCATCTTTCATCGTTTTTATTAATTCCTCTCTGCTAATCGTGTCTACCTTGTTAAAGTTTGCACGTAAATAATCCTTTACCTTGAATTCAGATTCTGCGAAACTTGGTCTAATTTTGAGTATACCCTTGCTTATAAAAGGAGAAACAAATAGATTCTGATACTCCTTTTTAAAATCGCGACCTTCAGCTTCAATATAGTTCTTTAAATCATTATAAATTCCTTCTTGTTTCAACCAATAAACAAATTTGAACTGATGAAATTGAGAGGGAAGCCCTAAGCCTCTTAGAAAAAATTGTAAAAATGAATAACGAATGTCATTTGATGGGAAATCCTTTAAAGTGCCCGCTATAGAAACGCTTCCATTCTTTTTATGGAATTTGTTCAATTCGACCAAATCATCACTGACAAGCTTTGGTAAGGCCTTTATATTCCTAGCAGTTTCTCCGCCCGGAAATTCAAAATCCTCCCATAGGTACCCGAGCATTTTCACCATGTGAGATTTTCCGCTTCCGAAAAAACCACTAACCCATACTGCAGGTTGCATTGGTTCATTAATATTCTGAATATAGGTGCTTAATATTCGATGTAACCCTTGCTCGTACTCCCCTTCACATACAAAGGTTTTTAACTCATATTTAATTATACGTTGTCCAGAATCATTCGTTTTATCTGTGTTAATTTCAGCAACTCCATTATTTAAAAGTTTGTTTTCAACTGGATCTAACACAAAAATTTCTCTGTTTTTCATTGTATTTTTTTTAAATCATTATAGGTCTAGCTAGATAATCCCAACCATCACGGGCATCCATTAATCGATATTGGTTGTTAGCAAATTCACCAGGAAACAAAACCATCAATCTGCCTTTAATATTATTTGAAATATCCAGAACAATTTCCGACAGTTTGATAAAGCCAAAAATTGCAGATGCATCTTTTAGCACTACGAGTGTGTTTTCAGAATTATGCACTAACTTTTTATTTATCTCTAGAATTATATATTCCCTAAACTCATCCTGTAGTGGATCTGATATATATTCAGGTTCTTTAAAGAATGATTCTTTATAATCATGCTTTGAAAGCCAATTGCTAAAATAATTATTCAGGGACACCAATAACCAATCTCGATTGGCATTTTTAGTTGCTATTTCAAACTCTGCTAATTTGAAGTGAACTTTTCTAAGATCGATTGGGTCAAATATTAAGAACCATACTTTTTCTTGACCAGATAAACCATTTGGCCAAGGTTCTTTAATAATACTTTCAAATTTTGCTAAGAGTTCATTAATTTTAGACATCATTCAAAGTTTTTAAATATTTTTCAAATGAGATAACTATGGAAACTCCAGATTGATTGAAGTCGAGCAAGTCACGATCTGAGGCGGCTTTTATAAGGATCATTATTTCTTCTTTTGAGGCATCTAATGCTTTAACTGAGGGATGATTAAAAAGATAATCTCCACGAAAATCATCGATGTAAGCCATTAAAAAAGCAAAAGCAACTGCGAAATAAGAAGGAGGATGCACTGTACGTATATTTTTCCTCATCCCAAGAACGTATCCAGCTTGTTTCCAGGAACTAGCGACATTCTGTGAGACAGAACGTAAGGTCTTTGGTGTAAAGCGATTCGCATGATAATGCTCAATATTAGCTTCAAATTCTTCTATACTTGCTTTATCACTATTCTTTGTAGATTTTACAAAATCTACACTTTCCTGCATTAGATAATCTTTGCTTACTGCAAACAGAATAGCTAATAAAGGCTTTTCATTGTCCTCAATTTTATTCCAATAATCCTCGAGACTTAAGAACTTCTTATCCTCTTTTTTGAAGCTATATAATTGAGTTAGATAATTGATTGTTTTCTTTTTACTAGACTCGGTTTTTTTGTTGAAAACATTATCCGTCATTATTTGAAAATAATCAAGGTTCTCTTTAGGAAAATCCATGACCTCAATTAATTCAGCAGACATTATAGTTCTTGAGGTATGTATTGTTTTTGTTTTATCTAATTTCATTTACCAATTTATTGTTTTAAGCCTCACATTCCATGGGAATTTTTACTCCCAGAATATCGTCGCAATAATTTTCACAATTTACACAGGATTCTTGAAGCCCTTTTGAGGTTTCCCGTAACTTGAATTCTATCCAAAGGATAATTTGATATGGTTTATAATTTTCGTTCTGACTAAACAAAAACCATCTATCGTTATTCCGTTTCAAATGCGTCCAATAATACATTAAATTCTAGTTTATAATTGAATCTCTATTGATGATGGGCGTAGAAAATTTTTTATTTATTTTAATGCTATCCATTCAATTGACAGAAATATCAAAAAAATATTACAATTAAAAACAGTTCATTTTGATCTATTTTCAATTGTAAATAAGGAGATTTAAAGATAGCTAAATAATTCAGAATAACTTACAAACAAAGAATAGTTGTAAATAGGAGATGAGGAGTAAAAAGTCCTGACAAACTTTGATAGGTAAACATCCACATAAAGTAGATATAAAAGAATTTGCTTAATAAAATTTCGTCCATTTTCTTCTATAAATTAATGAAGATGGGCAAAGAATATAAACTTTAATTCAAAAATAATCGATGCCCCCAATTACAACATTTCTGCAAATGATAAATTACTACCAATTGATTATCATTCTTTATTAAACCTGTTGTTAATCAAAGTAAATTAGATAGAAGTGTTGATTTGTCAATTTTTGAAACCTTGAACTTCTTTTTGTTTTTCATATTTAGAATAAACATGTGATTTGAGGTGTCAGATTGTATTTGATATTTCCAATGAATTCCACTATTAGTAGTGTTGAATGGATCACGGTCTATCATTTCAGAATTAAATTTTTCTAAATCAATTAAAATGAAATCATCGAATAGGCGAATAATTATTAATCCGTTTTTATTAGTTGGTTGCCTGTCTAAATTAACTTTCCTTAAATCAAACCACATCTTTGTGTTTTGTACAGATGGCGATAAAACAAAAAAACCTTTATTTTCAAATATTGAGGAATTTTTATATTGAGTCAGTTTCAAATCTTCAATCAAGACTTCTTTGTGATGGTTGCTAGTTGATGTATGGTTTCCAGACATAGTTTCTAATTATGGTATTACGGCTTTGATTAACATAAATAAGGTGAGTATAGACTTTACCTTGTTTACTTAGGCTCAGTTGGTTGTTAATTGATGTCTAAAATATAACTTTTTACTCGATTACCAGGTAAGCGATGTTGGCAACTGGCTTTTAGTAATCCTTTTTAAATTTATTGTAATTATCATTATCTTTACAGAAAGAATAGCATTCTTTCATTATTTCTAATTCAAAATCCTTATCAGCTTTTAATTCTTTCCAATCCTTTCCGTATAACGTGCCGCAAAGTTTATAAAATCCATCTCCTTGTTCTCTATCGCTCGATTTATGAATTATTAATGCACTTAATAATGGACGCCCTTTTTGATGTTCATGTTTTGATATGTCTCCCAGATATTCTCCTATAAGCTCGCGATCCTGTGCATTTTTAAAATTTAAGTTTAATAATAACTGTTCATTGTAACCGGAAAATAACAATGTCGTAAAATCGGCAAATAAGAATGTAGTGTTTTCGGAAAATAGTCATGTACTACTTTCGGAAAATAAGGATGTATGATCTTAGGCTTAATCTTTTGCCCCCGGG
>Ga0314774_1001407_pt1 | contig 15485 bp, 10 predicted proteins | sample MetaGCBIA2018_FD_204515 | JGI IMG/M metagenome (GOLD analysis project Ga0314774, IMG submission 204515) | Cryopeg brine microbial communities from Beaufort Sea near Barrow, Alaska, United States - CBIA 2018 | ecosystem: Environmental > Aquatic > Marine > Coastal | place: USA: Alaska | collected... | reverse complement strand
GTAATTTTCATCTGCAACGATGTTTTCACCTAAATTGGTGAAAATATTCGAATTGGAAAAGCCTTTTAACCTTTGGGTTTAGTGGCTTTTCCTTTTCTTTTTAATTGAAACTTGCGGATTTAAGGAAATAAATTAATCTTTTTATTAGCAGTAAGTTTTGTTTTTACTGGATGTAATAAAAATGCTATTCCAGAACTTACGGTTCCATTAGATTCCGATCAGGGGGCACAGGCAAAGTTCTTTTTTCATGCCGATGATGCAACCAGTGCAAATTTCTTTATAAATGATGAGAAAGTAAGCGCGGTTAATTCAAATACTGACGATGAAGAACAAGGTTCTGATTATAAAAGTGTTTACCCTTCCAACGCATACGCCATTGTACCAGCGGGAAGTGTTGAAATTAGCGTCCGTGATATTGGAGGCAGTATAATCGCGGCTACTCAGGCCACATTAACAACCGGTAAAAATTATTCAATATATCTGGTTGGAAATCAGGGAAGTTATGAAGTTTTTACAATGGAAGATAATCTCCCTCCATCCGATAATGTTAAGATCTATTGGAGGTTTGTAAATACCATGGCAGAAATTCCTTTTACTGTGGATGCTTATGCAGTTAGAGATGCTGTTCCAGAAACGGACGACGCTCCTGCGCAACCAGCGCAGGTAATATCACTGGGGATGAATATTGATTTTAAAGAGGGAGGTGATTATGTTGACTGATTCCCGGAAGTTATACTTTTAAAATCTTCAATTCTAATGAGGATAATGATCCATTAACTTCACCTGGTTTTATCCAACATTCTTTGAATGTTGGTACTTTAGGAAGAATTTATACGACTCAAATAAGAGGAACGTATTCTGACCCAATTGGATCCGGCAAGATCGATTTCTGGAGAGACCGTTAGAAGTTCATTTAAACATTAAATTAAAGTAAGAAAGAGGCACATTTTGTGGCTCTTTCCTATTTACTTATCAGTATTTTCTTTAGGGTACCTTTAATAATGCAGTTTGGAATGATGTCGCAGTAATTTTTTTCAGAAACGAGGCGTCAAAAACGGAGTTTAGCACTGCTAAATGAGTACTTCGACAGGCTTAGCAGAACTATTCAGAAAACCTGCCTGCCAAGGCACGACAGGCAGGCGAAGTAGCTGGCAAAAGGACAAGCTAGCATCTGATGTTGGGTTTTTAGAAGTGACCTATAATAAACCCCAATATTATAATTAATATTTAGCTCAACACTATGTCATTCCGAATAAGATCCCTATTGTTATTTTTCTCTGTTCTGATTTTCATTTCTGGATGTTCGTCTTTAAAAAAATCTGAAGAACCAGCACCTTTACCTCAAGAAGAAGTATCTAAACAAGTTCCTGAGATTGTTATTGTGAAAAAGGCTCCACTTATAAGCCCTCTTCCCGCTCCTGCGCCTGGTCCACAAGAAATAAGAGAGTACTTAACCCGGCCAAAAACTCCAGTGATGAGAGAATTTCGTGCTGCTTGGGTGGCAACTGTTGCAAATATTAACTGGCCGAGCACACCCGATTTAAGCACTGCCGACCAACAAAAAGAGGCAATTAAACTTCTGGATCTTTTAAAAGAACATAATTTTAACGCAGTAATATTCCAGATCAGGCCACAGGCCGATGCGCTATACCAAAGCGACATTGAACCCTGGTCCTATTATTTGACCGGCCAGCAAGGGAAAGCCCCGCAGCCCTATTATGACCCTCTTAGGTTCTGGACAAAAGAAGCCCATAATCGCGGAATAGAAATGCATGTTTGGTTAAACCCCTATCGCGCCCATCATTCTACACAAGGTGAATTAAGTGAAAAATCCATAATAAACACCAATCCTGAACTTGTGATTAAACTCAAAGATGGACAATATTGGATGGATCCTGCCCAAAAAGGAACTCAAGATAGATCAAGTGCTGTAGTAATGGATATTGTGAAACGGTATGACATTGATGGGGTTCACTTTGATGATTATTTTTATCCCTATGATTCTTATAATGATGGAGAAGATTTTCCCGATGATGTAAGTTGGAAGAAATATCAGAAGGATGGAGGCGCGTTGACCAGAGGAGACTGGAGAAGGGAAAGTGTGAATACTTTTATTAAACGTATCTATAATGAGATCAAGGCAGAGAAGCCCCACGTGAAATTTGGACTCAGTCCTTTCGGTATTTGGAGATCGGGATTTCCCAAATTTACCACAGGCTATGATCAGTATGCCAAATTATATGCCGATGCCAAGCTATGGTTAAATGAAGGCTGGATAGATTATTTTACACCACAACTTTATTGGAAGATCAATCAGATCCCGCAGAGTTTTCCGGTATTGTTGGGCTGGTGGGAAGGTGAAAACACAAAAAACCGTCACCTTTGGCCCGGTATGAATGTGGGTTTGGGTGGAGATGAAGAGAACAGTGATGAGGTTATTAACCAGATTATGATTACCCGCGGGATGTTACCGGATAGCAAAGGTGCAGTCCACTGGAGTATTGGCGCTTTGCTAAACCACCCCGAACTTTCAAAAGCTTTACTAGAAGGCCCTTATAAAAACCCAGCATTGGTCCCTGCAAGCCCTTGGCTGAATACTGAAGTTTCCGCTGTTCCAGTGGTCGCCTCTCAGACTGTTTCAGATAAGCTCAATATTACCTGGACACATGATAATGCAATGGAAGTTTTTAGATGGGTGGTATATTTCCGTTACACCGATGGGCCTTGGCAATATAAGATCCTAAGTAAAAATGAAAGGGCAGTAGAACTCCCAAAAGTGCAGGAGGAAATAAATACAACCCTAACTCATATTGCAGTAACCGCGGTTAACAGGACCGGGAATGAAAGTGATTTCAAAGAGATCGAAATAAAATAATTTTCAGGATTATGATGAGCCCCTTATTGGTATTCGGCGTAATAGCTTCATACTTTATTTTACTGATGGTAATAAGTTATTTTACTTCGCGAAAAGCGGATAACGACACCTTCTTCACTGCCGACAGGAAAGCTCCATGGTTCCTTGTGGCATTCGGGATGGTCGGGGCTACTCTTTCAGGGGTTACATTTATTTCGGTTCCAGGAGAAGTAGGGAACACGAATTGGACGTATCTCCAGTTTGTTATGGGGAATATGGTGGGATATGCCGTAATAGCTTTAGTTTTGATCCCCCTTTTTTACCGTTTAAAATTGGTGTCCATTTATGAATATTTACGGGATCGTTTTGGGCAGAATTCCTATTTATCAGGCGCGTCTTTCTTTCTTATCTCCCAAACAATTGGAGCTTCCTTCAGATTATTTTTAGCGGCCTTGGTACTTCAGCTTGCATTTTTTGATGCCTTTGGGATACCATTTTATGTAACGGTTTTTACCACAATAACCCTTATCTGGCTTTACACCTATAGGGGTGGCATCAAAACTATTATTTGGACAGATACCCTTCAAACCACTTTTCTTTTACTTGCTGTAGTGGTGAGTATCATCATAATCATTGACCATTTGAACCTGAATGTTCCCCAGGTTTTTACGGTGATCAGTGAGAGTGAACTTTCAACAATATTTGAATGGGACTGGAGATCGGGACAAAATTTCTTTAAGACCTTTTTAGCAGGAATTTTTATCACTATTGCAATGAACGGACTTGACCAGAACATTATGCAAAAGAACCTTACCATTAGCAATAAAAGTGACGCCCAAAAAAATATTCTTTGGTTCTCAATAACTTTCTTTATTGCCACGGTTTTATTTCTTTCCCTGGGTGTGTTATTATATCAGTACGCGATGGTTCAAGGTATAGAGATTCCAGAAAGATCGGACGAGCTTTATCCTATGTTGGCGCTTGATCATTTTGGGGCGGTAGCGGGAATAGTGTTTCTTTTGGGAATAATCGCTGCCGCATTTTCCAGTGCCGATTCTGCCTTAACAGCGCTTACCACTTCATTTTGTGTAGACATTTTGAATATTAAAAAAAGAGAGGTTAAAAATCAGCATAGAACAAGGGTTTGGGTACATATAGGTTTTACCTTATTAATGTTCTGCGTAATAATTGTTTTCAATAGTCTCAATGATAGTAGCGTGGTCAATGCGGTATTTAAAGTTGCCGGATTTACGTATGGCCCACTTTTGGGGTTGTTTGCTTTTGGATTACTTTCTCGACGACCGGTATATGACAAATTAGTCCCCTATGTGGTGATTCTATCCCCTATAATCTCCGTAATTCTCGATTACAATTCCGCAGCATGGCTCAATGGCTATATATTCGGATTTGAAATATTAATTGTAAATGCTGCCATTACCTGTCTGGGTTTGTATTTATTAAAAGGTAAGGAAGCCAGTTTAAATATTTAATATGAGCCTATTCCGAAAAATTCAAATAAGTTACAATCAACTAACTATCAATTTATTAAATGCTTTTACCTACTGATTTTGTAACTTTTTGAACGCCTAAAAAGCACATTAAATGTTCAGAAAATCTCCTAAATCAAGGCAGATTGACGCTTTCACTTTATTCGAAACCCTATTCTTTGGCAACTCGCTCAAGATGTATGAAGATGACGCTGTAGAAGTCAATGGAATCCCTCACAGGTCAGGATTTAAAAATCCTCTATAATTTGTACAAAAAACATATGTAATTCTTATCACTATGAGACACCTTTTAATTTTGCTGATTACCGGTTTTCTGTTTACCATTTCTGCATTTGCTCAGGAAATTGAAGAAATGGAAATAATGTCTAGAGAAGCATGGAATGCTCAACCGGCAAGAGCGGGTTTAAAATGGCATATTCCCAAATATATAACTATACACCATACCGGCACGAACCAGAACCCTGACAGATCTACTGCGGAAAAACTTCAGGCTCTGCAAAGATTCTCCTATACCGAAGGAGTTCTGGGGGACGGGGTAACTCCAAAAAAACCTTGGGCCGATGTACCTTATCACTATTACATTGCGGTGGACGGAACGGTTGCTGAAGGCAGGGAAATTCAGTATGAAGGAGATTCCAATACAGATTATGATTTAACCGGCCACGCGTTAATTGTAGTGGAAGGGAATTTTCAGAAAGAACAAATAAAGGATATTCAGTATGAGAAATTGGAACAGCTGGTAATTATCCTGGCAAAAAAGTATAAAGTTTCTGCTGAAGAAATTTCTGGACATAAAGATCAGGCTGAAACTACCTGCCCTGGGGAAGATCTGTATAAACTCCTTCCACAGCTAAGGGAAAAGGTGGCAACTTTGGAAAATCCCAGGGTGGTAATTGGCGCGGAACAATTATTTTCTCCTGAATATGAAAAGCTCATCAAAGGAAAACGTGTTGGCCTGGTTACAAATCACACCGGACTTTTACCTGACGGAACCCATTTGATCGATGTTTTAAACGGTCATAAAGATGTGGAACTTACTTTACTATTTGGCCCCGAACACGGATTGAGGGGAGAAGAGGACGCTCACGTTGCAAATGGAGTGGATAAAAAAACCGGTTTACCTATAATTTCTCTCTACGGAAAGCTGCGGAAACCAACCAAGGAAATGCTGGATAAGGTAGACGTGCTCATTTTTGATATTCAAGATATCGGTGCCCGTTATTATACGTATATCAAAACAATGCTGAATGTTCTCGAAGCTGCTGCGGAAGAAGGAGTTCCCTATATCGTTCTTGACAGGCCCAATCCAATTACCGGTGATTATGTGGATGGACCAATGGGAAAACCTTTAGAATCCGTTTCTGGGATTGGGAATATTCCAATCACACATGGCATGACAGTTGGGGAATTGGCCAAAATGTTCAATGGGGAACGAAAGGAAAAAGGTCTTCCCACTGCTGAACTTACTGTTATCCCTTTGAAAAATTATAAACGCGACCAATGGTACGACCACACCGGATTACCTTGGGTAAAGCCTTCCCCAAATATGCTCAATTTAAAAACTGCTATCCTTTATCCTGCCACCTGTTTATTGGAAGGAACCAATTATTCGGAAGGAAGGGGAACAATGGAACCTTTTGAAGTGTTAGGTGCTCCATGGGTAAATGGAAAAAAATTAGCCGAAAAATTGAATGCCTATAACCTGAAAGGGATAATGTTTAAACCAAAAACTTTTGTGCCCGACAGTATCGTTGACGGAATTAAGATCTATCCTCCCAAATTCCTTGGAGAAAAAGTTAAAGGAGTTGAAATCATAATTACAGATCGCAATAATCTGGAATCGGCTAAAGCGGGAGTGTATATTCTCCACGCACTGCTGGAATTATATCCCGATAAATTCGAATGGCGTAATGCCCGAATGGATGGTTTATTGGGAACAACCAAAGTAAGAGAACAATTACAGGCAGGCGTTGACCCCGAAAAAATTGTGCGGCAGTGGGATGAAGCAGAAGAAAAATTCAGAAATAAGAGAAAACCTTATTTGCTCTATTAAATTGCTACCTGAAGTAAATTCAATTAAAAATGAAAAAATTTAAACCCTTCCTTTTTCTTGTTTTCATTTTCCTTTCTGGTGCAGCGAATGCTCAGAATGATCCGGGGGAAAACCGAACTTTGATCCGTGTTCTTTCTTATAATATCCTTCATGGAGCTACTACCAACAACGACAACGATCTGGATGTGGTGGCCCGGGCTATCGAAAATGCCGATCCCGATATTGCGGCCTTACAGGAAATGGATTACAGGACCAATCGGGCAAATCATCTTGATGTCAGTGCAGAGATCGCCAAGAGAACTGAAATGGTTTCCATTTTTGCCAAAGCTGTGGATTGGGACGGCGGGGAATATGGGCAGGCACTGCTCTCTAAATACACGTTCTTAAAAACCGGAAAAATTGAGCTTCCAACCCATAAAGGAAACGAACAACGAATAGCCATAAAATCTTTAATGATCCTGCCTGCCGGAGATACCATACGTTTTGTGGGCATCCATCTCGATCATCAAAAAGACGGCGCTGAAAGAATCGAACAAGCAGAGGAACTGAATCGTCGATTTTTGAATGATACTATTCCAACTATATTGGCCGGAGATCTCAATGATATCCCTGGTAGTGATACTATAAAGATACTTGAAGCGCACTGGGGTTCATCGTATGACCCAAAAGATCCCCAACCTACATTTCCGTCGCATGCACCGCGGAAAAAAATCGATTACATCATGTTCTATCCAAAAAACAGATGGAAAGTGGTGGAAAAAGAAGTGCTGTGTGATAAAGTAGCTTCAGATCACTGTGCGGTTCTGGTCGTTCTTGAGCTCTTGCCCAAACAAAAATAAGATCATGAGATTTCGTTTAAAAATTTTGCTCCTATTCCTTGCCCTTCTTACTTCAGGAATATCAATTTCCCAGGAAGTAAAAGTAAAATGGGAGCCGAGAAAAGACCTGAATATCCTACTTCCCAACTCCATAAAAATTTATGACACCTACGGAAAACTCGCCGATGGAGAACGGGTAAGGGCAATGTATGCCGAAGTAGATCTTAGGGATAAAAATCTAAAACTGCGGGCCCACGGAAGCAATAAAAAAAGACAGACTACTTTCGAAGCTAATGAACAATTCCATGGAATTCTAGCAATCAATGGCGGCTATTTTTCGGATACTTCCTCGGTAAGTGTGCTGGTTTCAGATGGAGAAGTTGTTTCCACAGGAAATTCAACAAAAGAACCCCGTGGGGCTTTTGGAATGGTTCGGGGAGAACCAGAAATTGTCTGGACCAATTCAAAAAACAGTCCTGTGCCATATAAATATAATTCTCCGCAAATTTCTTCAGAAAATGAGATTTGGGATCCCGAACAGGCTGTTGGTGGCGGCCCTGTATTGGTTAAAAATGGGAAAATACATGTTTCCTCCCGCGAAGAAGGTTTTGGGGGAAGTCATCTTCAACGGCATCCGCGTACCGCTATAGGTTATAAAGATAAAAACACCCTGCTTTTTATGGTTGTAGATGGTCGCCAGCTGGCAAGTGTTGGGGTTACTTTATATGAACTAGCTGAATTAATGGCAAATATTGGCGCAAAAGAGGCATTAAATCTTGATGGCGGTGGTTCATCCGCGATGGTGGCTGCCGGAGAAGTTGTGAATGTCCCCGCTGATGTTCCCGGAGGTGACAGGAACAGCCTGAGGAACAATGCGAGCGCTTTGATCTTTTCTGAAATTTCCAATTCTAAAGATCCTGAAATTTCCTATTTTGATACCGATGGCGCTTCCTATTTGGAAACAGGGGTATGGAAAAGCAGCAATCAGCCGAATTATTATGGGAAAACTCCCTCACGGATAGCGACAGCAAATAGCTTGAACAAAGCTGAATATAAATTTGATGATATTCCGCAGAAAAATTATCAGTTGGCAGCCTGGTTTACTGTAAACTCTGCTGAAAATACTCCGCAAGCCATATATGTGGTACATCACAGCGCAACTACAGATACCGTAGTCTTTGATCAATCCAACCTCTCCCACACTGGGAAATGGCAGGTTTTGGGAAATTACCTGCTCAATGAAAACGACGGATTGGAGATTCTGAGTGGTGGTGGAGAAGGAAAGCTTGTAACCGACGCCATTAGGATCGTGGCTGCAAATAATTGTCCTGAACTCCCTCAAAGAGGCGATGTTCGGATAGCTGTAATAAGTGACCTAAACTCGGGTCTTGGTGCGGCAGATTATGAGTGGCAGGTGGACAGTATAATAAATCGAATTCCCAGAATCTGGAAACCGGATCTGGTGATCTCGGGAGGGGATTTGGTCGCGGGAATGGGAATTAATGATACGCTGCAGCTTCAAAAAATGTGGAACGGATTTGACAGACACATTGCCGCGCCTCTTAGAAATGCCGCTATTCCTTTTGCTTTTACTTTGGGCAACCACGATGGGCCGCGCTCTTATCCTGTTGAACGGGATTTTACCAGGAATTACTGGAACAAACCTGAAAACAAACCGAAACTTAATTTTGTGGATGCAACTCACTTTCCCAATTATTATTCCTTTATAAAAGATGATATATTCTTCGTGTCCTGGGAAGCTTCCTCTCCTGAAATTACTCAGGAAAACCTGAAGTGGATGAAGGAACAATTCAAAACAGATGCCGCTAAAAATGTAAAACTGAGATTTGTAATGGGTCACATGCCGCTATACAGCAGTGCCCAGGAACGGGACTCCAGTGGTAATGTTTTGGCAAATCCCGAAGAATTGAGAAGAATATTAGAGGAGAATAAGGTACATACGTACATAAGTGGACATCAGCACGCCTATTATCCTGCAAGACGGGGAAATCTTGAATTGCTCAACACAGGTGCTGCAGGTTCTGGAGAGCGATCATGGCTTACACTGAATAAAAAGCCCGTAAACACTGTGACCATTATGGATATTTTCCACCATAGGGATACCATTGTTTACAGCACGTATAGTATCAAGGAAAAAAACGCTGCAGATATGCAGTTGTTCGATCAAAAAGAACTGCCTTCTGCAATGTTTGGGGTGAATGGGCATATGTTGAGGAGGGATATCGTCCCTGCAAGATCTGCTGCTGGAAATCTTTCTGCAGTTAATATTCCTGAAAATTCAGATGAAAAGGGAACAGGAAATGTTTCAGCAAAAGTTATAAATGATCACTTATTGTTTTCGGGGGAATTTTCAAATTTGAGCGGAAAACTCACAAAAAACAGTGCTATTGCTTTATACAAAGGAAGGAATACTGAAACAGGAAAATTAGTATCCAATTTGAAGATTCGCTCAAAGAAAAATTCAGGATCATTTGAAGGTAAAATCGCACTAACAAATGATCTTCTGGAATTTCTATCTATCGGTGCGCTATACGTTCAAATAAACACGCAGCAAAATCCAAATGGGGCACTTCGAGCACATCTTTACCCCAAATCAAATCATAGTCCTACTTCCCCGCAGATCGTTTCCCATAATAGCCGCAATATTTACGGGATTAGGGATCTTGAAGCTTTATACGAAATTGAATGGAAAGCCGCCCGTGATGAAGAAGGGGATTTTGTTTCATACATCTATCAGCTGGCAAAAGATGAGAATTTTGAGCAGCTGGTATTTCAGAAAAAGACTGGAAGGAATACAAATTTTAAAATGACCGAGCGGGATTGGTATAAATTCCTTGGCGATGTGCCGGAAGGAGAAACCGTGAAATTCTTTCAAAGGGTAATCGCGACAGATGGCAGCAATTTAACCGGTTCTTCCCCTGCACTGCTCCAGCTGATGAAAACAAACGAGCCTCTTGATGATTTCATTGAAATCCCTGCACCGCAATATGTTTTCAATGGAAAAATAGAAGATGTTGACGGGGCCGGCTACGGCGCGGAATGGGATAAAGATGGAAAGTTATGGCTTGCTGATTATAACCGCGGACTTATCATTAAAGATAAGAATGGGGAGGAAGCCACCTTTTCCCCGCTTACCACTGTGGATATTAATGGGGAAACTTACAGTCTGAGTCCGGTTAATGGCATTGGAGTAGATAACGATGGAAATATACTGGTGGGCAGAAACAGGAATTTAATCAAGATCAACGCCAAAACCGGAAAGGGAATTGCTGTCTGGGAGGTCCCTGAAGGAAAAAGAGCGATCACGTCTCCCCGGGCTTCAACTTCGGGGGAAATCTATGCAATGTCCCTTTTTGCCGAGGACGGAAATTATGTTTTAGAGCAAAACGAAAAAAATCCCTCTACTTTTGATTTGTTACGAACCATCAAATTAGAAGGAAGAAATCTTTCACGCACATTTGATATGACTGGCGATGGTAAAAATCTTTATTTCCCAGATCCCGGAAGTCCGCTCGTTCAGCATTTTATCAGCGAAGACGGGATAAATTACAGGAAAGAAAAAGATATCTCCAGCCTTAGTGCCGGTTCCAGCGCAATCCAAATTGTAGGGAATTCCATTTATTTAGCCACAAGATCCAGCGGAATTTCTCCCTCTACCTTCCACTTTAGAAATAAAGGGGAACAAAAAATGTGGACCTTGGAACTCCCTGAAGTGAATGGCGCCGAACCAAGAGGAATTGGAGTTTCCCCAGATGGCAAAACATTGATATTTTGTAGCTGGGATAAAGGAGGAGGATATTATACATACAAACTGAGGGAATAAACACAGAATCTATTCCCTCAGTCAAATAGTGCTACTATTCTTTTCGTTCTTAAATACCTATTACAATTGTATTCGTCAAAATCTTCGACATTGAAATCCATAGTACTTATATGAACATCTCCCTTAGAATGAATTTATTATCTCCAATCCACATTCCTACGTGAATTACACTTTCGGCTTTATTGTTTGTTGCTTTTCTTCCAAAGAATAAAAGATCCCCAGGTATCAGGTTTTCAAAATCCCGTTCGGTGTCAACCTTAATGCCGGTTTGTATTTGTTGAGAAGCACCCCGTGGAATTATAATTCCGTTAAGAAAGAATATGTTTTTGTGAAACCGCTACAGTCTACACCTTTGGGGGAAGTTCCTCCCCACAGGTAAGGAATTCCCATCAAAGTTTTTGAAGTTTCAACCAAGCTTTCTCCGGAAGGTTTTAAAGCCGAAAGGCATTGCTCATAAGGCTGTGCTTTGGTTTGTTCTATATATCCAATTTTTCCCTGCGGATACTTTATCTTATAGAATCCATTTTCTTCTCCTAACAGTTCCAGAATATTGCTGGCAACGAGATCTGATATTACCTGAGAATCAGTACTGGCTTTTTCCAAAGCAAAGCCGAAAGTTTCCGGATAAATCACCTTGTCTGCAGCTTTCCACGTATAAAAATCATTGTCTGAAAAGGAGTCAATCTGCCATAATCCACCCAGGCAAGATAGCCTTCAGGAGTTTGGATATAATACCAACAGCCGTCTTTTTTGTACATTTCAACAGGAGTGCCAAAAAGTGGTAGCACTTAAAGGATTCTGACAAGGAAATCATTGCGATCACTGAAGGGCAATTACAGCATTTTGCCGGCAATATGTTACAGGCCATCAACGATAAGGGCGAAAAATTTTTGATAATGAGCAATGACGCACATCAAAGCCTTTCTTCCGATCAGGTCAAAACCATTGAAAAATATAGTAAGATCATCAGCACCGATCTATCAACTATTGAAACCTGCGGCGGCGGAAGCGCGCGCTGTATGATGGCCGAAATCTTTTTGCCGAAGATTTGATTATGCTTTTTTAAAGTTTTCAGCTGGTAAAACCCACTGGTGGGATTAAAACAGCGAATAGCCAAAAATCAATGAAAAACCGCCATACTCTGCAGTATAATAGGGATAGATGCCTAGCAAGTTGCGATCCATATCGTATCTGAACTCAAAGCTGTACCTATCGTCATATTTAAAACCGGCACCCAGGGCAATGTTATTTCTGCTCCTTGCTTCAAGTAGGTTGCGGCCTCTATAGGTAATAGTGGAATTTAAACTAAAATCAATCACAAGGGCGGCATTTACAAACAACTTAGAGCGCTTATTCAAAAAGAAATAATGCCGTACGCCCAGCGGTAATTCAATGGACTTATAGTCAACAGAGGTCTTCTCCTCATTTGCGTCAGTTTCCGATTTATAATTTTGATATGTAGGTTCCACAATTATGGACCATTTATCCCTATTGAACGGCAATATAAATTCAGCTTCCAGGCCTAGCCTTATACTCCACGCATCATCAAGACTAGATTTTTGGGAAGCGAGACCAATGGTCGAAAAACGTTCCAGATCCAAATGGGCATTCTTTCCACCTGGCCGAATGTTCAAATGAAAAAACTTGCGGGATTTTTCAACTACACTATTTGTATAATTGGGATTTTTACAGCCATTGTAAGCTGTAAAAAATGGCACTAATGACGAACTTTGGTAGTGTAGTTTTTCAATATTTTTCCTAGAAACAGAAATACATTTTAAGTTGCTGAAAAGTTGCTGTTTATATCGTGTATTGGTTTTAAGGTTTTGGTTTTCATCTAGATATTGTTTATAGATCAATTGTTCTATGGCCATATCGCCGTTGCTGTAAAAATACCTGGTCATGTTGCCTTCTTCATAGCGATAGAGTCCTGCCTCGCCCAGTACGAGCACTTTTAAAAACAACCTTTTTTTAATAAATTCCGGACTTCGCTTGTCGCTAAGTTTGTTCAGTTGTACGCTAGAATGATCTATGTTCACAGTGGCCCTTATATATTTAGAACCGTTTTTAAAACCAAATTCCCGTGCGTATTTTAATGTAACGGTTTTTACAGTTGCATTTTCTGATTCTTTGAATTCAAATTGGGCGGGATTATCTTTCCAATCTCGATTTTCAAGCAGTCCATGTATGGTATCCCCAGTATTTGTAATATAATATCCTTTTTCAAAAGTGATTTGGGCTTCGGCAACAAGTACAAAGAAGAATAAGCATAAAAAGAGGTAGCGTATTTTCATATAAAAATTTATAAAATAAATTGAGATTTGGGAACCAAAAATAAAGTTGAAAAGAGCAATATACTTAAACGGGTAATTTTTTCGGTTTTTAATGCCATTTATTGGCTTAAAAGCTCAATTTCTAAGGGTTTAAGCAGTATTTACTTCGGGAGTTGCGCCCGTTTTTCAGTATCGCTTTTCCAATACCAAAGATCAATAAGCCATAAAACGATCATAAGCACCATAAGTAAACTCAGCGGAAGCGAGGTGATGATCAGCAGTTTTTGCATCGCGGTAAGTACATCGCTATCCGCGCGCGCCTGGCCCAATAAAACAATTGCTACCGAAAAGATCATAAGCGCGACACCCCAGAGCGTGCGGTGCGTTTTGCTGGGTTCCGGGCGTTTATCGGTAAACATGCTGAGCACATAAATCGCAGAATCTACCGAAGTAACCAGAAAACTCACCAATAGTAGAATAACTACACTGTTTATGACCGCTTGAAATGGATAGTGTTCCAAAAACTTAAAAATAGAGGTGAATACATTATCAAATTCGCCATTATAACTTCCCCATTCCTGTATCAACTGAAATGCCGACGTGCCAAATGTAGTGAACCAAAAAAATGTCCCCAGCGACGGGATAAGCAACACGCCTATAATAATTTCGCGCAGCGTTCTCCCCTGGGAAATCCTTGCGATAAAAATACCGGTAAACGGCGCCCAGGCTATCCAGAAGGCCCAGTAATAATACGTCCAGTCGGTTAGAAATGCCTCCCCGGGATTATAGTTTCCAGCGGCGAGGCTCATCGGAATAAAATCAACGATATAACGGTAAAAAGCGATAAAAAACTGCTCAGAAATGGTCAATATATCACTTTGCAGCAGCACAAAAAGGAGCAAGGCCACGGTGAGATAAATATTTAGAGTAGAAATATTCTTAATACCTTTATCAACACCGCTCAGCGCGGATAAAAGCGCTAGAATACCTATGATAATGACCAGTAGGATAATCACGGTATAATCGAGCTGGTAGCCCAGCAAATGAGTGAGTCCACCTTTTATTTGGGAAGCACCCAGTCCCACGGCAGCCACCAGTCCAAAAACGGTGGTAAGGATGGTCAAAACGTCCACGCCGGTAAAAAAACGTCCCGCAAGGTTTTGGTTTTTATCACTAAAAAGACGGGCAAAACTGCTGCTGGTGGCCACGGGAAGTTTCCGCTTAAAGATGGCATAACCAATGGCGAGGGCAAAAATGGCATAAAACGCCCATGCGGTAAAGCCCCATTGATAAAAAGTAAATTCCAGCGCGATGATTTCCGCGGAAGCGTCACTATTTAAGGGTGGGTTTTGCTGCATATAAACTGGCTCCTGCACTGCCCGCAATAAAATGCCGGCGCCCATGCCGGCGCTGTAGAGCATCGAGATCCATTCTAGGCGTGTAAATGCTGGTTTATCATCAGGTTTGCCCAGTTTATAAGTTCCCCAGCGGGAGCATGCAACGGCGATCAATAATAAAACGCAGGCCAATCCCAGATACAGATAAAAAGAGCCAAAATAAGTGCGTACCCAGAGCGAAGCCGTTTCTATAGCGTCGTAACTGGCTTTAGTATAAAAATAAAAAGGGATACAGCATACCACTAGAATCGCCAGTGGAATGGTCAGTAATATATTTTTCTTAAGGAGGCTCAGGAATTTAATACGCGCGGGCTTTTGGGATCATAATTGGCAATATTACGTATCATTCCATCAAAAATAAAATAATGAAAAGGGAGCATTGTATACCAGTACAACCGGCCCAGCAGTCCTTTTGGCCTAAAAGTAGCCGTCTGGTGGAGTACATTATTTTCATCAATTTCCCATTCCAGCCACGCTTCGCCGGGCACTTTCATTTCGGCAAAAAGCAGGAGGCGCTTTTTATTTTTATCGGCCAGGATCACACGCCAGAAATCGAGCGCGTCGCCTTCAGAAATCTCATGGGCGTGTGTACGGCCACGCCTTAAGCCTACACCGCCTATCATTTTATCCATAAAACCACGAATTTTCCATAGTAGATCTGCATAATACCAACCGCGATTTCCTCCTATCGCCCAGATATTTTCGAGGGCTTGCTCTGGGTTTTCCAGTTTTTGGCTT
>Ga0314774_1001405_pt1 | contig 15489 bp, 13 predicted proteins | sample MetaGCBIA2018_FD_204515 | JGI IMG/M metagenome (GOLD analysis project Ga0314774, IMG submission 204515) | Cryopeg brine microbial communities from Beaufort Sea near Barrow, Alaska, United States - CBIA 2018 | ecosystem: Environmental > Aquatic > Marine > Coastal | place: USA: Alaska | collected... | reverse complement strand
TACTCCTACAGTATTGATTCCTGAATTAATGCAATTACTTAATGGAAAGTCAATAATTCGATACTTCCCTCCGTATGGTACAGCAGGTTTTGCCATATGAGTTGTCATAACACCCAGCCTACTCCCTTGGCCACCAGCCAATAATAAGCCAACAATTTCCTTTGAAACCATATTATCATCTCCCTTTATTAATTTGATTGGACATAATACGCTGTCTAATACTATGTATCTAGAATTGTCCTGTTAATAGTTAACCATAATAATTTTATACGTTCATCATGAGCAACATCACTTTTAAACTAACACTTTTTAGGTTTTACACACGTTAAAACAAGTAAAATATATCGATGTTATTCAGTTAATATATTGACTGAAAATAGAGGCATGCAATAGCATTATCTCTAAATCCCTTCTTATTTTATAAATTTCGACTAAACTTGTCAATATCCTTTCAAATAAAGGTTAAACTTGAATTAATATGAATATTTTGTATTTATTCACACTCTTCTTGTGGAAAAACAGCAATTTATAACTCAAATCAACATTTTCCAACCCTTAATCCATTAAGGTCTCATGTTGTGCGTGGACAACTTTTACATCATGTATAAATCGTTCCACTTCTTTCTTCGTCGTATCAAAGGAGGTCACCAAACGAATAATGCCTTTGGTTTCATCCATTATATAAAAATGTTGTTTTTCTCTGATCCCTTCAATCCATTCTGGTGGAAATTGAGCATAAATTATATTTGCATCCACCGATGATAAGAATTTAACCTCTTCGATACTTGATAGTTCACTGAACAATCTTTGGCACATTTTGTTTGCATTTGTTGCATTACTAAGCCACATAGAATCTTTGAAATATGCTAAAAATTGAACACTAACATAACGCATTTTAGATGCTAGCTGCATCCCCTGTTTTCTCAAGTAACCAAGTTTTTCATGAATTTTCTCATCAAACGTCACGAGTAGTTCACCATACATAAGCCCATTTTTAGTACCACCAAAAGAGACAATATCTATATCTGTATCCGTTATCATTTCTTTAAATGAAACACCTAAACTGACGCAAGCATTTGCGATCCTCGCTCCATCCATATGCACAATCAAACCTTTTTTGTGAGCAAAACTTGTAATTGTTTTCAATTCTTCAATTGTATAAACAGATCCAAACTCTGTTGCTTGACTTATACTGATAGCTTTGGGTTGATTATGATGGACGTTACCAATGACAGATAAGTGTTCTTCAAGTAATCCGACATCAATCTTCCCATTTACGTGAGGGACACATATAATCTTAGCTCCTGTAAATCTTTCAAAAGCTCCACACTCATCAACATTTATATGTGCACTATCCACAGTTAACACGCATTCATATCCGTTTAGAATACCTGAAAGACCAATAACATTAGCTCCTGTCCCATTAAACATTACCGTTGTCAAAGCCGTTGGCCCAAGAATAGTTTTCATCAACTCTTTTAACTCTTTTGTATACTTATCATCACCGTATGGATATGAATGACCATCATTCGCATCAATTAATGCTTGTAAAACTTTTTCATGAACACTTGAACTATTATCACTTAAAAAACCTTTCATATTATACCTCCTTATAAGACCGTAATATCAACGGTATACTTGTTAATTTGTCAAACTCCTCACAACTAAAGCTACCGAATAATTCGATATTTTTAAATCCAACTTTTTCAAAAAGAGAAACTAATTCCTCTACTTGTATCGGATATAATTCCACACTTTGTTCATAGATTTCATCTATTCGTTCAGATTCAATAGTTAATATCGTTTTGAATATTATCTTGTGTTTACCTTTATCATATGAATACAAACGAACAAACTCAATGCCTTCGTCGTTATCAACAATTGTTGGTAAACTCTTTATATTATGGGATAATACTCTATTGAAGTTGATTATTTGTACAATGAAACAACCGTGATTATTCAAATGATTCCAAGCACCTTTAATAACTTTTTCGATATCCAAAATTGTATCCAAATGGGCAATTGAATTACCAATACAGAAAATCATATCAAAGTTTTCAAGGAATAACTGAGACTCTTCTTCACTTTTCATTTTTGTTTCATCGATATTAAGTTTTGTTTCATCGATATTCAGTTTTTCAATATCTAGCATGTTATGCACTTTAAAACTAACATTTTCTAACTTATTCTTATTCTTTGCTTGTTGAATCATTAGAGGATCCAAATCTGTCCCTACAACTAAAGACACCTTTTTCCCAAGCTCTAAGCTATAGCTACCGCTACCACATGCTATATCTAGCACCTTTGCGTTTCTTAAATCGTTGGAATCATCAGTTTTAATACTACTTAGCAGAAAATTATAAGTTGTTTTTTTGAAAGGGAAAATATAATCATAGTATAAGCTTATATCTTTATAAAAATCCATTTTTGTCCTCCTAAGCAAAACTTATTAAATCGGAGCCTAATTATTTGTGGTTCTATACATCTTTATCCTTACCTTCTTGTCTTTCGATGATTTGATGCTTTATTCAACAAGACATATCCTATACTTAGACTAAAAACAGTTATACAGACAATTAGTGTAATCACAATGTTGCTATATACACCCTCTAAATAAAGCGAACTAATATGTTTAAATAAGATTCCAAAATAAGCCCAAATCAATACAATACCGTAAATAACATCTTGAAACTTAAGTATCATTGCAATACCAAATATAAGGCCACACAGCAAGACAACTATCGTTAATATCACATCGTTGTATCCTATCATATCCCCACTCGAATAAGCGAAGTATGTTGAAACATTAGCTAACGTAACAACTGTAATCCATGCAAAATAAATACTAAAAGGCCATTGTATAGAAGTGATTTCACCTCTTGACATACTACTGCGATGCGATATATTCGCTCGAATAATAAATAAGATGACGAATAATACCACCATCAATAACACTGCTAATTGAATATAATCATAATGCCACAAAACAATCCACAAACTATATACAAAATTGGTAATAATGAAATATGTATTCGCTTTTCTAACAACACGGTCATTATTATCCGGTCTTCTCGAATTAAAGTTAAATTGATAAATAGAATATTTAGCCAACATAATATAGATAAGGATCCAAATCCAAAACGTATACTCGGCTGGAGTAAACAAGTTCTTGTACAAATTGGAAACATCCATTGTTGTCATATTATTAAGAGGTAATAGATTTGCGACAATATTCACTGCAATCATCATAACAAAGGTAATAACAACCAATAGACTTAATGCTCTTTTCTTATGTTCAACATTTCTCATGCCCATCTCCTGTTATACCTCTTTTTCAAGTTTTAACATTTGATTTTCACAAATTTCTTTTGTTCCAAAATCCAAATGCATCATTTCTAATTGTTCTTCAGGATTATGTCCACTCCAATAAGATGGTACTTGGTGACTATAACCACATTTATCACACTTATAATATATTGTCTCCATATTCTGATCCTCTACTTCCATTAATATAGTTATACTCTGTCTCTACCAAACTTTTTGCTTGATACAACCCTTGATCAGCTTCATGAATGAGTTTGATACTATAAGATATACTTCTAAATTTAATAACCTAATTCTATTTTACCCTTAGTTTAATTTCGATACAAGTACTAATTATATATGTGACCTATCCAATTGCTATTCAATATCATATGCATCTTTAAAATTATATCTAACACTATCTTTTTTATATTCTACTACTGTATCAAGATTAACATTATGCATACTCCTGAAAATATTCATATCCGTGTGGGGATTATCCTTTCGTAATTTTTTGATGAGCTCTTTCATTTCATAACGTTTTGATCCACCACCATTATCACCCAATACACAGTTTTCTGTAAATCTGCAAGCGCATTGTATAAATTCTAATTCATTAGCTTTTTTCCACTCTATAATAGCATTTTCTTTAACCAGATATAGTGGCCTAATTAACTCCATGCCGTCAAAATTTTTGCTATGCAGTTTGGGCATCATCGTTCTAATCTCTCCTGCATAAAACATGCTCAATAGATTTGTTTCAATCACATCATCAAAATGATGACCTAATGCAATTTTATTACAGCCTAAATCTTGAGCATTCTTATATAAAAATCCTCGTCGCATCTTTGCACATAAGTAACATGGACTTTCATCAACTTCTGAGACAATATCAAATATCTTTGTATCAAAAATTCTAATTGGAATATTAAGTGTTTTTGCATTTTCTACAATTCTTGCTCGATTCACTTCATTATACCCTGGATCCATAACTAAATATTCAACTTCAAATGGAAAATCACTATAACGATGAAGTAATTCAACACATTTTGCTAAAATCATTGAATCTTTACCACCTGATATACACACTGCAATCTTATCGCCTTCTTGAATCAGGTCATAATTAATGACACCTTTTACAAATTTAGACCAAATTGACCGTCTAAAAGTTTTGTTAATACTTCTTTCAATTTCTTTATATCTTTCCATAAAGCTCCTAACATACGTTTAATCGAGTATTATATATTTATTCGTTATTTGTCATTTGTCATTTGTCATTTGTCATTTGTTATTTATCGTTTGTCATTTATGCTTTGTCATTTGTTATTTCATTATATATTTTATCAAATTCACATAGAAAAATTTCAATTTCTTCATTCTTTGTCAAGTGACTTAGACTGATTCTTAGTGTGGATCTTGAGATTTTTCTGTTTCCTGTGAGTGCGAAAACTGATCTCGAAGGCGCAAAGGGTGCGCTGCAAGCCGATTTTGTTGATAGACAAATACCCGCTAATGCTAACTCTTTCATTACCATTTCACCTTTTATCTTATTAAAACTTATGTTGAGTATATAAGGACTCGAATTTATAGTACTATTAATAATCACTTTTTCATATTTCCCAAAAGCCTCAACAAGCTTTTCATTTAGTTTTTTAACATATACAAATCTAGCATCAAGTTCTCTTATAGCAATTTCCAGCGCTAACGCACTACTTCCTACGAGCCCTAACGAAGGTGTTCCACTACGATAAATCGAAGTACTGATTCCTCCATGATGAAGCGGTTCAATAATGACTGATTTATTGATATATAACATCCCACAACCGTTAAGTCCATAAAACTTATGTGCTGCAAAGGAATAACTATCAATAAAGTCAAATTTCACCGGTATTTTTCCTATTGCTTGAGTTCCATCCACATGAAAATAACTGTTAGAGTTTTTCTTAATAAATTCACCAATTGAATTCACTTGTTGAATCAGACCAATTTCACTATCAACATGTGACAAGCTCACTAACAACGTGTCACTTCGTAACAGCGAAGCTAAATGTTCCATGTCAACGAGTCCATTGTTATCTATGTTAACAAAATCAACTTCGTAACCTTCATTTTGTAGAAATGCAATAGGACCATTGATAGATGAATGTTCTAGAAAACTAGTAATAATATGCTTGCCTAAACCTTTATAATGTTTAGCAATTCCTTTAATGAGCAGATTGTTTGATTCTGTTGCACTTGATGTGAATACTAACTCATCATTATGTACATTAAGTAACTTTGCTATCATTTCAACCGAGTTATTGTACAATTCCTTTGTTGGTAGCGCCAACAAATTAGTTGAATTTATATTAAATGGATTATTCTCCTCAAGCTGAACAAACCGATTAAGTACTTGTTGGTCACAAGGAGTATTTGCTGCATAATCTAAATATATCATTATGTGTCCCTTCCTTTATCGCTAGTTATTATACTCCCGACGATCTTAACATGCAACAAACTGTTAATACTGAAACACATCATCCACTTCTAAATATTTTGCTAATAAGTCCAATAACACTTTCAAACTGATTGGTTTACTTAAGAAGTCAGTAAAAACTTTTGACTCCTCGTGTTCAATAAATTCTCTTGTAATATTGGCTGAAAAGCAAATAATAGGAACTTTTTTATTACGATCCATTTCTCGGATTTTTCTTGCAACTACTTTTCCATCTAATTCAGGCATTATCAAATCCAAAATAATCAAATCATAAGTGTTCTCTTTCGCCATTTTTATTGCAGCCATACTATTATTTACGCAATCTACAATAAGACCTCTGTCTCCAAGCAATTCTTCGATTAGAAGCAAATTAAGGTCTTCATCATCAACTGCTAAAATTTTTGATTTTTTGAATACAGTTAAAAGATATTCTTCTTTAGACGCCTCATTAACTGATTCAGCTAATATCTTTAATTCTCCTAAAAACACATTAAATGTTGAACCTACATTCAATTCACTTTCAAGTGTTATAAATCCACCCATCATTTCAATTAATTTTTTACTTATCGAGAGGCCTAATCCGGTCCCTCCATACTTATGTCCTAACAGATTGTATCGTTGTCTAAAGGATTGATAAATAATTTTCTTATCGACTTCATTGATTCCAATCCCAGTATCTTTAATCGAAATAAGGATTGATGCACTTTCATTCAGTCCATCATATGAAACTAAATCAATCAACACATTGACATAACCATGATTTGTAAACTTTATTGCATTCCCCACAATATTTAATAATACCTGACGAATCCTTGTGTGATCCAGACTTAAAAACCGTGGTACTAATTCATCTATATCCACCTTCAATTGGATGCCTTTATCGTTAGCCGTTTTTTCAAAAATCAGATAAATTTCTTTAACCAACTTTCGCATATCAACTCTTTCATATACAAGTTCCATCATTCCAGCTTCAATTTTAGACAAATCAAGAATATCATTAACCAAACTCAATAAACTTTGACCAGCTAGATTTATTGAATCAACATAACTAAGGTATTTACTGCTGTTTAATTTAAGTGCTAATAATTCAGAAAATCCTATGACAGCATTTAAAGGAGTACGAATTTCATGACTCATATTAGCAATAAACTCACTTTTTGAATTATTTGCCTTTTCGGCAGCCTCTTTTGATTCTAATAGTAATCTTTCGGTTTCTCTTTGGGTCATAATATTTCTGCCTGTGGCGATTATATATTTCGAAACTAGTCTTAAGTTCCAACTAAACCATTTATACGAACCATCTGCACATAACATTTGCATTTCATAGTCAATGACTTTATTACCACATAAAACTTTATTTAATATAATAATCCCATCTTGTTGATTCGATGGATGTACAAAATCAATAAACTTATGATCAACAAGCTCACCTTTGTTCCCCCCCAGGTTAAGCAACCAAGAAGGATTTGTGTTGTTGAGGAGACCATCATATTTAATAATACACATAATATCTTCAGAGGAGTCAAAAACCATTTTCATAACTTCTCTAGCATGAACTGCTTCATGTTCTTTGATTTTCACTTCGCTTAACAGGGTGTTTCGTTTTTTTTCTAATTCTTCTTTGACTTTTTTTCTTTTTGTAATATCTGCAAACATACCAACAATACCTATAACTTTACCCTCATCAAAGACCGGTGCTTTAATTGTCGATATCCAATAGCATGCGCCATCGACAACATATTCCTCAATGATTTCTTCTGAAATCCTAGTACCCATTATTCTTATGTCATCATCTCTATATTTTTTGGCAAGTGAATATTCATATAAATCAGTGTCTCTTTTACCAATCATTTCATTGACACTCGCATTCTTTTCATTTGCATAAGTAGAATTACATAATATATAAACCCCTTGAATATCTTTAATGAATATCTTTGTGGGTATACGATCCATTGCCTTGGCAAAAAGAAGCGCTTGGTTATATGTTCTTCGTTCTAAGTTCTTGGTATGAATAATATCAGTTACAACACTAAAAAGCCCTCTTATCTCATCTTCTTCATCATAAATACCTGAAATAGTTAATTGAGTCCAAATAGCAGAACCGTTTTTATGTAAATATTGGGTTTCATAAGCCATATGACGGGCTTTTTTACTAGTAATATCTTCTACGATTGATTCAACTTTTTCATATTCAGACATGGTACTTATTTCATGAATATGTCTACCCATCAATTCTGCTACTTCATAACCTAAAAGTTGAGCAAACGTACCGTTTACTTTTGTAATGATCCCATCAAAAGAAAAAAAGACCATCGCAATAGCAGCTTGCTCAAAAGCAATATCAAAATGTATAGACTTTTCAATTCCAAATGTATCATCGGGTTTAATATTCATCAAGACTCCCCCCTTAATAAATTAAACTAGACTACTTAAATGATTATAATATGCAATTTTACCATCCACTTTTTGAAGATTTTTTTGCATTTCATTTATTTTTACAACAACATTTTTTCGATGTGCAATTAGTATGTCTTTTCTTTTAGGTATATTCTTATCGCTATTAGGTCCTATACTAAGTTCAACAATCCTTTTTATGTCAGCAAGACTCATACCTGTTTCTTTAAAACAATTGACTAACTCTAACCAATTTATATCATTATCACTATATTGACGAACACCATTTTTATTACGTGGTATTGTTAAAATAACTTTTTCTTTTTCATAATATCTAAGTGTATGCGCACTCATATTAAGTTTTTCAGATGCTTCTTTAATACTATAAGCCATAATACCTCCTTGTAATCCAACTATTAGAGTATACTCTAAGGGGATAAATTTATCAACCGAAGTATCTTCTATTATTGCGTCATTGGGATAAAAGCATTATAAATCATACTCTGATTTATAATGCTTTTATATTCTTAACTTTATATTCTTAACTTTACTTTCTTAACTTTACTTTCTTAACTTTACTTTCTTAACTTTATATTCTTAACTTTACTTTCTAAACTTTATATTCTTAGCATTACTTTCTCAACTTTATATTCTTAGCATTACTTTCTTTACTTTACTTATCCTAACAATCACAATAGTGTTTATCATCAACTCACTTTGTATTCCATGTTTCATAAATCACCAATAAGAAGAGGACAATATCTATATTTAATACATACTAAGAATACTTATTAAAGTGGTATAAGCTTACTTAGAGGATGTCTCAAAATAACGGCCAAGTTGACCTGCGAGATTTTGCATTGGCATACTTTGCACATACACTTTACCAGGTCCAGTTAATGTTGTTAAGAATAATCCTTCGCCACCAAAAAAAATATTCTTAACACCTTTTACCAAAGCAATATCATAACTGACAGAACTTTCGAACATTGCAACATTACCAGTGTCCACTTTTATTCTTTGACCTGGAGCCAACATTATTTCATCAACAAAGCCATCAAATTCGAAAAAAGCCATACCTGGTCCGTGAATTCTTTGAAGAATAAAACCTTCTCCACCAAAAAATCCAGCACCTAGTTTTTTACGAAAATCAACTTTTAATTCTACTGAATTTTGAGCAGCTAAAAAAGCACCTTTTTGAGCTACTACAGACTCGCCATTTTCTAAATAGCGCGCAATGATTTTACCTGGAAATGAAGAAGGAAAAGCAACGTAACCATCCTCTATGTTACTTGTAAAAGTATTTAGAAAAACGGATTCCCCTGAAAAAACACGACCAAGACCACCAAGTATGCCGCCTTTCATATTAGTATTCATCACTATTGAATCACTCATCCAACCCATAGCACCAGCTTCTGAAACGATTTGCTCATTCTTTTCGAGAAAGCAAACTACGACTGGCAAGCTTTCTCCCTTGATTTCGTATTTCATATCAGACCTCCTTCTAAATATATTGTGCTTTTATTTTTTATTCTTAATATAATATTGTGTAACTCTCGGATTGCTTGTTTTTTGAGATTGAATATCAAAAGCTTTTAGAGATAATATCAACGGTGTCAATTTCGATTGACCATAGTTTCTGACGTCAAAATCAGGATATCTTTTGTTAAGTCGTGTACCTACTTCACCTAGATACGCCCAACCATCTTCATCAGAACAATCGTCAGCAATTAACTTAATTGTTTTTGTTAATTCACTAATATCTGCAAAACCAGCTTTGTTTTTCTGTTTATCTGTTTTTGTTGCATTTTGAGTATTTACATCTGGAACATTTGCCAGAACTTCTAAATATTTAAACATCTCACAAGCTGAAATAAAAGGTTTTGGTGTTTTTCGTTCTCCCATTCCTACGACAAACATCCCGGCTTCTCTAAGTCTTGATGCTAGTCTTGTAAAGTCACTATCACTTGAAACAATACAAAAACCATCTACATTATTGGAATATAATATGTCCATAGCGTCTATTATTAGTGCTGCGTCAGTTGCGTTTTTCCCTGATGTATAACCATATTGTTGTATTGGTGTGATTGAATAATCTAACAAAACCGTTTTCCATGATGCCAAATCCGGCTTCGTCCAGTCACCATATATTCTCTTAAATGTTGGTGTCCCATGATTAGATATCTCATCAAGTATATATTTAATATATTTACCTGATACATTATCAGCATCAATTAATACAGCAATTTTCATTTCTCGTTCCATAAGTTCTCCTTAAAATTTTATATTATATTTATTGTCCTTTTTAACCTTTTTCTGATTGTTCATGATACGTAATATACACATTTATTTGCTACAGAACTTAGTACAGTTTTATGCTACTTTCTGCTAAACGGTATAACTCTACTTATAGTATACTATATTGTAAGAAAAAACATAGGATAATTTTTAATAAGTGCGACTTAGCCACGTGCATGCAACAGGCATGCTTCGTAGTTCGTGTGATAGTTTCCTTGTAGGTATCATGTCAATCTTTTGGGACATGATACCTACATGGAGAACTTTCACGCCGAATAAACAAAAAACACATATCCTTCGATATGCGTTTACTGAAAATTAGTAAGCGGGTGAAGGGAATCGAACCCTCATGGCCAGCTTGGAAGGCTGGTGTTCTACCATTGAACTACACCCGCATCTGAAATTCCGATGCGAATGTTAGTATATATTGAAGTACACCATTTGTCAACATATTATTTTCAATAAAACAATTTTTACTATTCTAAGCACTATTAATCATTCCTTGATTGTTACCATTTTTCTTTGAGTATTTGCTTTCTTTTAATATTATACTCTTCCTCAGTGATCAAGTGTTCCATTCTCAATTCTTCGATTTTACGAAGCTTTTCATCAAAGGATATAGGTTTTAAAGAAGCTTCTTTAAATTCAACATCAATGTATTCTTCATCATTATCACTTTTACTTACTTTCAAATACATTAACCAACCTATTGTTGAACCAACAACTCCCGCAGTTGAAAATATATAAAATGGTAACGGTGTAAACAATCCGATAAATATAAATAAAAACGAAATCAACATAATCATCTTTGAAAAACCAGTTATATTGTTCATGTTATACCTCCTGTTTCTTTGTAAATTTTCCAATACCTAAATAACCTAATGTTGCTATAATACCCATCACAAAGATGACATCCCATAGAAAAGACTGTCCTCTTATATCTATTATTATACCACCTATTTTGGGACTTACAATATATCCAAAACTGAATATTATTAAAGTAACGAAACCGAACCTATATCTGTAATTAATTGGCGTTTGACTAATTAAACACCTCTTTTAATTATGTTCTTTACTTTCGTAGTACTGATTTCGACTTTCTAAAAGTATTCAGTTCGATAACATTATTAGGTATGTTATCTTTCAATTCAACCTCCACGTCTCTTTTCATCCCTTCTTCATTTTCTATGAAGTCACCTTTTTCATTGGTATCCTTTATATCCTTAGTGGCTTCTAAGTTATCAGTATAACTTATACTATTCTCAAAGTCTCTAATTATTTCATCAAATGTTCTTGAAATTTCAGTGTGATCAAACAGAAAAAGATTCTCTTTAGCCCTTGAAATCCCAACATAGAACAATCTACGATCTTCTTCTAATCCTTCTATGTTATAGTTCTTATACCAATCATGTGAATGAAAATAATATACATTATCAAACTCTAAACCTTTTGCAGAATGAATAGTCGTTAATACAACTTTAGGATTTTTCCCTCTATTCAAATCAACGACCGGATCTAATATAAGGTTAATTATAAAATTATGTAATGAATCATATGACTCAATTAAGTCACGAATCAATTTGAAATCATCCTCAATATCTTCTTTCGAATAATACTCTGATTCAACATACTCATAAATACTGAAATAAAAATCACAAATATTCTTATATATCACTTCTTTCGTTTCTTGGCTATTTATAATATCTCTGATTTGACTGACAAAGTGAAGCTTTTGGCCTGATAGCCTGCTAATGTCATTCAAGTCATTTTTAATAAGGGTTTTAGCCGTTTTAGCGCCTACTCCAGGAAGCATTGTCAGTATTCTGTTATAACTTACTATATCAAGTCGATTTAAATGAACCATTAAAAATGCCAAGACATCTTTAATATGTTTACGTTCTAACAACCTTATTCCCCCATATACACTATACTCAATATTCTCTTCAATCATCGCTTTTTCAAAAACCGTACGATTTTTGTTATAGCGATATATAAGAGCATGACTTGCTTTTGGATTGCTTTTGATATTTGAAATAATAAAATCTTTATATTCTTCCATAGATTTACCTGATACGACAGTTGTATTTCCACTGCTTGTTTTAACCGGTTTCAATGCTTTTTGATAACCTAATTGTGATTTCTTGGTTGTGTGATTAATCCAATCAATAATCTTATCACTCGAACGGTAATTCTCAATTAGTTTTATCATCTTTGCATCTTTGAAGTCATTATAGAAATTTAAAATGATTCGATGATCCGCTCCTCTGAATGAATAAATACCTTGAAAGTCATCTCCGATTGCCATTACATTTTGTATATTAATTGTTTTTATAAAATCTAACTGCATTTGATTTGTATCTTGATACTCATCTATCATTAAAAACTCAAAAGGTGCTGTCAGTTTTTGGGATTCGTCTCTTTTGAGATAATTTGTAATTAGAGTGATCATATCATCATAACTTGCTAGCATATGATTCACTTTGTATCTTTCATATACATGTTTATACTCTTCAATATTTTCAATATCACTGGTCAAGTCATGAAGATCGAAGGTAGTTATATAATCTTTAACTGACATTTGTGTGTTTACACAATAAGATATTATTTTTTGCAACCTTTTCGCTTTCAGGTTTTTATTGAATTCTTTATAATCAGCAAGTACAAGATTATGTACGCCGATATCATCTTCCGGGTCTAACAATCTGAATTTTGATATGGGTGATGAACTCCCAATCAGTGCGGAAATATGGTTTGAAAAAGCGTGAAATGTCCCGACAAATCCTAAACTTGTATTTGGTAACATTAGGTTTATTCTATTTTTAAGTTCCTGCCCTGCTTTTCTAGTAAACGTGATTACCACGATTGATTTGGGATCCACGCCCGTTTTAACTAAATGAACAACACGATAAACTAACGTATACGTTTTTCCTGTACCTGGTCCAGCAATAACAAGGTAATTGCCTTCATTTCTCGTTGCAGCAATTTTCTGACCTAGGTTTAACTTTTTCAAATAATCTAGCTTTTGATATTCTTTTTCCAATTCTTTTAACTCGTTTTTACTTAATGTAAGTACCGCTTCATTTATATTAATTCGTGATGACATTTTTACCTTCCTTACTTCAACTAATCCTAATAAATAACAAGAAGAATAGCTTAACAAGTTTTGGTTTACTAGTTGGTATGACTTTCTTGAAAACGTAAAGCACACAAAGAACTCCCAAACAGATGGGAACGCTTGTTCTTATTGTATCATTGTTTTTTTATAAAAGCTAGGTGCATTAAATGAAATCTTACGAAACCACCTTTTTACCCTCTAATCATAATTATATCTTGAACTTTATGTCGAATTGACTCATAAGAGCTTTCACTTCTTTTTGTAACGCCTAGGATTAATAGGACTTCATCGCCATGACCATATTCACTCTGAAAACTATGACTAATTCTTTCCATTCCATCAATTTCTTCAAGTAATTGAACTGCTGGTCTTATAGTATACCCATCAAGTTCATCAGATAACTCGGACATCAACTCACCCGTTATAATATAATCCATCGGTGAAGGATTTTCTTTTTTAATGAGTATATATGACTCTTCATCTGACAATCTATCTTCAAATGCACTAATACTAGAATCTCCAAAAGTCTTATAAAAAGTCTTACTATTGGAAGTCAAATCCATAATAGGCTCAACAAAGATTTGTAAATAGGGCGACATTGTGTTTAATGATAATCCATATCGATACTTATTCTTGTCCCATCTGCTGAATCTAAATACATGAATCATTTCCTCAAGTGCCGCTTCATTCCCGGCCTCTATAGCTGTTGCTTCTCGTAGAAAAGCCTGGAATTGTGCCACCAAATCCACACTGTTATCATTATGAATATACTCATTGCTAAAACCCTGAACAATAATGTTATTACCATCAACTCCTGACACTTCAAATGTATCTCTCATCACTTCCTCGATGATTTCTTCAATATTTGCAACTTGAACCTCCGAGTCTTGATATGTACCCGATGAAACAACGTCAGGATCAAGTAAAGGGTCCGATATCAGCTTAAAAGTTGCTACTTTTAATTTTGAAGAATCTTTAGTGATTTTATTTAGTTCACTAACTATTTCATCTATATCCTCATAAATAATTTGAATATCAATATCTGCATTCTTAGCTTCTAGAATGACTTTTCCAACAAAAGTTCCCTGACTCATAAGTAATTGTTTAAAGTTTTTATCAACTACATTTAAAACTTTGTTAGCATCTATGTAAAGCGAAAAAGTAACTTCATCTTCAATGTCCACTAACCAAGGTTGCATATTATGGCTGCTTCCAGCTGACAATCCCGCCTTTATCAATTTAAATTGAGTCAATGTCATGAAATGTTCAGTCGAATCATATTCATCTTTAGAACTATCATATTGTTTAGGAAGAAAAGCACCATCGAGCCCAATGAATATGAGGCAAATAATAATCATCATTATTGCAATGATTCTAATGCTATTCTTTAAAATATTATTCATTTTCATGATTACAATCCTTTCTATTAAGAAAGCCTTTTTATATATGAGTTAATTGTATCAAATATTAATTTTAATGCAACCGATAATATGATAATCTAATCCATATCTGCTCTGAACACAATCTTTGATCATTCCAGAACTATGTCCTATTACATATTTTTATACACTAAATATCTCTAAATATATAAATCTTATTAGCAAATGTTTAATACCTTATAAAAACTCTTTTAAACCTGTATATAAAGTCCTATTTATTAACTTTTATATGGTACTATGTCATTAACATATTATTAAGTAGCGTAGATTGATATATACACTAAAATTTCAATCAAGATTATTAATCAATCGCCACAAAAACCACACAAAATAGGAGATGATTTACATGGATGAAGACAAAAAAGACAATAATGACAATAAAGACAATAAAGACAAAAAAAACAAACGTAAAACCATATCCATCGTTTATGGTTCGATGCTAGTTTTATTCTTAGTATATAATA
>Ga0314774_1001404_pt1 | contig 15518 bp, 11 predicted proteins | sample MetaGCBIA2018_FD_204515 | JGI IMG/M metagenome (GOLD analysis project Ga0314774, IMG submission 204515) | Cryopeg brine microbial communities from Beaufort Sea near Barrow, Alaska, United States - CBIA 2018 | ecosystem: Environmental > Aquatic > Marine > Coastal | place: USA: Alaska | collected... | reverse complement strand
TCAATATAAAAGCCATTTTTAACATTCTTCAATGACCGCCAAAGCATGACATCTTCAAAGTTTTGTGAGTAAGAAACAAAATTCATTATGTTTTAATCACTATGGTCGGATCGATCCAGGTAACACCTGCAAAATGGGGCTTATTAATATTAATAACATTAAAAACCAGCGCCAGATCCCGCCATTCGTAGTTGTTAGCCAAGTGCGTGTCAGTGCTACAGAGCGCCGTCTGCACAGAGTAGTTTCCAGGCCCAAAATTTGCAGAAAAAGCGATTTCGAAGCAAATATTACTACCCGCAGATACATTTTCGAGTACTTGCTTTTTCAGATAGGTATTGGTCCCGTAGATCACTTGTCCAAGCCGATCCTTGATACCGTACCCTAGAACCAACCGCTCAATAGGGACATGGGTCATGACCAAAATTTGCAAAGTCACGGCCTGTCCAACGTCCACCAGTTCCAATCGGCGACCATCAACATCAAGCAAAGCGATGTCGGTAACAGTCGCCTCACCTGTACCAGAGATGGTTTGAATTTTTCCGGCAGCCGTGGTTTCCTGCTTTATCGTTTGATTCTGGTTGTCGGCCAGCATGGCGTTGTAATAATCCATCACGGCTTCTGGCTCGCCCTCCATGGCTAAGCTACCGGCATTGAGCAGGATGGCGCGGTCGCAAATAGACTGGATGGCGCCCTTGTCGTGGGAAACGATGAGTAGCGTTGTCCCTTGTTTGCGGAATTCACGGATGCGATCAAAGCTCTTGTGCTGGAAATAGGCGTCGCCTACCGAGAGCGCTTCGTCGACGATCAACACATCGGGGCGATGGGCGGTGGCGACACTGAAGGCTAGGCGCATCTGCATGCCGCTGGAGTAGATGCGCACTGGCTGATCGATGTATTCACCGATTTCAGCAAAGGTTTCGATTTCTGGCATTAGCCGGGCAATTTCTTCGACGCTATAGCCAAGAAGCTGCCCCGCCATGAATGCATTCTGGCGTCCGGTAAAATCTTGGTGAAAACCCATGCCGAGCTCGAGCATGGCAGCCACTCGCCCTGTGATATGCACGCCGCCAGTGGTCGGCTGGGTGGTGCCGGTAATCATTTTCAGCAGGGTGCTTTTGCCCGCGCCGTTGATGCCGATGATACCCACTGCTTCACCGGGGTTGATGGTGAAGTTGATGTCCTGCAATACCCACTTGAGGCTGTGGCGTGGCTTGCTGTACGGTATCAGCCACTCGGCCAGTCGCGACCAGCGTGTTGGGTACTGTTTATAGGCTTTGCCTAGGTTTCTTACGGTAACTGTGCCCATTAGAGTTCATCCACCATTTCGCCGGCATGCCGGCGATAGAGGCTAAAGCCGAACAAGCACAGTAGAAGCGCCAGCACGACAACCGGCCAGAGACTGAACCAGTTAGGCCACTGGCCATTAACCAATACCACCTGAAACGCATTCATCAGCCGAGTCATGGGATTAAAATTCATGTAATGCTGGAGTTTTTCAGGAAGAATGGTGACAGGGTAAACAATGGGTGTTAACCAGAACCAGAACGTAAGAAAGATACCAAAGAATTGCCCGACATCTCGGAAAAATACATTCAGAACGCCCACGGTAATTCCAAGGCCTATAGCAAAAAGGACAAGCAATGCCAATAACGGGAAGACGGCAATAAAAGGCAGCCCCGGAAAGCTTCCGGAAAGCAGCAAGAAGACTGTAAACAAGCCAAAAATGATCGAAAAATTGAGACCGGCATTAGCTACGACAGTGACCGGCAGGCACAAGCGGGGAAAGCTGAGTTTCTTCAGTAAGTTAGCATTTTCCAGAAAGACGTTCTGCCCACGACTAATTATCTCCGCAAACATACCCCAGGTAATTATTCCGGCACAGAGATAAATGCTGTAACCGAAAACGCTATCCACGCCGGGCAGCTTCGCCCGCATGATTTGCGAAAATATCAGCGTATACACGATGATCATCGCCAACGGGTTGAGCACATTCCACGCGGCACCCAACACCGAGTTTTGGTATTTGGACTGAAACTCGCGTTTGACACTACCGAGAATAAACCCCCGATAAGCCCAGAGCGGCCTGATGATTGCCAGCATTAGTTATTTTCCCTTTGCCTATCGATTATTTGTCTGCACGGCCATAGATATCTTCGAAACGGACAATGTCATCCTCACCGAGGTAGTCACCGCTTTGCACTTCGATCAGGACAAGATCGATTACACCCGGATTTTCCAGGCGATGCTTGTGGCCCGCCCTGATGAAGGTTGACTCGTTGGTATCCAGCATTAAATTGTGCTCATCGTTAACGACGCGCGCCATGCCACTGACGACAATCCAGTGCTCGCTGCGGTGATGATGCATCTGGAGTGAGAGCGAAGCCCCTGGCTTGACCACGATACGCTTGATTTTGAAACGTTCGCCCTCTTCCAGAGTGGTGTAGGCACCCCACGGACGATGCACAACCTGATGGATCAAGTGAGCGCTGTGGCCACTTTTTTTCAGCTGAGCGACGATGTGTTTGACGTCCTGAGCATTGTTCTTGTGCGCGACCAGTATCGCATCTGGGGTGTCAACGACTATAAGATCTTCCACGCCGACCAGCGCGGTAAGCCGATCGTTGCTCTGTACGTAGTTGTTTCGTGCCTGGTGCACCAATACTTCACCCTCGAAGCGATTGCCGTTTTCGTCAGGTGCTGTCAGTTCGCTCACGGCATTCCAGGACCCAATGTCACTCCACCCGATATCGCAGGGTATGGTAGCCACCCTGGCGGATCGCTCCATCAACGCGTAGTCGATGGAAATATCCGGCACCTTGGCAAAGCTATCGGTATCGAGGCGCAGGCACCTATGGCTATCCACCTCGCTCAGTCGCGAATGAGCCAGAGTAACGCGCACCGCCTCGAGAACATCTGGAGAGTAAGTTCGCAGCTCATCCAGCACAGTGCCTACGCGAAAGCAGAACATGCCCGAATTCCAGTAATAGTTACCGGCAGCCACGTAATCTTTGGCGGTCTCCAGATCGGGCTTTTCCACGAAACGTTGAACTTTCAGGCCGCCGTTCAGCGGCGACTGCTTATCCGCTTCGATATAACCGAATCCGGTCTCTGGGTACTCGGGCTGAATGCCAAACGTCACCAGCCACCCCTCAGAGGCCAGCGCCTGGGCTTGCTTGACCGCTGCGGCGAATGCCATTTGATCAGCGATAAGGTGGTCTGCTGCGAGCACCAACATCTGAGCGTCAGCTCCGTGAACGCTCTCCAGCTGCAGTGCTGCGGCAGCCACTGCAGCTGCGGTATTGCGACCAAAAGGCTCGAGAATGAAGCTTTGTTGGCCGCAAGCATTTCCCGCACGTCTATATTCGTCTTCGGTCTTGAAGAACAGTTCGGCGTTTGTGACCGTCATAACCTCGACCACATCATCCAGAGCGGTAGCACGCAAGAAAGTTTTCTGGATCAGATTCTGACCATCCGGCAACGGCATGAACGGCTTAGGATGACTTTGCCGAGAAACGGGCCAAAGCCGGCTACCAACACCGCCGCACATGATTACAGAAATCAGTTTCATATATTCATATTCCTTTACAGCTCCGTTAGGGTATCAGCTGTTTTGCGAAACGCTGATGATACCCTCTATCATTTTTCCCTGATCCGCCTGTCTGACCAGCGGCTTCATCATTTCTAAGAACACTTCGGCCCCTAAATTAACTGCCAGCTTCTTGAAAACTACCCATGTCAATTTTTCGCCAATGCGGCGTTTAGGCTCCGTGAACCCTTAGTTTTAAATCACCACGGTAGCTCGTCGTCTCATGGCTTAGCAAAGTTCACGCTTAGCGGGCTAATTTAAAGCAGAGGAGAAAGTTTAGAGGTCTTATAGAGCGGCGATTTTAACCACCGTATAATCATGACACAAGAGCTAACATGTTTCCTTCACGACTGAAATCACGGCTGCCTCTGCATCAGACTGATGCGGGTGCATCGTGCGCTCACTACCATCGATACTGCTGAAAATCGTGTCAAGGTCCCGAAACGACCCTTCGCTCACGCCAAAGTACACGTTTGCTGCTTATGTCGTACTTCAGCTAATTTTGCGAACCCGATCCACATGATGCCAGTCAACGATTTCGTCGTCGGGCGTGTATCCTTGCACCATCTGGCACAACAACTCTATGACCAGAACGAAATTTTCCTGCTCCAGCGCCAATAGCAGCTCGCTGAGCGAGACCCTGAGCTCCGGCCATGCCACGTAGTCTTCCTGCGCGCGCCTGATCATGGGGTGCTCTGTGGGCATGACGTTGTCGCCAATCAACAGTTCCTCATACAGCTTTTCGCCCGGACGCAAACCCGTAAATTCGATCCTAATATCACCGCCAGGCGTATCCTCTCCTTGCACCGTAAGGCCGGAGAGGTGAACCATTTTCTCTGCCAGATCGACAATTCGCACCGGCTCGCCCATATCCAGTACGAACACATCGCCGCCCTGCCCCATTGATCCCGCCTGAATCACCAGCTGGGCCGCTTCGGGTATGGTCATGAAGTAACGGGTAATGTTCGGATGGGTGACGGTAACCGGGCCACCCTTGCGGATCTGCTCCCGAAACAGCGGAATCACCGAGCCCGAGGAACCCAGCACGTTACCAAAACGCACCATGGTGAACCGTGTAACGTTGGGGTATTGCCCCGCTGCAAGGCCGACATCCAGCTGTGGCTGGGCCTCGTTGCTCAGCGCCTGCAGTACCATTTCGGCGAGCCGCTTGCTGCTACCCATCACGTTGGTGGGTCGCACAGCCTTGTCGGTGGAGATCAGCACAAAATTGGCTACGCCTGCCTTTATTGCGGCCTGGGCTGCTTCCATTGTGCCGCCCACGTTATTGAGAATACCCTCGGCAATATTATGTTCTACCAGCGGCACATGCTTGTACGCTGCTGCGTGATATAGCGTATGCACCTGCCAGCCATCTAGAACTCGGAACACCTTGCCGAAGTCACGCACAGAACCCAGAATTGGCAACAGTTGGATGGGCGAGGACTCCCGCGCCAGCCGCGCCTGTAGCTCGGCATGGATGCTGTAGAGATTGTATTCGCTGTGCTCGAACAGGATGAGGGTCGCGGGCTGCTGGCCAATGATCTGGCGGCAAAGCTCGGAGCCGATCGACCCACCTGCCCCGGTGACCATGACGACCTGGTCCTTTATGCAGCGTTCAAACAAACCTTGTTGTGGCGGTACGGCATCGCGCCCGAGCAGATCGGCGATGTCGACCTCCTGAATGTCTTCCACATGCACCTTGCCGCTGGCAAGATCCATGAAGCCCGGCACACTCCGCACAGGCAGGGGAAGCGTCTCAAGGTATTCGAGAATCTCACGCCGGCGCGAGCGGCTGACCGATGGCATTGCCAGCAATATCTCCTGAGCTCCTGTCTCTTCAGTCATCCTTTTAATACGGCTTGGCTTGTAGACCTTGATGCCGGCGATGACTCGATTGATGACGTTATCATCATCATCGATAAAGGCTACGGGGTTCAGCATGCGGCCCATGCGCAGCGCGGCAACCAGCTGGTTGCCCGCAGCACCCGCGCCATATACCGCAACCCGGGGCAAAGCCGCATCGCGGCGGTTGAGTGCAAGCACACTGCCAAGGCTATGCCAGTCACCCAAGAAATACTGACGCATCACCAGCCGCAGGCCGCCAATTAATAGCAGACTGAGACCCCAGTAGATAAAAATCAGCGAGCGCGGAATCAGCGCCGGCGGATCGCGATAAAGATAGACAGCCAGCGCCAGAAAAAGGGCTGCCAGGGAAACTGCCTTGACGATGGTAATGAGTGCATCGTTGCCCATATAGCGCAGCACTGCTCGATACATGCCAATGCGGACGAATACAGGTATGGCGATTAGCGGAGCGACTACGAATAGCCAGAGATGCCCCTCCAACGGCTCCAACTGCTCTGCGCTACCCAAGCGGAGAATGAACGCCAATGTGAGCGCCAACCATATCAACAGTATGTCGACGGCTAGTTGCAACAAACGCTTATAACGCCGGCGCATGCCCACCAGTTTTTCACGCAGCACTGTTATCTCCTTGAATCAGGGTACCGGCACCTGGCTTCTTCATGACGACTGCTCCAGCTCGCCAGCTCCGAAATACAGTGCTAGTAGCAACAGCGGTATATACGCGAGCAGCAGGCCGGCGAGGCCGCTCAGAGCACCTAGAGCGACCATTAACGCAATGGGAAACAGGCAAAGGAGATTGACCACCAGCACGCCAAGGATGACCGGACGATGAGCGCCAAAGCGTCTGGCAGCCGCTTGGTATGCGTGGCTGCGATGCGCCTCGTATACCTTGTCGCCGCGCAACAATCGGCGCACCAGAGTAAATGTGGCATCCACTACAAATACGCCCATCAGGATCAACCAGGCCCAGAGCAACTCGGGCTCTACGCGCGCCGCCTGGATGGCCAGACCGCCGAGCATGATGCCGAGAAAACCGCTGCCGGCATCGCCCATAAAAATGCGCGCGGGTGGGAAGTTCCAGTACAGAAAGCCAGCTACAGCGGCGGCCAGCAGCATGGGTAGCAGCGTGTGCGAGGGCTCGCCGATAGCCCAATACAATAGCGCCCCACCCAGACAGGTGCTGATTGCCTCGATACTGGCAATGCCGTCTAAGCCGTCCATGAAGTTATAAAGGTTGAGCATCCAGACCAGAAACACCGCGGCGAGCAGGTGCCCAGCCCAGTCCAGATCCAGTGCCCAACCTGCCAGCGTTATGGGTGGCAGGCCGCCCTGCCAGAACAATAGCCAGGCTGCTGCGAGAAAATGGCCAAGCAGGCGCCAGCGTGCTGCAATGTGGCCGTGATCATCCAGAAAGCCCAACGCGGCGACTCCGGCGCCAGCACCCAGTAGAGCCCAGGCCAGAGACCATTGCAGGTTGCTGTAGGCGGCTAATACTGGCAACGCTAGGAGAAAGCTGAATACGATAGCCAGACCACCACCCCGCGGGGTAGGAACCGTATGTGAGCTGCGCGCGTTGGGGACGTCCATCAAGCTGCGCGACAGGGCGTAACGGCGCAAGGCAGCAGTGAGCAGCAGGGTGGCTAGGCCCACCAGTACCACCAGCAGAGGTGCGATCATACGCATTCCTCTGCCGTGCGACGCAGCGCGGTGTCGACACTGACCGGGGGCTGCCATTGCAGGCGCTCTTTGGTCTTGCTGATGTCCACCTGCAGGGACCCACAGAGTCGCTGGGCGATATCGCCCCTGCCTAGCAGTGCTGCAACAGCTTTTATCAGGACGGCCGGCACGGGGATCAGCCTGGAGCTGGTATCCATCGCGCGGGCCATGCGCTGCAGCAACTGGGTAGTGGACATGTCCTCGTCGTCGCTGACTAGAAATACCTGGTTGCTGGCCGCCGGATGAGTGGTGCAAGCCATTATCAGGTCTACCAGGTTGTCCAGCGCGACCAGGCTGCGCCTGTTATTGATCGCGCCCAGGGGCAAGGGTATGCCGCGCCTGAGCCAGCCGAGCATGCTGCGGAAATTACCCTTCACTCCCGGGCCGTAGACTAGCACGGGACGGATAATCACGACGCTCATGCCGGTTTCTGCGGCCAGTTCCTGCAGACCCTGCTCGGCCTCCAGCTTGGATATGCCGTAGGGATCGACTGGTGCCGGTGGCTGGTCAGCAGTGAAGGGCTTACCCGGCTCGGTGGCTTCGCCATTGACCTTGATCGAGCTGAGAAAAACGAAGCGACGCACACCCGCAGTAGCAGCTTGGCGCGCCAGGGCAAGGGTGCCTTCAACATTAACCCGCCGAAATTCGGCTAGCGGATCCGCGCTTTGCTCGTTCATCACATGTACGCGGGCGGCAGTATGCACCACCACTTCAACGCCCGATAGCGCGGCAGACCAGTCAGTGTTGGCGGTCAGATCCGGTATCTGTACCACCTTAACCGGTACAGCTGCCAGGCCCTTGGGGTTGCGCACCGCGCATACCGCTGTGCAGTCAGGCTGATCATCGAGCCTTGCAACCAGAGCCCGGCCCACGAAACCGTTGGCGCCAGTGATCAGAACCTTCATCAACAACCTTTGGACCAGACAGTGCGGTTTACGTAATCGGTGTAGCTGAGAACGATGCGCACCACCTGCTTTGACACCGGGCCACCTTGGTAGTCCTTGACGATGGGTATGACCCGCTGTTCGCGATCATGCTGGCTGATAACCACCCGTACGGCGTCGAGCACCTTTTCGCGCTGTAGGCCGGCCATGATCAATGTGCCTTCGTCCATGCCTTCGGGGCGTTCGTGCGCGTTTCGCAGGGTGACGGCTGGCAGATTGAGTAGCGAGGCTTCTTCGGTGATGGTGCCGCTGTCTGAGAGCACGCAAAGAGCGGACATCTGCAGCTTGATGTAATCCAGCAGGCCAAAGGGTTTGACGAAGCGGATTAGTGGATGGTCGAGCGATTCACCTAGTGCTTCCAGTCGTTTGCGCGTGCGCGGATGGGTGGAAACGATTATTGGATGCTGGTAAGTGTCAGCCAGGGCCCGCAGGGAGTCCAGCAGGTCACGTAGATTCTGCGGTGTGTCGACGTTCTCCTCCCGGTGGGCGCTGACGATGAAGAACTTGTCTTGCTCCAGGCCCGCCTGAGCAAGCACTGTAGATGCCAGAATGCGGGGCATGTAGTACTCGAGCACCTCCTGCATGTGCGAGCCGGTCTTGAGGATCGTTTCAGGCTTGATGCCCTCGGCAATCAGATAGCGACGGGCGTGCTCGGTGAGCACCATGTTGATGTCGCTGAGATGGTCGAGCACCTTGCGATTGAGCTCCTCGGGCACTCGCTGGTCGAAGCAGCGATTGCCTGCCTCCATATGGAACACCGGGATCTTGCGGCGCTTGGCGGCAATCACTGCCAGACAGGTATTGGTGTCGCCGTAGAGCAGCAGTGCGTCGGGTTGCTCCTGCTCGAAGATCTCGTCTGCCTTGGCGATAACCTCGGCGATGGTCTTTGCCGCTGTGTCGCCTGCTGCACCCAGGAAGTGATCCGGCTTGCGGATTTCCAGGTCGTCGAAGAATACCTGGTTAAGCTCGAAATCGTAGTTCTGCCCGGAGTGCACCAGAATATGCTCAACCTGTTTGTCCAGCTCGGCTATTACCCGGCTCATCTTGATCAGTTCGGGCCGTGTTCCGACCAGGGTCATTACCTTAAGCATTAAGCAGCGCCTTGATGTAATCGAGTTTCAGCAGGATTTCCTTCACTCCGGCCACGTCCAGCCGTTCGGTATTGTGGGAGGTGTAGTCCTGGGCAGCCGTTATGATTTCTTCGCCATCGACGAAGTATTTCTTGTAGTTGAGATCGCGGTTATCCGCTGGGATGCGGTAGTAGCGGCCCATGTCATCGGCCTTGGCCATTTCTTCGCGCGAGATCAGCGACTCATAGAGTTTTTCGCCGTGCCGGGTCCCGATGATCTTAATCGGATTGTCCTTGTTGAACAGCTCTTTCAGAGCCTGTGCCAGGTCGGCGACGGTGGAGGCCGGTGCCTTCTGCACAAAAATATCGCCTGGCCGACCGTGTTCGAATGCATGCAATACCAGGTCGAGCGAGTCTTCCAGCGACATCAGAAAACGCGTCATGCCGGGGTCGGTGACGGTGATCGGCTCGCCCGCCGCCATCTGGCTGATGAATAGTGGAATAACAGAACCGCGAGAAGCCATTACGTTGCCGTAGCGGGTGGCGCAGATAACCGGCCCGTCTTCTGGGACCATGCGCGACTTGGCAACGACGAGCTTCTCGGCCATGGCCTTTGAGATACCCATGGCGTTGATCGGGTAAACCGCTTTGTCTGTGCTGAGCACGATGACTCGGCCGACCTTGGAGGTAATCGCGGCCTTTAGCACATTCTCAGTACCGAGGACGTTGGTACGCACCGCTTCCATCGGATAGAACTCGCAGGAAGGCACCTGCTTGAGCGCGGCTGCGTGAAATACGTAATCGACACCGACCATCGCATCGACCAGGCTGTCGTAATCGCGGACGTCGCCGATAAAAAATTTGACCTTGTCGTTGGCCAGCGCGATTCGCATGTCTTCCTGCTTCTTTTCATCGCGACTGAAAATGCGGATTTCGCGTACTTCGGTTTCCAGGAAACGGCGCAATACAGTGCTGCCAAAGGAACCAGTACCGCCGGTAATCATCAAGACCTTGTTATCAAACATGGTTTTCCTGCTCGTCTGCTGACGCTGCATGCATCTTGTTTATCAGGTCGCGCCAAGGTGGCGCCCGGTAGCCGGTTGCTGCACTGAAACGGCTTGCGTCCAGCGAGCGGTCAATCACCAGCGACTCATCCGGGCGGATCTCAATCTCTTTCTGGTAGACCTCGGCGACCAGGCGGAGCAGGTCGAGCTTGGATATCGGCTGCGCCGCCACGTGATATACGCCGGACAGCTGCGGACGCGGCAGCACGTAATCCTTGACCACCTGCGCCAACTCTACCGTCGGCAGACCAGAAAAGATTGCTTTGGCGAAGCCTTTGACCGAGCCCTGCTGCGCCAGAAACCAGTCGATCAGGGCATAGGATGAGTTTAGCTCATGACCAATAATGGACGTTCGCACGGTAACGACATGACCCTGGCTCTGAACCTCGCCGATGTACTTGGACTTGCCATACAGGTCTTCTGCGTCGGATATGTCCGATTCCTTGTATCCCCCAGCACGCCCGGAGAACACACAATCAGTGCTGAAATGTACCAGTCGGCTCTGGCCCAGCGCGCACAGATTGGCCAGCCGGTGCGGCAGCATTGAATTGATCGGCAAGGCATGCAATGGGTCATTGGCGTCCGACAGCTGCTTGATCAGGCCTATGCAGTTAATCACCACGTCGGGCCGGACCCTGGTAAACACAGAGACCAATGCATCATGATCGAGCACATCCACACCTGCCATCAGCCTGTCGCGGCTGCGCTCTGGGAAGTGCCGCAACGCGGCGGCGCTGCGCAAAGTACCCCATACCTCAAAGGCTGCATCATCGGAAAATACCCGAAAAACGGCATTGCCAAGCATGCCGGTGACGCCTAGAACCAGTATCTTCGTCACTACAAATACCTTCGATAAAAATCAGATTACATGAGGGTTACTCATCCTGCGCGCCAAAAAGCAGACAGTTTATCGGCGAAGCCAGAAATCATAGCCGCGAGGGCAATGGTACCGAAAAGTCTGACGCTTTGCATTGCGGCATATCCAAAGCCCGCGTAACGGTAAACGATCATTTTTACAATAAAGATACGCACCGGGATTACAACCGGTCAGGCGACATATCCGGCACCTGATGCCCGCCTCGAACTTGGTCGAAGCATACGAACCTGTGCAAGCAACACACCTAATAAAAAGAACATCAATATTCCAGAGTACGGCTGCCGCAACCCTACTTTCAGAGAGTTATCAACAATCAGAAAAAACATGACAACGCCCGCCAAGCCCAAAAGACCTGGCTTCATCCAGACCGCCTTCCATGATCGCATAAGCAGAAAAATTACGTACATAATCAGAGCCATCAGTGGCAAAAGTCCAATCAAGCCAAAATTAAATACATAGTCCAGGTAATAGTTATGAGCACTAGGGTAAAGACTCCGACCAGGCGGGCTTGAATGGCCCAGGAACAAGTCTCGGAAACCGTCGAAAACCTCGCTGACATAGAAACGCCAAAACTCCAGCCTCTCACTTACATTTACCGGCAGCCCGTCACCCTCCATGACTGTACCCGACAACGAAAACTTATGAATAAACAGGGCTTTGTCCGAAATATAAAAATAACCTAACAGCCCCCCAAAGCTCGCTGCCAGAACAATGAATAAAACCAATCTGAGGTGCTGAGCGCAAATAAAACGAACACAAAATCCCAGGCCGGCGGCAAACATAAAAAAGATAGCCAACATTGAGTGCGAAACAAAGGCATAAATCCCCATAAGGAAACCTAGAAGCGTCAACCACCAAAGTAGCCGCGGCTTACTAGCCAATGTAAAAACACTAAGCCAATACATTCCCACAAATAGAACTGGAACATACTGGAGATGATGATAGACACTAAAAAAAACAGCTGAGCGCGAAAGAACTCCGTAACCAAGAATCCAAGTAGCCACTAACTGCAATGGTACGACAACCCATAGAACCGCCAATCCCGCCCAAGCAACACTTTCCAGAGCAGAAAATCGTTGGCCAAACTGCTGACCCAATACAAGCGCGAAAACCGGCAGGACATACTGCACCAACAACACCATTTTTCTCCCGCTTTCTCCGGCCTGCATATCACTTACCATTAGCGAACTTAACAGCATGCCAACAAAAAGAGAAAAAACCACCAGCAGCGCCAACCTGACACGCGAATACTCACCGAGCAGAAGAATACCCAGATAACAAAATATTATAGAAAAAGGCAACGGCAATAATGACAGTCGGCCACCACTATCGACTAACAACTCTTTTGAAGTGTACAACCCATCACTCAGCTGAAAAAAGATAGGCAACATGACCCCAACCGCAAGAATAAAGAGAACTCTTGGCTCCGAGACTAGAGGTAGGGGCCACAACCGAAGCAGCCCGCCTCTCTCACTGGCGTAGAAGGCCAGAGACGACACTGCGCCAAGCAGATATAGAACGGCGAGAGACTCAGTACCCAACCAGTAGAAAAGAAATGGTATGCAGACCACAAGCAGGATGTTCGAAAGCATGTCCGAACCAAAAACATCGCCACCAACTTCACCTTGAAGAATCCGCAATCTGATCCGCTGCGCCAGCACCATCACTACCCCACCGACAAGAGAGTAACCGACAGCCAGCCAGAACAACTGGTTCTTCTGCGTCCAGTCTAGAAGCTGTGGCATGCTCCAGACACTCGCCAGCAACACGAGACCTGCCAACAGCACCAACACCAGCATCAGGTTGAACAGTTTTAGCATGTGCCCCGAGCCCGATAAACTCCGCTCCTGCCGCACCATCGTAGGCCCAAGCGCCTGAGAGAACACCGCGCCCAGGATCCCGCCCAATGCGAAGGCAGAGAAAAGGTCGCCCGCAATCTCTTTGCCCGCCACCATCAGGATAAACAGACGAAACACATAAACTGACACGCCGATGACCGCAGTCGAGCCGAAGTGAGGCAGCATCGTGCGGATTCCCATCAGCATAGGCACCGTATTACGCAGTGCGCGACCAAGCAGTGCCACAGTCATGCAACCGAGCAACGGGGATAACGCCCAAACCAGTGTCATGGGCAGCGCCAGTGCGCCATCACTGAGCAGTGCCAACAGCAAGATGAGGCTGAGCACACTCTGAATGAGCATAAAGCGCATAGCCGCCGCGTCCTGATGGTGAATCTCCTGCTCGCTGAGAAAAACCTCCGCCAGCCACTCAGCAGCCCGACGCACCACCAGCAGCGACACGAACAGCCATCCACCGTCCACTACCCCGATACAAAGCGCGAAGGCCAGAAAAGCCAGTGGTAGCAATAACATCAGACGCAAACGAAGAATCGCTGCGGCACCCACACTGTTGCCCTCGGCCAGAATCAAACTTCGGGCGTTGCCTGAGAAGGAATAGAACAGTGCAACCGTAGCACCATGCACCAAACCGAAATCAGCGGCGAGCTCTGGCTTGCCGAACAGACTGAGACCAATCATCACCAACATCATTGCGAAGGTGTTCGTCATAAATGCAGCAGGAAAAACCATTACACGCATCATGCGATTCTTCTCAGATTGTCAGCAGTTCCGCCAGTCGAGCGACTTGTGCTGTCATCTCAAAATTGGCGTTAAAATAGGCTTTGCCGCAGCGACCCATCTCGGCGCGCTGATCTCCATCCAATGCCTGCATGCGCCTTATACTCTCCACCAATGGCAACACCTGGCCGGCTGGGGTGGCAATGCCCGCGCGCGCCTCGCACACTACCCTCGCGCCCTCACCGTTAATACACGCAATAATTGGCCGACCCGCTGCCAGATATGCCTGTATCTTGCTTGGAATGGTCTGAGCAAAGGCTTTTTCATCATTCAGCGATACCAGCAGAGCCGAGGAACGCTCGAAAATCTGCGGCATCGCTTCCGCCGGAAAGCGTCCCGGCATGATCAGGTTGTCCAACCGGTTCGCCTGCTGCTGCTCCTTGAGCCAGGCCAGGCGGCTACCGCTACCGACCAGTACCAGGCGGATCTGCGGATCCTCCCGCAGGTGTATTGCAGCCTGCACGATAGTTTCAAGCGCCTGCGCGGTACCCAGATTACCGGCAAAAACCACGCAGAAGTGATTATCCAGCAGGCTGCGCAGTTCCTGGGGTATCGACGCCTCGACCCCAGGTGGCCGCACATCCATGGAATTTGGGTAGTACTGGATCTTGTCGCGCGCCGCGTATTGAGCCACAGGCTCGATGAAGGCCTGCGACTGCACCAGTAGTGTGTCGCAATGCTTATAGATCCACCGAACCATCCAGCCGATCCCTTTGAGCACTAGCGGATTTTTCACGAAACCGGTGGCAGACAAGCTTTCGGGCCATAAATCCTGCACCCATATTGCCAACCTTGCCTTCTTCAACCCCTTAAGCGCAATGGCGGGGATCGCTTGGGTAATGGGTGAAGGAGCGAAGACTAGGATAGCGTCAAACTCACGCCCCCTCAGCATGCATGGGAGGTATAGCGAACCGGCAACGACGAACGACAGGTAGTTGAAGAACAGGTTCTTCGCACCGCCTTGCCCACGAGGCCAAAGCGGCACGCGCAGTACTTCGACGCGCCCCAGATAATGCTCACGATGGCTACCAACGCCACGATATCCCTTAAAGAATTTGCCATCGGGATAGTTTGGCTTACCAGTGGCTACGACAACTTGATGCCCCTCTTCATCAAGGACACGCACGATGTCATTGATGACGAAGTTTTCTGGCCAGAAGTACTGACTGACTACCAATAGCCGCAAAGGGGAGGACTCCTTAAGCCGGTGTGTTGTTCAGCTCCGCTTGCTGAGCTTTTTTTGTTCCGTAGAGGGTAAAACCGAAGCCATCGTGCGATCTCCGCAATGAACATCTGCAGCCGCGCATACCGGGTCCATCTCGTAATATGGAAATCACTTCCTCTCTAAGTGGAGAAGAAAATACATCGTTACGAGCAATATTACCAACAACCTCCTGCGGCGGCAGCCCGTCCCCGTGATTAACTGCTATGTATCCGAAATTGAAAAGGTTATCAAATTGAGCGCTCGGTATTTTCTGATTCCAGGACTCGGATTCCTAAAGGCTTCAGGTTATGATTCTCCGCTATGAAAATACTCGGTTTTTACCAACAGATACCTCGTGACTTATGCGGGTGAGCGCTGTGCGCCGCTGGGTGCAGTTGCGTCCCGGATTCAGAATGCTTTTTTTTGCTGTATTGATACTGGCGTTATATCTCGGCCTGCGGCCCTCACCTACACCGGTCGCCTACAGCTTTATAAGCAACCTGTACCATGCCGGTGGGCTGTTCGCCTTGATGCTGTTGAGTTATTTAAGCTTTCC
>Ga0314774_1001402_pt1 | contig 15525 bp, 13 predicted proteins | sample MetaGCBIA2018_FD_204515 | JGI IMG/M metagenome (GOLD analysis project Ga0314774, IMG submission 204515) | Cryopeg brine microbial communities from Beaufort Sea near Barrow, Alaska, United States - CBIA 2018 | ecosystem: Environmental > Aquatic > Marine > Coastal | place: USA: Alaska | collected... | reverse complement strand
ACCAATCCTTGCAAGCGGACAATTTGGCACGCAACGGGCGAGATCAGGTGGCGTGCGTAAGCAGTACCATTGCCGGACTGGCGACCAGCATTGAACTCTGCACTCGGCATATGGAAACCTTACAGGGTCACAGTCATGAAATAAGCGGCGTGGTCAATGTGATTCGCGGAATAGCAGAGCAAACCAATCTACTCGCCCTGAATGCGGCAATCGAAGCCGCTCGCGCCGGTGAATCGGGTCGAGGTTTTGCGGTAGTAGCAGATGAGGTGCGCGCACTGGCTCAGCGGGTGCAAACTTCCACAGACGAAATTCAACGGATGATCGAAGCGCTTCAGGGAGGCACTGCCGATGCAGTACAGGACATGCAGGCCAGCGCCAGTTTAACCAGAGAGTCAGTCGAACAAAGCGAAAAAGCAGGCCAGTCTTTAGACGTTATTACCTCTGCTGTCAGCCAGATTCGCGATGGTAATAGCGAAATAGCATCTGCCGTCACACAACAATGTCAGGCCGCAGAAGCCATCACACATAGCATCTCGCAGATTCGGAACGTAACAGAGAAAACAGTCGAGCAAATGTTGCTCAGCGCGTCAACTAGTGAGCAGCTGGCTACATTAGCGCGCCAACTCAGCGATTCCGTGAGTCGTCTGAAGACCTGAGTCCGCCGGTATCTGCGGCGAACCCGGTCGGCGCGGATTACTCCAAAGCGATACGGGCCTGATTGTTCTGGACTGTAGCGGGCCCAATTCCCTTAACCTGTGCCAGGTCATCTGCAGAACTGAAGGCGCCATTCTCGTCGCGATAATCGACGATAGCCTGGGCCTTTGCTTCACCCACCCCCTGTAGCACTTCAGCCATCTCCGCCGCGCTCGCCTCGTTGACGTTTACACTCACCATGGGTGTGTCTGCTGACTGCGCCATGACAGGCAGGGCTAGCAAAGTCGAGAAAGAAAGGCATAACGCCAGAATGATTTTTTTCATTGATACTCTCCTTGTGATTGTGGCGCCGCACTGCCGGGTACTACTTGGCAGGCCTGGCCCGCTTCCCTGCGGCCCAACCAACTTAAGACATCATCAACTCAGTGCATATACATTTTGTGTATTAGTGTGGAGTGTTTCGCAAAAACAACTTTCAGAGCGCTGATAAACCACGCTGGAGATCTACTCGCAGGTCGTCGATCTCCTCCAGCCCAATAGCCAGCCGGATGAGATTATCCTTGATGCCGGCGCCGGCTCGAGTTTCGGCGGTCAGACGCCCATGCGTCGTAGTCGCCGGGTGCGTGATTGTCGTTTTGCTATCACCCAGGTTTGCGGTAATAGACATCAGCCGGGTCGCATCAATAAAGCGCCAGGCCGCAGCGCGATCACCCCGCACCTCGAAACTCACAACTGCGCCAAACGCCTTCTGCTGCGCCTTGGCGAGTTCATGCTGGGGATGGCTTGGCAGTCCGGCGTAGTACACATGCTCGACTTCCGGTTGCGCTTCTAGCCACTCTGCCAGGGTTTGGGCGCTCATGCAGTGGGCCTGCATACGCAGACGCAGCGTCTCCAGCCCCTTGAGAAATACCCAGGCGTTGAACGGGCTCAAGGTAGGACCAGCGGTGCGCAGAAAACCCACCACCTCTTGCATATGTTCCCGTCGACCCGCGACCAGTCCGCCCAAACAGCGGCCCTGACCGTCTATGTATTTGGTTGCCGAATGGATGATAAGGTCCGCGCCCAGCTCGATAGGCTTCTGTAGCGCCGGCGTACAGAAGCAGTTATCCACGGCCAGCAAAGCGCCATGCTCCTTAGCGACCATGGAAAGCCCGCCAATATCCACTACTTGCGCAAGTGGATTGGAAGGGGATTCAACAAAGAACAGACGCGTATTGGGTTTGCAAGCCGCACTCCAGGCGTTAAGGTCTGTCAGTTCAACATAGTCATATTCAAGACCAAAGCGTTTGAAGTACTTATCGAACAGACTGACCGTCGCGCCGAAGACACTGCGCGATACCAGCACATGATCGCCAGCCGAGCAGAGACTCATCACCATTGCCATGATCGCTGCCATGCCAGACGCCGTCGCTACTGCCTGTTCAGCGCCTTCAAGGGCAGCCATGCGTTCTTCGAAGGTGCGTACAGTCGGATTCATATAGCGCGAGTACACATTCCCCTTTGCCTCTCCGGCAAAGCAGGCAGCAGCGTCAGCTGCGCTGCGAAAGACATAGCTGGAGGTCAAAAACAGGGCTTCGCCATGCTCGGCCTCGGGGCTTCGACGCTGCCCTGCACGAACGGCGAGCGTATCGAATCCGGCACCTTCCAGATCACTGTCAAGACGACCGGGTTCCCATTCTTCAGTCATTTCGGGCTCACTTGTTCATTCAGTTCTTGTAAGATCAATTATTGTGTAATTCGATGCTGGCACTACCCATGTCACCAGTGCTCATCGCCGCATCGTTACGCGCTTGTTCGATCTTACCCAGGTAAGCTTCGTTGACATCGCCTGTGACATAATCCCCATCAAATACCGAGCAGTCGAACCGGGTCAGTTTCGGGTTACCTTCGCTCACCGCATCAATCAGATCCGCCAGGTCCTGGTAGATCAGCCAGTCGGCTCCAATCAACTCAGCGACCTCATCGGTGGTGCGGCCGTGCGCGATAAGTTCATGCGCGGTGGGCATATCGATACCATAAACATTTGGATAACGCACTGCAGGCGCAGCCGAACAAAAGTATACCTTCGCAGCACCGGCTTCGCGTGCCATCTGGATAATCTGCTTGCAGGTCGTACCGCGAACAATCGAATCGTCCACCAGCAATACGTTCTTGCCACGGAATTCCAATTCGATTGCATTCAGTTTCTGGCGCACTGATTTCTTGCGTGCAGCCTGACCAGGCATGATGAAGGTCCGTCCGATATAACGGTTCTTGACGAACCCTTCACGAAACTTGACGCCCAGATGATTGGCCAGTTCAAGTGCAGACGTTCGACTGGTATCAGGAATGGGAATCACAACGTCGATCCCATGATCCGGCTTTTCTCGCAGAATTTTCTCTGCCAGCTTTTCCCCCATGCGCAATCGTGCCTTGTAAACCAGCACGTTGTCGATCATGGAGTCAGGCCTGGCAAGATAGACATGCTCGAAGATGCACGGGGAATAGCTCGGATTCTCGGCACATTGAGAGGTATGCAGCTCACCCTTATCTGTGATGTACACCGCCTCGCCAGGCTCCAGATCCCTGATCAGATCAAAGCCCAGCACGTCCAGCGATACGCTCTCGGAGGCAATCATGTACTCGACGCCAAGCTCGGTTTCACGTTTGCCAAAAACGATTGGGCGAATGGCATGAGGGTCGCGGAAGCCCACTACACCGTAACCGGTGATCATCGCGATCGCTGCGTATCCCCCTGTGCATCGAGCATGAACCGCACGGACCGCGTTAAATATATCTTCCTTGCCAGGCTGTAATTTTCCTCCACGGGCCAACTCGTGCGCGAACACATTGAGCAGGACTTCCGAATCGGAATTGGTATTCACATGGCGAAGATCGGACTCGTATATCTCATGGGACAACTGCTCGACGTTCGTCAGATTCCCGTTGTGTGTCAGCGTGATGCCATAGGGTGAGTTCACGTAAAACGGTTGAGCTTCTGCGGAGCTGGAAGAGCCCGCCGTTGGGTAGCGCACATGTCCGATTCCCATGTTACCTAAGAGCCGCTGCATGTGCCGCTGATGGAAAACGTCACGCACCAGACCATTGTCCTTGCGCAAATGAAGCCGGCCCCGATCACAGGTTACGATGCCGGCGGCGTCCTGGCCACGATGCTGCAGGACAGTCAGAGCGTCATAGAGCGCCTGATTGACGTTCGACTTGCCCACTATGCCAACAATGCCACACATGCCTAAATACCTCGTATGCGTACGACGCTCACCACGGATAAGCGCAATAAATCAGCGACCAAAAAACCCGAGAATCATGTTCTTGGACCAATCGGCCACCAGGAGAAAATGAGGGATCAACTCAGACTGCCGCCACCACACATCGCCTTCGACGGGAGCCAGGCTGAGCAGACCCACCGCGACGACAATCAGCAATGCGCCTCGTGCAGCGCCAAAGATCATGCCGAGAAAGCGATCCGTACCGCTCAGCCCTGTTACCCGAACCAGCTGACCGATCAAATAGTTGATCAGGCCGCCCAGCAACAGGGTCAGAATAAAAAGAATGCTACATGCAACGATGACCCTTATCGAGGGGGTCTCTATGTAGGAAGAGAGATGGCCTGCCAACGCACCGCCAAACAACCAGGCAACCAGGCCGGCGACAACCCATGTCAGCAAAGACAATGCTTCCTTGACGAACCCTCTGGCCAGACTGATCAGTGCCGACACGGCAATAATTGCAATAATGGCCCAATCGATCCAGCCTAGCGTCACTGTGCAGCACCCGAAAATGAACAGGACAGTATTCTAGCAGAGCACCGGTCCGCTCCGGAACCGCTATCTCCTTTGCGTACCAGCATCATAGGCGGTAACCAGACCTTTCATGCCATGTCGGCTGGCCAGCTCGTCACGCAGCTTGTTGGTTTCCGCACGATCGAGCAGAGGGCCGACAAATACCCGGGGAATATCGTTGCCATCGACCATAGCTGACAGCGTATACGCGTTATAACCCTGTCCAACCAACGTGTCGCGTAACGCCTCAGCATTGGCTGCGCTAGAGAAGCTACCCAACTGGACGACCCAATTACCATTCTGCATCGGCACTGGCTTTTTTTCGACCACGGGAGGGGCGGAAACCACTGGAGTTTCAGCGGGCTCGGACACTGCGGGGGCCTCGGGCAGCGCCTCGGGGGCCGGGATTTCAGCTACGGGTTCGGGTGCTGGCAGCTCTATCGGTGCTGCAGCTTCGATCTCGGTCTGATCCATAACCGGAGCTTCGGGTACTTCGACCTCAACTCTCACCGTTTCGTCCTGACCGGAAAGGAGCATAGGCAAAAATACGACTGCTGCTACCACCAGCACCAGCGCACCAATTATGCGCTGCTTCAACTTGTCATCCATTGCTCACTTCCCGTGTTTGTTGATCAAGCCAAAGTATGGCGGCTGAGACACAAAAAAACGACCCGAAAATAACAATTTCCGTACTGGCCGGGGTGTTTTCCAATGTCTGCTCCAGCGCTGCGGCTATGGAGCCGTACGCCTCTACTCGCTCGCCGGATGCCGTTAAATGAGTCACCAATTCGATATTAGGGCGGGCTCGATAACTGGGTAGCGGCGCTACAGCCCAACTGTCAAACACACCCAAAAGCGGCTTTACTACGCCGGCAAGATCCTTGTCCGCAAGCAGTCCGAACACAGCATGGCGGTCCAGCTTTCTAGTGCGCAACTGGTCCCGAAGAAAAGCTGCAGCATGGGGGTTATGGCCGACGTCGAGCAATAACCGGCGAGGCTGGCCATGCCAGCTGATAGTTCGCTTTTCCAGCCGGCCCACCACGTGGGCATCACTCAGCGCCTCGGCAATCAACGCGTCTGGCAGATCCAGCCCTGCCGCCCAGAATGCCTGTACCGAGCTGGCTAGGTTATCCCGCGGGAGCTGGGCAGGGGCCAGACCCTCTACTCGACGTGAAAGGCCTTTGCTATCAATACCCCAGAGCACCCACCCTGCTGACGTCGCCTCCCATCCATAGCTACCTCCGCGCTGGCGCATGGGTACCTTCAGGCGGGTTACAGCCGCAATAAAGCTCGGCGGCAAATCGATTTCGCTACAGATCAGCGACTTACCCTCGCGCAATATCCCGGCTTTTTCAAAGCCCACCGCATCGCGTGTATCGCCCAGGTATTCCTGATGGTCCAGACCTATGCTAGTCACTACAGCCACGTCAGGATCAATAATATTGACAGCGTCCAGTCGCCCGCCCAGGCCTACTTCCAACACCCAGGCATCCACCCCTGCCCGCTTGAACAAAAGCATTGCTGCAAGCGTGCCAAACTCAAAATAGGTAAGAGAAATTTCCGCCCGCGCGAGATCGATCTCGGCAAAAGCTTCACACAACTGACCATCGGTTGCTAACTGGCCGTCGATACTCACACGCTCGTTGTATGCCAACAGGTGCGGTGAGGTATACAAGCCGGTTTTCAGCCCGGCCCGCCGGAGCAGGCTATCCAGAGCCGCGCAGGTCGAGCCTTTACCATTAGTGCCAGTGACGGTGAATACCCTGGCCGTGGGCTGGCAGATACCAAGACGGCGCGCCACTTCGGCGACCCGATCAAGCCCCATCTCTATATCAGTGGGATGTAGCCTTTCCAGCCGAGCCAGCCAGCTCGCCAGGTCAGCAGCTGGCATCACGCCTGACCGACTTCGGTCTCATCCAATTCGACCTGAGCAACCGGCGGCGGCTGATTGGTGAGAATCGTGAGAATACTGGCCAGCCGATCACGCAATTCTCCGCGGGGCACAATCATATCCAAGGCGCCATGGGACAGCAAAAACTCGCTGCGCTGAAAGCCAGGCGGAAGCTTCTCGCGAACCGTCTGTTCAATAACGCGAGGACCAGCAAAGCCGATCAGCGCATTGGGCTCCGCGACATTGAGGTCCCCAAGCATTGCCAAGCTCGCGGATACACCTCCATAAACCGGATCAGTCATGACGGAGATGAAAGGAACGCCCTCCTCCTTCATCTTAGCCAGCGAGGCACTGGTCTTGGCCATCTGCATCAACGAAAACAACGCTTCCTGCATCCGGGCACCGCCCGAAGCGGAAAAACAAATATAAGGGATTCGCTCTCGCAGGGCGATTTCAGCACCGCGGACAAATCGCGCACCGACAACGCTGCCCATCGAGCCACCCATAAAGTTGAACTCGAATGCACTGGCGACTACCGGATTGCCCTTGAGCGTCCCCTGCATCACAACCAAAGCGTCTTTTTCACCGGTGTCTTTCTGGGCAGCCGTCAGTCTGTCTTTGTACTTCTTGCTATCACGGAACTTCAAGCGATCAACTGGTTCCAGCTCGGATGCAATTTCGCTGCGCCCGTCGCTGTCAAGGAAAATATCCAGGCGCCGGCGCGCATTGATCCGCAGATGATGCGCGCACTTCGGGCACACATCCAGATTCTTTTCCAGTTCCGGACGATAAAGCACTGCGTCACAGGATGGGCATTTGCGCCAAAGCCCCTCGGGCACACTGCTTTTTTGTGCTTCGGAACGCACAATAGAGGGAATCAGTTTGTCCACCAGCCAGTTGCTCATTACCAATCCTTTTTCGTTGTCTACTTAACCAATCGGTTTGTGCCTGCTCGTACATCCATTGCAGAACGCATCTCGCGAATCACTTTGCTGACCGCCTGACGCGCCTGTTCGGGTTGCTGGGCGTGAGCGGCAATCTGACTGACCAGAACCGAGCCTACCACGACGCCATCGGCAACCGAAGCAACAGCTGCAGCGGTAGCGCCATCGCGGATACCGAAACCGACACCAATTGGTAGCGTGGTAATGGTACGCAGGCCTTCAAGCTTGCTTGCCACTGCATTGACGTCCAACGCACTGGATCCAGTCACACCCTTGAGTGAAACATAATATATATAACCGCTGGCGCGCTTGCAGATTTTCGCAGCACGGGCCAGCGTCGTAGTCGGCGACAGCAAATAGATTGTATCCAGGCCGCGACCCTGAAACAGGTCGACTACATCATCAGCCTCCTCCGGGGGCAGGTCCACTGTAAGCACACCATCAACCCCAGCGGCTTTTGCCGCATCAGCAAAAACCTCATAGCCCATGCGCTCTATCGGATTGAGGTATCCCATGAGAACGACAGGTGTCGCTTGATTGGTCTGGCGAAATGCGCTCACCATTTCCAGTACATCTGCCAACCGCACATGATGGACAAGCGCGCGTTCCATCGCCAGCTGAATAACAGGCCCATCAGCCATAGGGTCAGAGAACGGTACGCCCAATTCAATAATGTCAGCACCCGCCTCGACCAGGTCATGCATTAAGGGGACGGTCATACCCGGCTCTGGATCCCCGGCGGTAACGTAGGGTATAAGCGCTTTTCGTCCGGTGCTGTGCAGCTGTTCAAAACATTGCTGTATTCGACTCATTACATGCTCTTTTACTAGAGACTGATGCCGTCTATGTCGGCTACCGTATGAATATCCTTGTCACCTCGACCGGACAGGTTGATCACGATCGTCTGATCGACACGCATGGTCGCAGCGAGCTTCATAGCATAGGCGACAGCATGCGCTGACTCCAGCGCAGGCATGATGCCCTCGATGCGAGTCAGGTCACGAAAGGCTGTCAACGCCTCTTCATCGGTAGCGCTGACGTAGTTCACACGACCAACATCCTTGAGCCAGCTGTGCTCCGGACCAACACCGGGGTAATCCAGACCGGCGGAGACCGAATGGGTCTCGATAATCTGTCCGCCCTCGTCTTCCATCAGATAGGTTCTGTTGCCGTGTAACACACCAGGCCGACCGGCCGCCAAAGGCGCTGCGTGTTGGCCGCTATCAAGTCCCAGCCCCGCTGCTTCGACGCCGTACATCGCTACACCCTCGTCTTCGAGGAACGGATGGAACAGACCAATGGCATTGGAGCCTCCTCCGACACAAGCAACCAGTGCGTCCGGTAGTCTGCCGAATTGCGCCAGGCATTGAGCTTTGGCCTCGCGACCAATCACGCACTGGAAGTCGCGCACCAGCTTTGGATAGGGATGTGGACCCGCAACGGTACCTATAATGTAAAATGTATCGTCAATATTGGTGACCCAGTCACGCATCGCTTCGTTCATTGCATCCTTCAGCGTTCTGGATCCCGATGTCACAGGAATCACCTCGGCGCCAAGCAGTTTCATGCGATAGACATTCAGTGACTGACGCTTGACGTCATCGGCGCCCATATAGACCCGGCATTTCAATCCCAGCCTGGCCGCTACCGTTGCAGTCGCCACACCATGTTGACCAGCTCCTGTTTCCGCAATGACCCGCGGTTTGCCCATATGCTTGGCTAACAAAGCCTGACCAATCGTATTGTTCACCTTGTGCGCGCCGGTGTGGTTCAAATCCTCGCGCTTGAGATAGATCTGTGCTCCGCCGGCGCGCGCTGTCAGCCTTTCAGCTAGATAAAGCGGCGATGGACGACCGACATAGTGAGCAAGGTCATAGTCAAACTCGGCCTGAAAGTCCGGATCGCCGGAAAGACGTTCATACAGGCTTTCTAGTTCTTCCAAGGCATCAATCAGGGTTTCGGATACAAACCGCCCCCCATAGGGACCAAAATGACCACGCAGATCCGGTACTGCTGCGTAGTCCAGTTTAGTTGATTCAGTCACGCTGCACCTCACGCATAAAACGGGTGATTCTGGAGACATCCTTGATGCCTTTGGTCTGTTCAACGCCCCCGCTGACATCGACCGCCCAGGGCTGGCAGCGGCGAACAGCCTCCGCGACATTGCCCGCATCCAGTCCGCCGGCCAGGATCAGATTCCAGTGCCTGTAAGCCGGGATAAGCGACCAGTCGAAAACCTCGCCGGTCCCTCCGGGCACCCCCTGCTTAAAACTGTCCAGCAAAATGCCGCAGGCCCCAGGCCATTTGGCCGTCAGCGCGTTCAGATCGTCTCCACTCTGCACGCGTAGCGCTTTCACATAGGGACGTAAAAACTGCTGACAATACTCATCCGGCTCGTCTCCATGAAACTGCAGCAGATCCAGCGGCACAGCCGCCAATACCGCCCGCACGGCTTCCGGCGCTGCATCGACAAACAGGCCAACGGTAGTTACGAAAGGAGGTAAAGCCCGGACAATGCTCAAAGCAGTATCAATATCAACAGCCCTAGGACTGGGTGAATAGAACACCAAACCAATGGCATCTGCTCCTGCGTAAGCAGCTGCAATAGCGTCCTCCGGTCGGGTTATCCCACAAATCTTGACTCGCACCATGAATCGGCCTGCACCTTTAATGGGGTAAAAAACGATAGTAGCAGATCAGGTCTGGAGCGTCAGTCGGGGTCGTTAAGCGCCGACAGAAAGTGCGGGCCCATATAACGCTTTGGTAAAATGAAGCGCTCGGGATAGGTTACATCGACCAGATACAAACCGTAAGACGGTGCAGTCAGCCCACCACGGGCCCGATCTTTTGAAGCCAACACCTCTTCTGCCCATTCGATCGGCCTTTCGCCACAACCGATCTGCATAAGCACCCCGGCAATATTGCGTACCATGTGGTGCAGGAAAGCATCGGCTCGAATGTCCAGCACGATGAACCGACCAAAACGTTGTAATCGCAGGTGATGGACTTTTTTTATTGCCGATTTGGCCTGACAGGCTACGGCACGGTAGGACGTAAAATCGTGCTCGCCAACCAAGGCCTCTGCTGCCAGCTGCATGCGTTCCATAACCAGCGGACGATAATTCCACGTCACCTCATGGGCAAGATGCGCAGGGCGAACCGGATCGTTATAGATAACATACCGATATCGCCGAGCCATCGCGGAAAAACGCGCGTGAAAATCGTCTGGCACGTTTTGAGCCCAGCACAGACTGATATCCGCAGGCAGGTTCGCATTGGCGCCATGAAACCAGTTCAGTGGTTCACGAACGGCATCGGTATCCCAATGGATGATCTGGCACGAAGCATGAACACCTGCATCGGTACGACCGGCACAAAACAGACTGACCGGGTGGTTGGCGACGCGACTCAGCGCCTTTTCCACCTCTTCCTGAACACTGCGCACGCCAGATTGCTGACGCTGCCAACCGCGATAAGCCGTACCGCGATATTCCACGCAGGCCGCTACCCTGGAAACAACAGCGGCCACCCCTTGGGCGGCCGCGGTACTGGTTGAACGACTCATTGTTTAGTTAATTTGCCCCATCATCTCGCGAGCTTCCTGCTGCTGTTGTTCGTTACCTTCCTCGATAACTTCACTCAGAATGTCCCGTGCTCCTTCCTGATCTCCCATGTCAATGTAGGCGCGGGCAAGATCAAGTTTTGTAGCAGACTCATCCGTACCTGAGAGGAAATCAAACTCGTCATCATCTTCATTGTCGAGCTCAGCTTTCTGGACTGTCGCAGATTCGGATTCCACTTGCTCGATCTCATCAGCCTCGGCATGCGCTTCAGTCTCCGCTGAGACGGCGTCCAGCTCAGCCTCAAATCCTTTAAGATCATTGTCCGACAACTCGACCGTTTGCTCGACTTCGATTGGCTCCAGTTCCGTTTCGGCAGTTTCTTTGGGTGCGGGTTGATCCTCTTTTACGCTATCGAAATCATCGGTCAGAGAAAGATCAAAATCTTCGTCCAGACTGAATTCATTCTCGATCGGCTGTGCCGGCACCGCAGGCGTGGCCAGTGGTTCCTCAAGATCAAAATCGAATTCAAAATCATCACCTTTTGCTGCTGGCGCAGCAGTTTCGGTGCCCGACTGTGCAAGGCTGTCGGCTAAACTTTCATCCAGATCAAAATCGAGATCGAAGTCTTCCAGACTTTCCTCGGCCATCGGCTCCTGCCGAGCGACTGGCTCGGAATCGACATCAAAGCCACTGAAATCATATTCCTCAGCAGGCTTTTCGGGCTGCCCAGCCACTTCAGCAGGCTCGTCACGGCGCTCCTTTACGAAGTCGTCATCCAGCTCCGGATAGTCGTCCGCTGTTACTGCAGCACTAGCGAGTGCAGCCGCCATCATCGGAAAACGGACATTCAACAAATCAATATGATGATCAACCGTGCCATTCGAGCGCAGCGTTGCTTCCTGTTCGGTGTAGCCCTCAACGTCATCAAGCATGCCTTGAACCTCCATCAGCTTCAGCCGAAGGTCCGTGCGTTCAGGCTCATTCTCGATAGCAGAACTCAACACTTCTGCTGCCTGGCCAAGCTTGCCGTATGCGATTAACGCGTCTGTCTCTACAATCGGGTCTTGGGCAATATCAAGACCCTGCTCGCGATCTTCCTGATAACCGGCGATTGCGACATTGAACTCATCACTGTCCTGCGTGCTCGTCTCATTGCTTTCAGCTGCCCGTGCTATGAAATTATCCGCCATGTCCGACTCACGACGCGCATTACGTCGAGCAACGGCCATCAGCAGAAGCAATAGCAGCAGCAGAACCACACCGCCACCGGCAATAAGGAAGCTCTGATTCTGCATCATGCGCTGCAACGTACCCAGCGTGTCCTGCTCGGCTGTAGGCGGCTCAACAGCAACTACCTCAGGAGCAGATTCGTCAGCAACCTGCTCGGACGCTGTCACTGCCAGCTCTTCGGTCACAACTGGCAGCTCATCGGCCGCCACTTCAACCTCCTGAGACTGAGTCGCATCTAGCTTAGTTATCGCACCGGTATCAGACAATTCTGTCTGGTTTTCGGTCGATGCCAGTGGGTCTTGCGTTACGTCCGCCGTAGACGCTGATTCTTCCAGGGTGGCTACCGCAGTATCAGCCGGCTCGTCATTGGGCAACTCTTCAACATCACCCATAGATTGCTGCATGACAGCAAGCTGCTCATCTTTTAATGCCAGTAGACGTTGCAGGGTATCCATCTGCGACTGCATGTCGGTCAGGCGGCTTTCCGCTTCAGCTTTTTCCCGTCTAACCGAGTCAAGTTCTTCCTTGGTGGTATCCAGAGCATCGCGCAGCTGGCCTTCGCCGTTGCGATTTCCAGCGTCCGCACCGCCGCCTGCCTGTTCTTCTCCACTGCCCACAAGGCGTAATGCATCGTCATTACTTGCCGTCTGTGGCGCTGCAGCAGCTGTGTCTAGCTGCCTGGCGTCCAGTTGCCGTTCAGTGGGTTCAGCTGGCTGACGACGCTGTTGCCATCGAGCATTCTGCTCAGCGACCTGACTGACTGCATCACTCTGGCTGCGAGCGGAAGCCTGTGAGGCATCGGGTAAAGTAAGATTCTCACCTGCGCGCAGGCGATTGATATTGTTATCTATAAATGCATTCGGGTTGAGATCCTGGATTGCCAACATCGTTTGATGAACCGACGCGCCCTGAGGGCGATGGCGCAGTGCTATTTCCCACAACGTATCAGACTGGCTGGTCCGAATAGTATCAGTGGCCTGTGCAACCGGCTCTTGATATAGAGGATCGGCAGGCGCAGCACGCGAGGCAGACCGAGCAGATGGCTGCCGGGGTGGTTGAACCTGAGTGGCTCTGGTTGGCTGTACTGACTGAGCGGGTTGTTGACGCGCGGGCTGACTAACTGGCGCTGAAGCTATTACTGGGCCTGGCTCATAGAGAGGCGGATCGAGCAGTAAGGTAAACTCGCGAAGCACCCGACCTGAAGGCCAGCGTACTTCAACGAGGAAGTTCAGAAAGGGTTCACGCACCGGCCGGCTCGATGTAACCCGTATAACGGACTTGCCGTCGGGCCTAACAACCGGTGTAAAGGAAAGGTCGTTCAGGAAGAACACCCGTTCTATTCCTGCACGGCCAAACTCATCTGGGGTAGCCAGCGCCGGAAGAATTTCCTGACTGGAAAGATCACGGATCTGGAGCAACTCGATTTCTGCATCGAGTGGCTGATTTAGCGACGAGCGTAAATTGATATCACCCATACCCAGTGCGAAGACTACGTTTGATGACATCAGAGCGCTTGCTGCGGCAACAGCCAAAACCAGTTTGCGAACCATAGCGAAGTTCCTTTGCTTTTATCGTTTTTCTCTCGCGTCAACAGATACCTTACTGGCGTTCCGCCCTGCCCCCTGCTCCCCTAACTCGGCACGCAGCAATCTGATAACTCGTCAGCACTAAACCCTTTTGACAGGGGAACCTAAACCGCTTAATACGAATTCCACAGCAAGTATCGATTACAAATAGTCTTTTATCAACAACCTGAGGGTCTCAAGACTGTTAAGTACCACACCTTTTCGCAGATTATCCGACACAATCCACATATTAAGCACAAGGGGATCAACCGGATCCTGACGCAAACGACCTATCCAGACTGCATCACTTCCGGTGGCTTCAGTTACTGGCGTCGGGAATCCGTCGGCAGCGGCCTTGTCCAGTAACTTAACACCGGGCGCCTTACGCAACAGCGTAGCCAGCCGCTTGACCGAAAGTGCTTCGCGGGTCCTCAACTGGATGACCGCAGCGGTACCGTAGAAAATCGGCACCACCACACAGGTAGCCGCAATGGATACACCTGGCAACTCGAGTATGCGTCGCACGTCTTCGCCAAGACGGGTTTCATCGCGGGTAAAGCCCTGTTCATCGAGCTCGCCGGTACGCGGAATCAGATTGAACGCAGCCTGTTTGGCCAAAGCGCCCGATTCAGCAGGCTGACCATTGAGCAAACGTCCGGTCTGCAACGCAAGTCCTTCAACCGCATCCTGGTCCAGCGTGGACATTGACTGGTAGGTAGCGACAGCTACAGATTGGACCCCGGATTCGCGTACTACTGGTTGAAGAGCAAGCACAGCCTGTACAACCTGACTGTCGGGGCACGCAATAACGCCCGGCGCGACAAACCCACTCAATACGTGCGGGTTTGCATCGGCTACGACCATCGGTGCCTGGGCGTTGCTGCGCGAAGAGCCGCTAGCATCAATGATCGTACAGCCCGCTGCCAAGGCACGTGGAATCGAGGCTTCAGCCATGCTTTCAGAGCCTAAAAAAACGGCCACTTTGACCAGAGAAAAATCAAAACGTTCGAGGGGCTCTACACGCTGGCTCTGCCCTTTGTACATCAATCGGCCACCAGCTGCGGTTTCTTCGTCTACCAGAAAGAGTTTCGCGATAGAAAAATCATGCTCGTCCAGCACATCGACAAGAATATCGCCGATCATGCCCGTTACACCTATTATTGCTACATTACAGGAGATGCTCATCACTATTCCTCGACTTGAAAAAACAAAGGGCACCCTGCCAATAGCAGGATGCCCTTCTCTTTTACCGGACCAATAATCAGTCCTCCTGCAATATCCGCAACATGCGACGCAACGGCTCCGCTGCACCCCACAACAACTGATCACCCACCGTGAACGCGGACAAATACTGCGAGCCCATGTTCAGCTTGCGCAAACGACCTACCGGAACCGACAAGGTGCCAGTGACGGAGGTGGGCGTCAAATCACGCAGTGTATCTTCCTTGGTATTGGGAACCACCTTGGACCAGGGGTTGTGCGCATCCAGGATCGCCTCGATATCCGCCAGGGGCACATCCTTGTTCAGCTTGATGGTCAGTGCCTGGCTGTGACAACGCATTGCACCGATGCGCACACAGATGCCGTCAACCGGAATCGGACGACCGCTACGACCAATAATCTTGTTGGTCTCGGCCTGCGCTTTCCATTCTTCGCGGCTCTGACCATTAGGCAGTTGCTTGTCGATCCAGGGGATCAAACTGCCAGCCAAGGGCACGCCAAAGTGCTCTACGGGGAAGGTATCGCTGCGCAGGTTCTCGGCTACCATGCGGTCAAGCTCGAGAATCGCACTGGCCGGATCGGCCATTTGCGCCGCTACCGATTGATTAATTGCACCCATCTGACCAATCAACTCGCGCATATTCTGCGCCCCGGCGCCACTGGCCGCCTGATAGGTCA